>OGXE01002063.1_pt1 | contig 15796 bp, 9 predicted proteins | sample 1576181 | NCBI WGS metagenome assembly OGXE01 (sample SAMEA3541478, study PRJEB24748) | human gut metagenome | biome: human gut; feature: human-associated habitat; material: faeces | place: China | collected 2012 | reverse complement strand
TGGTCGCCCTGGTTGCGGGTGTCGATCTCTTCCTTGCGCTTGGCGTCCTCGGCGGTTGAAATTATTTTTTAATGAAGCGGTAGCCCGAGAAATAATATAGAATTCACCTAACGTACAAACGTATGTTATCTACCGTGTGAATGTCCGTTACCCACCGGGCGAGCATCAACAACCTACCAGACAAAAGTCGGTCATCTGCCGGACGAGTTCCGGATGTTCCTTTAAGCGGACGCGGATTTCGGATAAATCTGCCTGCATCTGCTTCTCAATCCGCGTTTTGAGCGCATCGACCGAGGAATCTGTGCCGGTCAGCGCCGCCGCAAGATAGGCATAATACTCCCTGCCGTGTTCGTAGGTGCTAAGTCCTCCTGCCTCCGGATGGGAGCCCTTGAGCGATTCCAGTGCTTTAGAGAGGTTTGTATATGCCGGGATAAAGTGTTCCTTTAAAATGGTCAGATGTTTTGCTTTGTAGGACGCCTTTTCTGCATCGCTTAAGCCCTCAACCGCATTTAAGCGGGAGGCAAATGTTTCCGTCAGCAGGCTGTTTTCCGGGCGGATGAGGTAGCTTTTACAGGATTTTAAAATCCGGTCGATGGTGTCGTCGGACGGTGCGAGACCGGCGTCTGCCTGCACCTGTTCATACGCTGCGAGCTGCTTGTAATATGTGTCGATCTGCGAAAGCAGTGCCAGGTAATGGTCGATGTCGGCACGGTTGTAAAATGTGTATTCGGCTAATAAGGTCGGAAGTTCCGCCTGCGTGCCGATCAGAGCGCTTAACGGCTGATTGTAGAGTTCCAGTCCCTTCGAGCCGGCTTCCGTCTCCAGTGTGTCCTTCATCATCCGGTAGGTGAAGAGCTGGTCGGAGGTCAAGAGAGAGGTATCGAAGGAAGAAAGTTCCTCAAGAACGGCCGCGTTTTCCTCGGAATCCTTTTGAAGCTGTTCCAGGGAATATTCTGGAAATTTCATCTCTGGTTCGGTGATACCGTAATTTTCCGGATTCCGGACAAGAAAATGAAGGGAGAGCGGATCGTCCTGCACGCTTTCTTGAAACTGGTGTGCCAGAAACGCATCAAAACGCGCCTGTTCGCTGGCAGCATCGGACGATGCATTGGAAGGAGAACCAGTCTGCCCGGAAGCGGCGTAGGATTCGGCGGGGGTTCCTGAGCCGGAAGAACCAGCGCATCCGGAGAGCGCCAGGGCAGCAGCTGCAGCGATCGCGAGCGCTGTGCGCGGCAGGGGCGGGAAGGAAAAGCGTTTCTGCATAATATAATACCTCCAAAACAAATATATATGTCTGCAAGTATACCATACTTGACAAAGGGATGCAAAACAGATAGACTTAATCTATATATTTATATATGAAGAAAAGGCAGAGAAAAGAAGGTGGCTTGCCTTTAATCGCAGATGGAAAACCATGGGCGGTTAGAGGCTTTTTTTGTGAAGAACACAATTTAAAGCGCAATTTTAATAAGGAGGGCATGATAAATGTGTCAGAACTGTAAGAAACCTTACTATATAACAACTGCGATTGCCTATACATCGGGCAAACCGCATATCGGAAACACTTATGAGATCGTACTTGCAGATGCGATCGCAAGATACAAGAGAGCAGAAGGCTATGACGTATACTTCCAGACAGGAACGGATGAGCATGGTCAGAAGATTCAGGAAAAAGCGGAAGCAGCAGGAATCACTCCGAAGGAATATGTAGATAACGTTGCAGGAGAAGTAAAAGCAATCTGGGATCTGATGAACACATCCTATGATAACTTTGTCCGCACTACAGATGCAGACCATGAAAAATGCGTAAAGAAAATCTTTAAAAAATTATACGATCAGGGAGATATCTACAAGAGCTCCTACGAAGGACTTTACTGTACACCATGTGAGTCTTTCTGGACAGAGTCACAGCTTGTAGACGGTAAATGTCCGGACTGCGGACGTGAAGTAAAACCGGCAAAAGAGGAAGCTTATTTCTTCAAAATGAGCAAATACGCAGACCGTCTGATCGATTACATTAACACACATCCTGAGTTTATCCAGCCGGTATCCCGCAAGAACGAGATGATGAACAACTTCTTACTTCCGGGCTTGCAGGATTTATGTGTATCCAGAACATCCTTCAGTTGGGGAATCCCGGTAGATTTTGATCCGAAACATGTAGTATATGTATGGCTTGACGCACTGACCAACTACATTACCAAGATTGGTTATGACCCGGACGGATCTTCTGATTTATTTAAGAAAAACTGGCCTGCAGATTTACACCTGATCGGAAAAGATATCGTCCGTTTCCATACGATTTACTGGCCGATCTTCTTAATGGCGTTAGATCTGCCATTGCCAAAACAGGTGTTTGGTCATCCATGGCTTTTACAGGGCGGCGATAAGATGAGCAAATCCAAAGGAAACGTGATCTATGCAGACGATATGGTAAGACTGTTCGGCGTAGACGCAACCCGTTACTTTGTACTTCATGAGATGCCATTTGAAAATGACGGTGTCATCACATGGGAACTGGTAATTGAGAGATTCAATTCTGATCTTGCCAATATTTTAGGAAATCTGGTAAACAGGACGATCTCCATGAGCAACAAATATTTTGATGGTGTTGTAAGGAAAACCGGCGCAGCCGAAGAAGTCGATGAGGATTTGAAGGCTGTCGTTACAGGAACCAGAGACAAAGTGCAGGAGAAAATGGACAAACTCCGCGTGGCGGATGCGATCACCGCTGTATTTGACCTGTTCCGCCGTTGCAACAAATACATCGACGAGACGACTCCATGGGTACTTGCAAAAGATGAGGCAGATCATGACCGTCTTGCAGAGGTATTATATAATCTGACAGAGTCCATCACGATCGGAGCAGGATTGCTGCACAGCTTCCTGCCAGAGACAGCAGAGAAAATCGTAAAACAGTTGAATACCACACTGCGCGATTATGACGATCTGGACAAATTCGGACTTTACGAGAGTGGAAGCAAAGTGACAGATACACCGGAAATCTTATTTGCACGTCTGGATGCAAAAGAGGTTATGCCAAAAGTTGAGGAGATCAAGGCAGCTCAGAAAGCTGAGTTTGAGGCAGAACAGAAGAAACTTGCCGGAGAAACGGAAACAGCAGAAGAAGCGGAAGAATCCGTAATTGAGATTGAACCGAAAGCAGAAATTGAGTATGATGATTTTATGAAGATGCAGTTTCAGGTAGGAGAGATCATTGCCTGCGAAGCAGTTCCAAAATCAAAGAAATTACTCTGCTCACAGGTGAAGATCGGAAGCCAGGTAAAACAGATCGTTTCCGGTATCCGCAAGCATTACACACCGGAAGAGATGGTTGGCAAAAAAGTCATGGTATTAGTGAACTTAAAACCGGCAAAACTTGCAGGTGTAGTCTCAGAGGGTATGTTACTCTGCGCAGAGGATGAGAACGGGGAACTTGCATTGATGGTTCCGGAGAAAAAGATGCCAAGCGGAGCAGAGATCTGCTAGAAAAACAGAAATTAAGACACAATTAAGATTTCTCTACTATTAAAATACTTTTTTAACTGCTAAAATAAAACTGTTCAGGCTGATAAACGCCGGACAGTTTTATTTTATTCATGTTTGCAGCAATGGACAGGTTTGTCCGTAAAGCGGGAGACAGGCTGTTCACAGAAAAATATTGGGAGGATAGGACATGCAGACAATTTTAGTGTGTGATGATGATAAAGAAATTGTGGAAGCAATCGAGATCTATTTACAGCAGGAAGGCTTTCATGTGCTAAAGGCATATGATGGTGAAGAAGCGCTTGAGATATTGAAGAACAATGAAGTACATCTTCTGATCATGGATGTCATGATGCCGAAGTTGGACGGAATCCGTGCAACCCTGAAAATCCGTGAGAACAGCAGTATTCCGATCATTATTTTGTCAGCAAAAACAGAGGATTCAGACAAGATCTTAGGACTGAATATCGGGGCGGACGATTATGTGGAGAAACCGTTCAATCCGCTGGAACTGGTGGCAAGGGTAAAATCCCAGCTCCGCCGCTATACGCAGCTTGGAAATGCAGCAGAATCCGGTGACAGTATTTATACAGTTGGCGGTTTGAGCATCAATGACGATCTGAAAGAAGTAACGGTGGATGGCGAAGTAGTGAAGCTTACCCCGATCGAGTACAACATTCTTTTGCTGTTGGTGAAGAACCAGGGGAAAGTATTTTCCATCAACCAGATTTATGAGAGCATCTGGAATGAGGATGCGATCGGAGCGGATAATACAGTGGCAGTACACATCCGCCATATCCGCGAGAAGATAGAGATTAATCCAAAAGAACCCCGCTATCTGAAAGTTGTATGGGGTGTTGGTTACAAAATTGATAAGAATTAAAAGTTAAGGAGCGATTATGGAGAGCCATCCTTATTCCTACGGAACAAAACTGACAGGACTGATCCTTCATCTGTTTTTTACAGTGGTTTTAACGATAGCAGTATTTTTGCTGGCATCCATGCTTAGTAAAAATATTTTTGAGTTGTCAGACGTTGGGACAGAACAGTTTCTGGATTCCGGGTATTACACAAAATGTATTGAAAAAAAATGTGATGACCTGAGCGATTACCTGCGCCTGCTGATCAAAGGTGAAAGCCGTACTTCAGAGGAGAACAGGCGTTATCTGCAATACACCAATGAGTTTAAGAGTGGTGATAGCAATTTCTGCTATTGGTACAGGATTGGTGAGGCGTGGTACACAAATCAGCCGGACACGAAGGAAGGACAGGAGTTTGACGTGGAAGCTGTGCTGATGGAGGCGAAGACCATGGGGAATTACCTGATCTATGATCTTGTGGACAAAGAATTTGGCACTGATATTAACGGCATGGCAGACTACTTCTTTGGCGGTGGGAATCAGATGCTCTGGCCTGCAGATGACATGACGCTGATCATCGGGATCGATACGGAACTGTCTGCAGAAGATGATATTTATGAGGCATCCCGGGAGTACGAACAGCTTCATCCATGGATTAAGGTCTGTACTTTCAGTGGCCTGGTAAGTCTGATGGGATGGATCATTTCACTGGTGTATCTGACTTTGGCAACCGGACGCCGCACAGGTGAAGAGAAAATCCATCTGAATCCGATCGATAAGATCAAGACGGAGATTCTGGTGGCGGCTTTTATTTTTATGATGGTGGAGCTTGTGATCCTCATTACAAAAGTAAACAGTGAGGAATGGGCTGTTTATGGGATCATTGTAGCATCAGGAATCGTGAGTCTTGTGATCGACGGTTTATTCCTGATCTTTTATCTGAGCATGGTGCGCAGAATGAAAGCGGAGATGCTCTGGGAGACAAGCGTTGCGTGCTGGCTCGAAAGAGGCATCCGCAAAGTATTTGCCAGACAGAAAACAACGGTGCGTGTGCGGCTGCTTTTTGCAGGGCACATGGCTGTCTGCTTCGTACTGGCAGTCGGTGCATTTTACTATCAGAGCATGACTGCACTGGTGGTGCTGCTCTTATTTTCAGCGGGAGAGTGCTATATGATCCTGCGAAAGGCGGTGGAGCAGTATCAGATCCGGCAGGGTGTGGAGAAGATCAGGGACGGAGCGCTTTCCGGGAAAATTGACATTGAACAGCTGCACGGCGAGGAGAAAAGCCTTGCGGAGGCGATCAATAACATTGGAGAAGGTCTTTTGCATGCAGTGGATGACAGTACCAAAAATGAACGCATGAAGGCAGATCTTATCACAAATGTATCTCATGATATCAAAACACCGCTGACATCAATTATAAATTATGTAAACCTGATAAAGCTGGAAAAAATTGATAATGAATGCGTGCAGGGGTACATTCAGATCCTGGATGAAAAATCCCAGCGGTTAAGGCAGCTTACGGCAGATCTTGTGGAGGCATCCAAGATCAGTTCCGGTAATGTGAAGCTTGACATGCAGGTCATTGATCTTGTAGAACTTGTCTATCAGACAAGCGGAGAGTTTAATGAGAAGTTTGAGCAGAAAGAACTTACGATCGTCACAAAACTCCCGAAGACAGCTGTGCTGATCCGTGCAGATGGAAGGCAGCTTTACCGTGTGATCGAAAATCTTTATAATAATGTTGCAAAGTATGCACTGGAAAAAACAAGGGTGTATGTGGATATCTCATATGTGGAGGAAAAGGTTGTATTCTCCATTAAGAATGTGTCGGAACATTCCCTTGCAAGGGAGAACAGCAATGCCGGAGATCTGACAGAACGTTTTATCCGCGGGGATTCGTCGAGAACGACCGAGGGAAGTGGTCTGGGACTTTCCATCGCAAAGAGCCTCACGGTTTTAATGGGTGGAGTGTTTGACATTAAGGTGGATGGTGATCTGTTTAAGGCATCTATTACATTCCCACAATATGCAGATGGGAACGGCAGTGATGCGGGAACGGAAGATCCAGTGAGCGAAGACGATTACGAGATTGAAGAATTAGAACCAGAGGAGAGAACAGAGGAAGAATGATAAAAGCAGTTATTTTTGACATGGATGGCGTGCTAATTGACACAGAAAAATGGTTGAATATATACTGGCAGCAGGCGGCAAAAGAGGCGGGATTTCATTTTACCAGAGAGCATGGACTTGCAATCCGCAGCCTTGCAACAAAGTATACAGGACCTTATCTGCAAAAGATATTTGGACCGGAATTTGATTATGAAGCGATCCGGGCGAGACGCAAACAGCTCATGAAAGAACATATTGAGAAAAATGGGATTGAGAAAAAGCCGGATGTGGATGAAATCCTGGATTATCTCCGCTCAAAGAGCATCAAGACTGCCGTTGCAACAGCAACGGATCCGGAACGTACAAAACAGTATCTCACACAGATTGGTATCTACGATAAATTTGATCAGCTTGTGAGCGCCACAACCGTAGAGAACGGAAAACCGGAGCCTGACGTGTACCTTTATGCATGTGAGCAGATTGGGGAGAAACCAAAGGATTGCATTGCGGTGGAAGATTCGCCAAACGGGATCTTATCTGCATACCGCGCAGGGCTTTCCGTTGTGATGGTGCCGGATCTCGCAGAACCGGACGAGGAGACAGCAAAACTTCTGTATGCAAAATTTGATACACTCGCCGGATTGAAAACCATCATTTAGAAGAGAAAGAACTTTGGGGATTCCCGGAGTTCTTTTTTAAATGCATAAAACAATTGATTTATTAATTTAGTGTATGAAAGTCTTGATTTTTACAGGGAGTATCTTTATAATTCATATAAAAGCGCGAAAGACGAGTTGAGTTAGAAAGCTTCGCCGGAGATTGGGATGGAGGAACGTATGAAATTATATGATAGTGGCGTTTACCTTGTAAACGGTAAAGAAATTATGACGGACGCAGCAGAGGTACAGCAGAAGACCGGAAAAGCTGTCACAAAAGAGCAGGCTGCCGAAAATACCATCGCTTATGGTATTTTGAAAAAACATAATACTTCAGGAAACATGGACAAGCTTCAGGTTAGATTTGACAAGCTTACCTCACATGATATTACATTTGTAGGAATCATTCAGACCGCAAGAGCATCTGGCTTAGAGCGTTTTCCAATGCCATACGTCCTGACAAACTGCCATAACAGTTTATGTGCAGTCGGTGGTACGATCAACGAAGATGACCATATGTTTGGACTTACCTGTGCAAAAAAATACGGTGGAGTTTATGTTCCACCACATCAGGCAGTGATCCACCAGTTTGCAAGAGAAATGTTGGCAGAGAGCGGAGCCATGATCTTAGGATCTGATTCCCATACCCGCTATGGTGCATTGGGAACCATGGCAGTCGGCGAAGGCGGACCGGAGCTTGTAAAACAGCTACTGAATAAAACATACGATATTGATATGCCGGGCGTTGTAGGCGTTTACCTGACCGGAACACCACAGAAAGGGGTTGGACCTCAGGACGTTGCCCTTGCCATTATCGGTGAAGTGTTTGATAAAGGCTATGTGAAGAATAAAGTCATGGAATTTGTAGGGCCGGGTGTGTCGAACTTGAGCGTTGATTTCCGTATCGGTGTGGATGTTATGACGACCGAGACAACCTGCCTGTCCTCCATCTGGAGAACCGATGAAAAGGTACAGGATTTCTATGCGATCCACGGAAGACCACAGGCATACAAAGAACTGAATCCGGGGGATGTTGCTTATTATGACGGAATGATCGAGATCGACCTCAGTCAGATCAGACCAATGATCGCAATGCCATTCCATCCAAGCAACACATATACCATCGAAGAGCTGAACGCAAATCTGATGGATATTCTGGATGACTGCGAGAAACGTGCAGAAGTCAGCTTTGACGGAGCCGTAAAATTAGATTTAAAGAGTAAAGTAAGAAACGGAAAGCTTTATGTAGATCAGGGAATCATTGCGGGCTGTGCCGGCGGTGGATTTGAAAATATCTGTGATGCCGCAGACATCTTAAAAGGTGCAAGCATCGGACCGGATGAGTTTACATTGAGCGTATATCCGGCAAGTACCCCGATTTACATGGAACTTGTAAAAAATGGTGCAGTGGCAAGTCTCATGGAGACGGGAGCGATCGTCAAAACAGCGTTCTGCGGTCCTTGCTTTGGTGCCGGAGATACTCCTGCAAACAACGCATTCTCCATCCGCCACTCCACAAGAAACTTCCCGAACCGCGAAGGTTCCAAGGTTCAGAAAGGACAGGTTGCATCCGTTGCGCTTATGGATGCAAGATCCATTGCAGCAACTGCAGCAAATAAGGGATATTTGACCGCAGCTACCGATCTGGATGTAAATTATACCAAACCGAAATACTTCTTCGACAAGAAGATTTACGAGAACCGCGTCTTTGACAGCAAGGGAGTGGCTGATCCGGGTGTGGAGATCCAGTTTGGACCAAATATCAAAGACTGGCCGGCAATGAGTGCATTACCGGAGCATATGGTATTAAAGGTTGTTTCAGAGATTCACGATCCGGTTACGACAACTGACGAGCTGATCCCGTCCGGAGAGACTTCCTCCTTCCGGTCCAATCCGCTTGGACTGGCAGAGTTTGCACTTTCCAGAAAAGATCCGCTCTATGTGGGACGTGCAAAAGAGATCCAGAAAGCAGAGAAGGCAGTGGAAGCCGGAGAGTGTCCGGTTGAGGCTGTACCGGAATTGCAGGCAGTGATCGATACAATCAAGACGGTTTATCCTGATTTTGGTGAGAAAGCGAGAAAAGAGAAAGGTTATGCAGGATTTGGAAGTACCATTTTTGCAGTGAAACCGGGGGACGGTTCCGCGCGTGAGCAGGCTGCTTCCTGTCAGAAGGTACTCGGAGGCTGGGCGAACATTGCGAATGAGTATGCAACCAAACGTTATCGTTCCAATCTGATCAACTGGGGCATGCTGCCATTCATTATCGGAAAAGGTGATCTTCCATTTGAAAATTTGGATTATCTCTTTATTCCGGAAATCAGAAAAGCTGTTGAGGACAAGCAGTCTGAAATTCAGGCTTACGCAGTGAAAGACGGCGCATTAAAACCATTCAGCCTTCATATGGATGCCCTGACGGATGATGAGAGGGAGATCATTTTAAAAGGCTGTCTCATCAATTACTACCGTGGTTAATTTATAAATCTAAAAAGATAATAAAAACAGAGGTCTGCTTAGTGACAGACCTCTGTTTTTGCGTTAGAATGAGAGTATAAATTACGCTTAGAAGCGCATGTTTGCACAAGTCGTTTCCGGCAGAAAAAGGAGAGCTTAAGTTGGAAGAACTAAAACAAAACGAACAGATACAGACACCGAAGACAAAAAAGACAGATGAATTTCATTTGAAACAGATCACGATCATAGCGCTTGCTATTTTTATCACATTCTGTTGCTGCATTTTATTTTTCTTTGTCATATACCGTTATAATGGGTTTACAGATTTCTGGAAGAAACTGACATATATTTTACAGCCGGTCATTATCGGACTGGTTGTGGCATATCTTCTGAATCCGTTGATGAAACTCATAGATGGAAAGTTATTTTCCCTGTTTAAAGGAAAGATGAAGAGTGAGAAAAAGGCGAAAAAAATATCAAGAGGGCTGGCAATCGCAGGTGCACTGCTGTTTTTGGTAGGCATTATTGTCCTGCTGATCGCTGCGATCGTTCCATCCATCATCCAGAGCATACAGGGCATCATATCCACACTCCCTGCTGAGGTGCGTTCGCTTGTTGACTGGATCAATGATATCGCCAAGGGAGACAGCCAGATAGCGGACATTGCGGAAGAAGTGATCACACAGGTAAGTAACTTCTTTGAAAACTGGATGAAAAACACACTGCTTCCACAGGCAGAGATTTATATTACTTCCATCACAACCGGAGTGATCACCGGAGTAAAATTTGTGATCAATATTCTGGTCGGACTTATCATCTCTGTGTATGTTATGGCGAGTCAGGAGAAATTTGCAGGTCAGGCGAAGAAAATCATTTATGCCATTTTTAAACCGGTCAGAGCCAATGTTGTAGTAGAGACTGTGCGGAAGAGCAACGAGATCTTTGGCGGATTTATCAGTGGAAAAATTTTAGATTCTGCCATTATCGGTGTGATTGCCTATATCGTGCTTGCGATCATGAAAATGCCGGATACCATGCTGGTGGCTGTGATCATTGGTGTGACCAATATTATTCCGTTTTTTGGACCTTTTATCGGGGCGATCCCATCCTTTATCATTATTGTTTTACAGAATCCGGTACAGGGATTATATTTCCTGATTTTTGTTATCATTTTACAGCAGGTAGACGGAAATATTATCGGACCGAAGATCCTCGGAGATTCCACCGGGCTTTCCTCTTTCTGGGTTGTATTTGCCATTCTCGTATTTGGCGGTCTGTGGGGCTTTCCTGGAATGCTGCTTGGTGTGCCGATCATGGCAGTGATTTATTATATTGTTTCCAATGTTGTCACATATTCCCTGAAAAAGCGTGGGATCCCGGAAACGGAGATAGATTATGTCAACCTTGACCGCATCGATAAGCACACCAATCAGCCGGTTTATGAGACCACGGAAAAGAACAAAAAACAGGATGAAAAATCGGCAGGGGAAGCATGATAATTTTTGACATCTAATTGTGCCTATGATAAACTAAAAGGTAACATAGACAAATTGAAAAAGGTAATGGATCATTACGGAAAATGCACAGTTTGAGGTGGCAGAATTGGATAAATATGAATACAAATTAAAGCTGGATCAGATGAAATCACTCACAGCCGAGGGGAAATACGAAGAGGCGGCTGAGATCGCGGATACCATCAACTGGCGTAAGATAAAGAACATTAACGCTCTGGTAAAAGTAGGAGAGATCTACGAGAAAGTAGGGCGTTATGATGAGAGCAAGGATGTTTTGCTGACGGCTTATGACAAGTCGCCGATTGGCAGAATGATCATTTATCGTCTTGCAGAGGTTGCAGTCAGGACAAAGAGTTTTGATGAGGCAAAAGAGTATTATCAGGAGTTTGTGGAGATCGCACCTCATGATAATTTAAAATACGTGTTAAAGTATGAGATAAGCAAAGCGCAGGGTGCAGATATTGGCACCCTTATTGGCATTTTAGAAGAACTCAAAGAGCAGGAGTATTCGGAAGAGTGGGCATATGAGCTTGCATATCTGTATCATAAGGCCGGTATGAGCGAGAAATGTATCGATGCCTGCGACGAACTGATCTTATGGTTTGGTGATGGCCCATATGTAGAACGCGCATTAGAATTAAAGATGTTATACCAGCCACTGACAAAACAGCAGGAAGACAAGTACCGCACATTCCGTCAGAGACATGACGGTGTTGTGGAAGTGAGACCGGAAGATCCGTTAGAATCTGGAGAGATCGTACCGGAACCGGTGCAGATCAAAGATGTGAAGATGTCTGCGGAGCGCTTTAACACACAGAACCTGCAGGAAGAACTTCAGAGAAGTATGCAGGAGATCATGAATGCCACGGAAAAAGAGGCAGTCAATGATACGATGGATAACATTAAGAAACTGGTAGAGGATATTCCGTATCTCCAGATTCCATCCGAGAAAGAAGAAGAGCCGCAGGAAGAAGAGGTTTACCAGCATATTGAGACGGATGAGGAGATTGATAATTCCTTGAAATCCAATTTCCAGGAGATGTTAGTGGATGAGGATGGCCAGATGAGCCTTTATATGCAGGGAGGCAGAGTTGCAGAACCACAGGTATCCGGTCAGATGAGCATTGAGGATGTGCTTGCTGATTGGGAAAAGACCAAGCGTGCCGCAGAGGCAGCCTTGCAGGAAGCAGAACAGAGAAAGCTTGAATCTGCAAAAGCGAGAGCACTTCAGGAAGCGGAAGAACTTCTGGGACGCCTTGCGGATGTCATTCCAATGCTTGATTCCGGCTTGACACCAAAAGACCTTCTGGATCAGAAATACTTAAGCAAAGACGGGCAGCCGAATGACAATGCAGTCTCTATGGTTACGAACATGAACCAGTTTTTACAGCAGGAGATTGACCGCCTCAGCGATGAAAATGCACAGATGGATGAACAGCTCGCAGCTGTCGGGGCATCTCCGGTTGGAGATTATATGGCAAACGCCGGTGTGGCTGCGGAAGACGCAGCACAGAACGTTGTGGCAGCCGGTGTACAGGAATTAATGACAGAGGAAGAACTTCCGGAAATCGCAATGCCAGAAGGAATTGATACAGAAATTCCACAGGAGAATGTAGTATCTTTTGCGGAATACACACAAGAGCAGACCAGACCGGAAATGCTGGCAGAAACAGTTGACACAGAAGATGCAGGAACATCCGCAGAAGATGTGGAGGCAGCTATCTTAGCAGAGACTGCACGCCAGATGGCAAAAGAATCAGTGGAAAAAGAAGAATTGCCGGAGATCGAGTTGCCGGGTGACTTAGACCTTGGAAAAGAGGAGACAGCAGAAGAGATTCTTCCTGCCATTGCGGAACCGGAGGCATTTGAGGTTCCGGATACGATCAGTAAGCTTTCCAAAGAATTAAGAGAAATCTTTACATATTTTGTTCCAATCACAGGTATGGAAGAACAGCTCTGTCAGGCACTTACAGGTGCATCCCAGCATCTGGCGAAGGGAATGACGGCTGGAACCGGAAATATGATCATACAGGGCGGTTCCGGAAGCGGTAAGACAGTGCTTGCGACGAGTATGATCAAGGCATTACAGAAAGAAACCGGAAAGCCAAATGGCAAGATCGGCAAGATCGAAGCATCTGTCCTCAATCAGAAGGATGTTGCAGCATTGCTGAAAAAAGTAGCCGGTGGCTGTCTGATCATCGAAAAAGCCGGAGATCTGTCCCGCGAGACAGCGTTAAAACTTTCTCTTTTATTAGAACAGGATACAAGTGGAGTGCTTGTGATCATTGAGGATACAAAACATGGAATCCAGAAGGCTTTATCCAGAGATGATGGATTTGCAGCGAAGTTTTCTGAGAAGATCAATATTCCTATTTTTACCAGTGATGAGCTGGTTTCGTTTGCAAAATCTTACGCAAATGAATTGGGATATACCATTGATGAGATGGGTGTGCTGGCGCTGTATAACAGCATCAGTAATATTGAGCACGCTGACAGGGAGACAACCCTGACAGAGGTGAAAGAGATCGTCGATAAAGCAGTAGCACATTCAGAAAAGGGTGGTTTGAAAAAGGCGTTCAGCATTATCACATCCAGAAGATATGATGAGGATGATTACATTATCTTACGGGAGAAAGATTTTGACTAAAGAAGAAAACCACAGTGAGTCTGCGGTTTAGAGATAGAAGTGAAGAGGGGTAGGGATTATGGCGAATTTTACTGAATTAGACCGCTATCTGTTCGGTCAGGCGACACATTACGATATTTATCGGAAGCTGGGGGCACATTTTGCAGAGGTAAAGGGAGTAAAGGGAGTATACTTCGACCTGTGGGCACCGAATGCGGAAAGAGTTTTCGTGATCGGTTCATTTAACGGATGGAATGAGACGGCAAATGAGATGACGCGCCTGAAACCGGAGACAATGGGGATTTACGAATTGTTTATTCCGGGATTGCAGGAGGGGGAATTATATAAGTATCTGATCGAGACAAAAGATGGCAAGCGTCTTTATAAGGCAGATCCTTATGCAAATTATGCAGAACTCCGACCGGGAACAGCATCTGCGATTGCGGATATTGAACATTTTAAATGGACAGACAGCAAGTGGATGGAGAATCGTAAAAAAGAAGAGGATGTGTATGCACAGCCGATGGCAATTTACGAGGTTCATCCGGGCTCCTGGAAACGTCATCCGGGCAGGGATGATGAAGGATTTTACAGTTACAGGGATCTCGTAACCTATCTGATCCCATATGTAAAAGAAATGGGGTACACTCACATTGAGCTGATGGGTATTTCGGAGTATCCGTTTGATGGTTCCTGGGGATATCAGGTAACCGGATACTATGCACCGACCTCCCGCTACGGAAAGCCTGAGGACTTTGCATATTTTATCAACGAGTGCCACAAGAATAAAATCGGTGTGATCCTGGACTGGGTACCGGCACATTTTCCAAAAGATGCCCACGGACTGGCAGAGTTTGATGGTACATGCCTGTATGAGTATGCAGATCCAAGAATGGGAGAGCATCCGGACTGGGGAACCAAGATTTTTGATTATGGCAAAAATGAGGTGAAGAACTTCCTGATCGGCAGTGCGCTGATGTGGGTAGAGCACTATCATATTGATGGTCTCCGTGTGGATGCGGTTGCCTCTATGTTATATCTGGATTATGGAAAAGAAGAAGGACAGTGGGTCCGCAATAAATATGGCGATAATAAGAATCTGGAAGCCATTGAGTTCTTTAAGCATATTAACACACTGATCCTGGGACGTAACCACGGAGCGGTGATGATCGCAGAGGAATCTACTGCATGGCCGAAAGTGACCGGACCGGTGGAAGAGGACGGACTGAACTTCAGTTATAAATGGAATATGGGATGGATGCATGACTTCCTTGATTATATGAAGTTAGACCCATATTTTAGAAAAAATAATCATCATAAAATGACATTTGCCATGAGTTATAATGCGAGCGAACATTATATCCTGGTGTTATCTCATGACGAAGTGGTACATTTAAAATGCTCTATGCTCAATAAGATGCCTGGACTTGGAAGAGACAAATTCCAGAATCTTATGGCTGGTTATGCCTTTATGCTTGGGCATCCCGGCAAAAAACTTCTGTTTATGGGACAGGAATTTGCCCAGCTTCAGGAGTGGAGTGAGGAGAGAGAGTTAGACTGGTATCTCCTCGAGAACCCGGATCATAAACATATGCAGGACTGGGTAAAAGCACTCCTCCACTTATACCAGAAGAATCCGTGTCTTTATGAATTAGACGGCAATTGGGATGGCTTTGAGTGGATCAATGCGGATGACGCAGACCGCAGCATTTACAGTTTTGTCCGTAAGAGTAAAGATGGAAAGAACAATATGCTGTTTGTATGTAACTTTACTCCGGTTGCCCGCCCGGATTACCGTGTCGGCGTGCCAAAGAAAAAGACCTATAAACTTGTCTTGGACAGTGATGCTGCTGAATTTGGCGGTGAAGGAACCGAAAAATCGGTATCTTATAAAGCTGTGAAATCAGAGTGCGATGGAAGAGAGTTCTCCTTTGCATATCCACTTTCCGGCTATGGAATTGCAGTGTTCAAATATTAAGCCGGAGGTTAACGGACGTAGTGTCGCAGATTCTGTGGTGCTTTTATAGGTTGTGACAGGCAGATATAAGCGTCCTCTCACAAGTCAGAATTTTATATGTTAATGAAAAAGAA
>OGXE01002059.1_pt1 | contig 15833 bp, 20 predicted proteins | sample 1576181 | NCBI WGS metagenome assembly OGXE01 (sample SAMEA3541478, study PRJEB24748) | human gut metagenome | biome: human gut; feature: human-associated habitat; material: faeces | place: China | collected 2012 | reverse complement strand
CGGGTGGTTTATTTGTTTCGCACCTTCGGAGCGAAACGGACTTAAAGTCACAAAATAAAAAAATGGTAGCCATCAGCTGACCTAACATATAGCAGTTTAGTTAAATGGGTTAATATTAGCGAGCCTAGTTGTTTGGCTCGCTTTTTTCATTATTTAATTTTCCGATGAAATTGTAGTAAATGTCAACCTGAATAATTCGATTGCGTTTCGTGCCAGTTGGTTTCTGAATAACAATCTTGTCAATCAGTTCATTCACTATTTCAACGGTTAATTTTGGAAGCTCTGTATATTTTGAAATTCTCGCCATAAACTTGGAGATATTCAAGCTGTCTTCTTGTTGTTTGGCGAGTTTTTCAGTTAAATCAGAAATGGAAGTTTGAAGTTGTTTCTGTTCTTCTTCATAGCTCTGACTTAGCTTCACAAAGCGTTTATCTGAAATTTTACCAAGTAGATTATCTTCATAAAGCTTCTGAATGATATTGTCAATCTCTTTAGAGCGGTATTCATCCTTTTGAAGTTGCTGTCGCTGATGTTTGTTATCCTTACTAAATTGAGCTTGGCTTTGCTGTTCCAACTTTTTCAAAAAGGCTTCTTGGTTGAAGTGGGCTTCCTGAATGGTTTGGCGGAGCTTGTCACTTATAATCTCAATCAAGGCGGACTTTTGAATGTAGTGTGGATTTTCGCAACCATCAATCGGCTTGCGATATCCAGAACACTTGTAATGGTCGTGATTGAGTCCTGTTTTACTTTGAAATGGGCAGAAATAGTGTTTCCTTCCGCAAGTTCCACAAAAAACCAATCCCGCAAACAAATTCTCGTGACCAATCCGATTTTTATATCGTTGATTAGACCGCTTATGATTTCGCATTTTTCGAACAATATCAAAAGTTTCTTGATCGATAATTGCTTCATGAGTATTTTTGAAAATCAGCCAATCTTCTTTTGGGTTATCTACTTTACGTTTATCTTTATAAGATTTCGTGCGAGTTCGAAGATTTACCGTATGTCCAAGATATTCTTCACGACTTAAAATCGCGCTTAGAGTTTCTCGCGTCCAAAAATACGGTAGAGCTTCCACATTTGGACTGGAAGAAATAGGTTTCAAACCAATTTCTATTCGGTGACGGTCTGGTTTAAAAATTTTGTCATTTTCTAACCCTTTTGAAATCTCTGAAAGACTTTTTCCGCTTTTTGCTTCCTGAAAAATCCGCTTCACAACCTCACTGGCAACTGGGTCAACAATCCAATTTTTAGGGTTGTTTGGGGCTTTGAGGTAGCCATAAGGTGGATTTACTGTGACACGCTCGCCAGCTCTCGCTTTAGATTGCACCACCGCCCGAATCTTCTTGCTGGTATCCGCTGCATACATTTCGTCCATTAAACTCTTAATTGGCAAGAAAATAGAATTAGTTTCATTAGGTTTATTCGAATCTACCCCATCATTAAGGGCGATAAAGCGGACATCAAAGCTTGGAAAAGTAATCTCTGTTAGTTGACCAACCTTGATATAAGAACGTCCTAGACGACTTAAATCCTTTACGATAAAGTTCGAAACTTGTCGATTTTCCACTAGTCTAAGTGCTTCCGAAATAGCTGGACGGTCAAAATTTGTGCCACTAAAGCCATCGTCAACAAACAAAATAGGATTGGGGAGATTTTCTCTTGTAACTACATCAAGCAGAATTTTCTTCTGATTGGTAATTGAGTTACTATCTCCGTCCAGTCCATCATCTTGACTTAAGCGACAATAAATCACTGTAATATCTGAAAGTTTCGAAGTATCTACTTGTCTATAATCTGAAATTGTCAAAGTTCTGTTCATGTGTTTTTCTCCTTTTGGAGTTCACACACCTTATACTTCTATTATACCATTCTTACTACTGTTAAAGTAGTGATTTATCGCTTAAAATCAACCTTTCTAGGACATTTTCAAGATTGCGATTTCCAGTAAAACGGTGACGGATTAAGTAAGTCGTTCGACCAATTCGACAAATTTCATCGGCGGTGTGTGAAGCCTGTTTTGAGTCTCTATCTTGATTCTTCTGGTTCATTCGAAATACCTCCTTTGATATAATCTGAATATTCGTCCAAAGTAATCACGGTGAATAATTCCCAAAAATTGTATAGTTCTTTTTGAATCACTTTCGAAATCGCCAGCTTTCGCTTGTCGTCTGGCACAACCCACAAAACATAGGGGAAAACTTCCTTTTGTCGTTGTTCAATACCTGACCGATAATATTCAATATATTTCTTACAAGTATTTAGGATACGTACAAGACTTTCCGTGCTTCGGTCTATTTCCAGAAAATAATGGTCTTCATAATCGTGATTAATCAGTTCCAAATAAGCGTCTGGTTTCAAAGTCATTCCAATACCAGAGAGTTTCTGATAGCTTCGCCATGAATTTGGTTCAAACGAAAAGGTTTCAAATGACAGTTTATCTGAATTTCGAACGGTCTCCAGTGTCTCAACAAAAATTTCCGTAATCGCTAAAGTATGTTCAACATGATGTTGGGTTGGCTCGTATTTATTTTTATAACGCAAGATAATGCTGTCATCTTGGTTTTTAAGGAGCTTTAACCCCTTAAAAGTAATTTGCCAAACATAAGAAGCAGAGCCACGTCGTGCGCCACCAACTCGCCGTTTCAAGTGTAAAACCAATCCGGCTTTCTTCAGACTTTGTGCGGTAAAATTAGCACGGCGAATGGCGGTTTCAAATCGAGCACTATCCGCAAAAAATAGTCTGGCTAGTTGGTTGGTGGTCGCATATCTTGCTTGACTCAAAAAGTAAAGGATTTGCGTATTGTTATCTGTTTTGTAATTCCATTTCATCTATTTTGTTCTCCATTAAAATTTAAAGAGTGTACTCCCGTAAAATGTGCTTCGTTACGGAGTAAGTCGTGTTAGTAAAAATCTTAAAAACCTTTATTTGTCAGGGGTGGAAGATTTTTCTTCATCAACACGATTCGAAGAGCGATTGGAACGCTTTCTGCGCCCTAAATCTGTTAATTTTGGGTTAGAATTTTCATTTTTCGAAGTAGATTTTTCAAAAATATAGTTTTCGAATTGGCTTTCAATTTCTGAAATATCTTGTCCGTATCGGCTCAAGCTATTCAAAAATGGCGTGCGACTATCTCTAATTTTTGGTTTAGGTGGGTAGGTTTTACCGATAAGCCAGCGGTAGGTATTTGGTGAGATTTCTGTTCTGATATATGCCCAAAATGGCGGCAAGCTGTAAAAATCTTCTTTATCAATCTCTAGAGTATATTTTGCCATTTCACGGGCTTCATCAAGATTTAAGCCAAAAACAATTTTATTCGCAACATTAGATTCAATTCCAGCTTTTAGCTGAGGCGACATCTGGGCGAGGTGTTGGAAACCGATATTCCAACCAACATTAAATTGGCGAGATTGCGAAAGTGCTTCGTCTAAGTTAGAATTGGGGATTCCTAAGAAACTTGGTGTCTCGTCAATATAGATGAAGACCGATTGGCGTTTGCTTGGCTCAACTGACGACTGGCGCAAAATTAACATCCAGAGCATTGAAGTGATGAGGCTACCAATGAGTTTCGCAGATTCTGAACCGATTACCGATTTATTTAGTGGAATCAATACGATTTTTCGGCTTTTGAAGATTTCTGCAAGACTGAAATTTGGATTAGTTTGTCCCAACATTGCCCGAAGTTGCGGACGAAGCAAAAACTGTCGGAATTTATTCAAAATGGGGTTTAATATCTGGTGACGTTGGGCTTCACTGAGTAGCTCAAACCAGTTCCAGAAGCTCTCCAGTCCAATTGGGTCTTTTAACTCTCTTAATAGTTTATTTCGAAAGGACTTATTAGTGAGCAAACTTGGTAACATCACTAAAGAGGTATTTGGAATTCTAGCAAGCGTTAGAAAACTGTGTGACAAAATGTCCAGCGAGTAAATTCCAAAATGTTCAGGATAAAGCCCTTTAAATAGCTCCAACAGATAGTCTGCGATAACTTCGGGTTCAATACCATACTTGGTGAGTTCAAAAGGATTGATGCCAACAACTCGTTTGGTGGTTGGTGAAATGACTACTGTATCTTCATCGTGTTCAGTTGGTGTGCGCTCTAAAAGTTCATGAGTAAGTTGACCTTTGGCATCCACCACAACTACACTATGATGTTTAGATTTTATATCTGATAAAATCAAATGACTCATAGCGGTAGTCTTACCGCAACCTGTTGAACCGAGAAAAACGGTGTGCTTTTTGCCAGCTTGTGCTAAAATTTGAATTGGTCTTGATTGATTTTCAACCGTTTGCGCCAGACTTCGCTGAATCTTCCGATTAATATTGTAGCCCAAAGGCGGAGTCACTAATTTAGGGTGAACATTTGGCACACCTGCAATATTTTCTTCCCCAATAGGTAAAAGCATGAAACAAGCTAAGTCTGAGACAGCTAAACTATATGGGAAAGACCAGGAAGGTTGTGCTTGATTGAGTTTTTGGATAGCTAGTGGTTTTAATTCAATGGTTGCATTTGATTCCATCATGCGAAAACTACTAAGTAGGCTAGTAAGAAATTCCTTTGTTCGCAGAATACTGCGAGATTGGACACCAAGACGAATTTCACACTTGAAAGTAGATTGGTTCAATTTTTGTTTCATCAGCTTTTTGGAGTTTTCGGAAAGCTCAGGGATATTATTTGTAATCACTTGATACCATTTAGCGGATAAATTCGGCAAATCTTTTGGCTGCGGCCGAGGTGGTGAGCCTGCACCAATGATCAACTGAACAACTACCGTTTCATCTGGCTGAAGTATTTTTGAAATTGCAAGGCTTGAACGTATCATGTTTTCTACAGAGTCCGTTTTTAAAGCATAGTGAGATTCTTTGATGTTCACTAACCGTACAACCGAAAGTTTTTCGCGTTTTGGAGCTCTTGAAAACTGAATAGCTCGGTGCGATTGAATTAGTTGGCTGATATGTCGCTTATCCTGTTCTTCTGTTCCTAATAGATAGCGTACGCGATTCTTAGATAATCGAATTTCAAAAATAACCGCTTTACGCCGAGTTAACCCCACCAGTTGACCCAGCATAGATTTCACATCATCTATTTTAAACGGGCGCATCCAGTTGAGTTCACTCCAAGATAGTGTTTCAAATTTTCTTTTCATCTCTACCTCCAATCTTTAGATTTAATAATCCGAAAGGTAAGCCAGCCGATGAAAACAACCGCCGTCATCAAAACCAAGAACCACCAAATTTCCAGAATTAGTTTAACCGCCCAGTTAATAAGCCAAGCACAAGCAACAAATCCAAGAATATATGCCATTAGTTTTTTCATGGCTGGTCTCCTTTCTGCCTCCATTTATACAAGAAAGTTGGTGAAAAGTTAAATTTAGCTGCCTTCAGTTTTAAGAGCGATTGGAATGAAATTTGAGCAATGAAACAGTAGTATATTTCAACATATTTTGACCATTTGTCTAGTCTAAACAGTCCTTTTATTTTCTTGAAATTTTTCGCATTTCTGCTTTAGCAACTAAGAAAAGTTCATTGATTTCTTTCCGTTTTTCCAGAAATTCTGCCAGGGCAATTTCTTCTTCACTACAGTGTTTTTTGTCTTCTGGTTTTGGTTTTTCGAACCAATCCCAAAGAAATACAGTAATAACGATAACTATAAAAGCTATAAAGTAATCCATTATAAAGCTACCTCATTTCATCTTTTCAGTAGCATAATAAGTGAATGCTTTAAGAATATAATCTGTATAGTCTTTAGCTTCTGGAGTATTTTTAAGTATTTCAGACTGGGTAAGTGCCAAATTGCCCACTTTATATAAAATATCGTTAGCTAGAAGCTCTAAGGCTTGATTATCTGCCATAGCTTCACTTAGTGTTTTAGCTACTTCTAACTGATAGGGGCTAACAAGTTGAGAAAGTTCTGCTTTTGGGGTCGATTTTTGAATATGATTCATGAGATTTCTCCTTTGATTTTGATATAATTTATGTTATAAACATTGTCGACTTTGTTTATGGTTATAGTGTAGTGAATATTTTTATCTCATTCATCAGGTAAAAAATCTCAGAAATCTCAAGGAGAAATCATGTGACAGAATTTAGATTAGGATGGTTTTGTTATATTTTGCAAAAATCTGAAAAGAAAAAACGAAACCAAGAAGATTTCGTCAATAGTATTTTGAATAGATTAGTAGGTAAAAATAACCCCAAAATTTCATTTATTCCAGAAATTAACCGTGTTTCTAGCAACCGCCTTTTTACGGGAGACGAAGAAGTTCCAGAATTTTACCGAGAAGCTCTACCAATTAGCGATTTAGGCTTTCAGTCTCAAAGAATAGCTGATATTTTGAAAGACTTAAACCGTGATGAAACTTTCGATTATAGGCAAGCTGTTTTTAAAATTAAATCAACTCTTTTAAACCAAACCAAAAAAGCTACCGTTGTGTTTGGTAGCGAAAAAATAGAATTGCTTAATCATTGCCAAGAAGATGAACTTTACTTAGCAACTCTTTTGATTTTCTTGGTGAATCTTTCGAATATTCCTTCCAAAAACTCAGAAGAATTAAGACAAGCACAAATTATTAACCAGTACATTTTTAAGTATCTTGAAAATGAGGTTTTATTAATGCCATATTCACATAGAAAAGCTATTGAGAAATCTTTAAGAAGTCAACAACAGATTTTTTATTTTGATTTATATAAGCCTGAAGCGTTAAACGATAATAAAAATCTCGTTTCACCCACTTTAAAAGTTTTGATTCAAGATTCTATTTCCAAAATGCCAATTGTTCAAAATGGATTGATAATCCAAAATAATACAATAAACGAGCGAATTACACAGTTTATTGAAGAAAACTTTGAGAACAGCCAAAAATTAACTTTAATTACTGGATTTTGCCAATCCGAAGCAGATTTTTATAAAGCTTTGGATAGATTTTTACCAAAAGAAGCTATTAATAAAATTTATAAAGTTAAAAGTTTCGCTTTATCTATAAAAGCCAGTTATGACTATACTGCTTCAAAAATGAAAGATATAATAACCTTGACAGAAAATGTTGTAAATTATCTAGAAAATAGAGCTTTCGCAAAACAAGATAAAATAGAGTTTACGGTGAGTTCAGGTGAAAAAATGAATAAAGATGAATTGGTATTCTTTTGTTTAATTGAACAAGTGTATGTTATTTGAAAAATATTGGAGCATTGACAACATTATGTAACTTTATTTGACAAGAAAAAGATAATTTATTATAATTAGGTTTATAGAGATATATAGACAGATATACTAGAGAGAAATAGAAGATGTTTAAGTTCAAAGCTTAAACTATAAGTTAACGAAAAGATTTGAGTTTTACATCCCTATTTCTTATGGTGTGGTCTGTCTATTATTTTTTATTCGTGATAGGTGTAGTGTTTCTTTCCTAAAAGGAGGTCACATTATGACTAAACATAATTTTAAATTGGCTTTATTATCTACTAAGGAAGAAGTTCAAAATTTAGAGCTTAAGACAGAGGGTGTTAAGCTAATTAGTAATATTATTTCAGTTTTTAACGGCTCTAAGATTGATATTGGAGATAATCTAAAAGAAACTCTCATAACTGCACCACCAGATTACTTAGTCTCGACTATATATGCTATCTTAGCTCTCATAGCACTGATTGCAATTTGCGTGACGGTTGGTTTTATATACTATCACCATACACATAACAAATCAAGCCCACAAATGAAAGAAAAGGGAAAATATGATACTAACAGAAAAAACGATGCTCGAAATCGAAAAAAGCATCGTTAAACATAATATAAAACCTTACTACACCTATCACATCCGAATCATCTAGATATGACCAGTATTTAGATGATTTTTTATTTTATCAATTTCTTGAAAAATAAAATTGTAAATAAGTGGCAAAGAACTATTTTTATATAATATATAAAAATTTAAGTTATTTTAAATAAAATAACTATGATAGTATACCACACCCAGGACACCAAGTCAATACTTTTAAGGATTTGTATACGTTTTCAGTATATCGAAAAGTACTAATAATAGCAAATAGAATGCGGCTTTATTTAAAAATATTTCTCTTTTTTATTATTCTCTGAATTATCTATAATTTATATACCTTGCTACAATAGTAAAGAAAGGAGAAATTTTGACAAATCATCACAAAAACAAATTAGAAAATATCAAAACCATAACCATCGGATATGCCCGTGTTAGCTCAACAGACAATCGGCAAGAATTAGGCCTATCTGTTCAAACAGAAGCTCTCAACTTTTGCGACAAGCTCTATATAGAAAAAGATTCTGGTGGCAATCAAGAACGCCCACAGCTTGAAAAAGCGTTAAGATTAGCTAAAAATTACGCCAAACAAGGCGTTAAAACTAATTTTGTAGTTTATAAGCTGGACAGATTAACTCGCAAAATGTTTCACCTCTCTACTATTATTGAAGATTTAACCAAATACGGTGTTCATCTTCAATCAATTCATGAAAATATTGAAACAGATTCTTTAACTGGGAAATTCTTTTGCTTAATGTTGGGTTATGTGGCAGAATGGGAGCTTCAAGCGATTTCTGAACGTACTAAAGATGGACTCCGTAAAGCCAAAGAAAAAGGTGTAAAACTTGGTAATAAAGGGCTGGAACAGTCTAAAGAAAAACAAATAATAAAGCAATACTTACAAAAAGAATTGACTGTACGTAAGATTGCGAATCAGCTGAATATTTCTACCGCAACTATTTATAATGTACTAAAGCGTAATGGTATTCAAATAAATAGAAAAAATAACCTATAATTGATTGACAATTCCTTAGAAAAATAGTAAATTTAACCTATCAACAGTTTTAGTAAACGGTCGTTTGTTAAAACAATCAAAGTTACCAATAAAAATATTTAAAATGCTGATTTGACAAGGTTTATAGGCTCTGTCAGGTTGGCATTTTTTGATTTTTCATTGTTTTAGTTGACGACCGTTCGCTAAAACAAACTCACCCCTATTGTAGCAGGGATTTTTGAGTGAAAATAAAAAAAGGAGGTTTTTCGTATTAAGATAAATACGATTTTTAATGTGCTACAAATACTTAGAGGTTTTATTAAGGAGAAAATATGTTTTTTTTCATAATGGTAATTGCACTTACTGGTGGAATTTTATGGTTTAATAGAAAATATCAAATTGAAACATACACTAAAAAACAAGAATTAGCGATGAAAATTCTTGAGAAATTGAAAAGAATTCGCTTAGAAATAATGGCTGATCTTAATGAACTGGGTGGACAAATGGCTTCGGCTGACCGTGAACAATTTATCAGTCTAACTCAAGAAAGAGAATCGCTTCAAGGAACTTTAGAGACAATTGAAGCAGGTATTCGAATTATGGAGTCAATTTTGCAGTGGAGAGTTGATTCTTCAGGTGGAAGACTGGAAATCGATAAGGAGCTTTCGAACCTACGACTGTATTCTGGACTTACATTAGAAGAATTAGCACGAGATTATGGTATTGAGCCATAAAATATTTTAAATAGAAAGAGGTTTTATTATGGGAAATGTTAATGCTTGGGTTTGTGCTTGCGAAAGAGAGCGTGGAGCTGGAAATAAATGTGAACATTGCAGGCATGCTATTGTTAATGATTTCAGCAATCATATGTGTCAATACTACGGTCAATGCCAAAAGAAATTCGGTTGGTGATAAATATGATTAAACTAATCCGAAAACTCATTTCAGCAACTATTGAATGCCCAACTTGCGGAAGAGAAACAAGCGACCGACCAGAACGGTGTAGCCATTGCGGTAATAAACTATAGGAGCATAAATATGACTGAAAAATGCACAAAATGCCAAGAAGTTTTATGGTTTTATGCAGAAGATAGAGCGCGTGGTAAAGTAATAAAAGTTTGTAAAAATCCTAATTGTACAATGTATAATTTTAAAATCTCCTTTAGTGAACGATAGTTGAATACATGAAAAAGACGGCTCATTTGAACCGTCTTTTAACGTGCTTGTAAGATGCGTGAACTCAGATTATTTTTAGAGTGCTGAGTGTCAGGCTGTCTTCTAGCTACCATTTTTTAAGTTTAAATCCAGTCTAGAGCACACCATTCTAGCAAGTAAAAAAGCGCTATAAGCGCTTTTTTTCATTTTATGCACCTGGATAAATGTAAGATACTGAACCTGGTGTAGTTGAGTTTTGTGGGTCAAACCAACCACGATAGTTATTGATTTGTTGCTGGTTGTTATAGTTTGACTCCAAGATCTGAATTTGACCATCTTGACCAACTTCTGTTACATAACCAACGTGACCATAGCCACCATCAGTCCAACATACAATTGATCCTGTCACAGGTGTTGAACCTACAGCATAACCTTGGCTAGCAGCGCTTCCTGCCCAATCGCCACCATTACCCCACCAGTTACTTGCCCATGGAGCAACTTCCTTAACACCCCATGTACATTGACCAACTGGATAACGATTCCAAGTAGCATCTGAATCAGTAGCTGCTACCTCTGAAGAAGAAGCTTCTGTTGTTTCCTCAACTGCTGTCGTAGCACCTGAAACTTCCAAGCTTCCACCAGGAACAATTGTTGACCAAATAGTCATGCCATTTTCAGCTGCCAATTGATAAGGATCTACCCCATACTGACTAGCAATTCCGAAGAATGAATCTCCATTTTGAACTGTATAAGTATCAGCATTAACTGTTTGTGCGACTGTAAGACCGAGCAATAATGCACTTGAGGCTGCTGCCAAAGCAGCTTTTTTTGTAGTTTTCATATTTCCCCCTGAATAAGATTAATATAAAATTAGTTTAACACTCTCATATTTTAATGCGATTAAGGGGGAATAAAGAAATATGACAAAAGAAAACAGCTCAGTTAAAACTACGTAATTTGTCCAAGAACTTAATAAATTTAAAAGAAAAAGAAAACCAGGCATAACCTGATTTTCAAATTTAATTTCTTAATAAATGTCCAAGTAGTTATCAATTTCCCATTGTGAAACAAAGGTAGCATAGCTTGCCCATTCCATACGTTTCGCATCAAGGAAGTTTGTATAGATATGATTACCCAAAGCTTGACGAACCACTTCATCTGTTTCCAATGCTTTAAGAGCGTTACGAAGTGTTGATGGCAAATCAATAATACCAGCTTCTTTACGTTCTTCAGGAGACATTGAGTAGATATTTGTTTCAACTGGATCTGGAGCATCAATCTTGTTGATAATACCATCAAGACCTGCTTCCAAAAGTACAGCAAGTGCCAAGTATGGGTTTGCCATTGGGTCTACTGAACGCAATTCCAAACGTGTACCCATACCACGAGACGCAGGAACGCGGATCAATGGTGAACGGTTGCTACCTGCCCATGCAATATATACAGGAGCTTCGTATCCAGGAACCAAACGTTTGTAAGAGTTAACTGTTGGGTTAATAATTGCAGTATAGTTGTATGCATGTTTCATCAAACCACCAAGGAAGTAGTAAGCATCTTGAGACAATTGCATACCACGTGGATCCTCTGGATCAAAGAATGCATTTCCTTCTTCAGTGAAGAGAGACATGTTACAGTGCATACCGCTACCAGCAATACCATATTTAGGTTTCGCCATAAATGTCGCATAAAGACCATGTTTACGAGCGATTGTCTTAACAACCAATTTGAAAATTTGGATATTATCACAAGCCTTCAAAACATCTGTATACTTGAAGTCGATTTCATGTTGACCAACAGCCACTTCGTGGTGAGATGCTTCAACATCGAATCCCATCTCTGTCAACACATTAACGATTTCACGACGTGTGTTATCTGCAAGGTCAGTTGGTGCAAGGTCAAAATAACCACCTTTATCGTTAACTTCAAGTGTAGGATTACCTTGTTCATCTAATTTGAAAAGGAAGAATTCTGGTTCTGGTCCAAGGTTAAATGATTTATAACCAACTTCTTCCATATGACGCAAAGCCTTTTTCAAGTTACCACGAGGGTCACCAGCAAATGGTTCACCTGCAGAGGTATAGATATCACAAATAAGACCAGCTACTGCACCATTTTCATCACCCCAAGGGAAAACTGTCCACGTATCAAGATCTGGATAAAGATACATATCAGATTCATTGATACGAACAAATCCCTCGATTGATGAACCATCAAACATAGCTTTATTTGAAAGTACCTTATCCAACTGTTCATCTGTCGCAGGAATTTCAACGTTCTTCATAACACCAAGAATATCAGAGAACATTAAACGTAAGAAAGTAACATTCTTCTCTTTGACTTCGCGACGAATATCAGCTGCTGTGATTGCCATAATAGGGGTCTCCTTTATAAAAACCAAAAATAAAAGTTCAAAGCGTAATTAGATACGCAAGTTACCAAATTGTTGTGACGGGGTCGTAAAACGGCCTTGCTGAAGGAGTTCATCATGCAAGATACGTCGAACGTCCGCATCTGTTAAAGCCGCTTGTTTTTGTTGGGCACGAACTTCACGCTCTTCGTACTCATGCTTAATCGCTGCAATATTGTAACCATCATCCAAAAAATCTTTGATTTCCAATAAACGATCCATATCATTTAATGAGTACATCCGACGATTTCCAGCTGTACGTTCAGGTTGAATTAAACCTTGATCTTCATAGTAACGAATTTGACGAGCAGTTAAATCCGTCAACTTCATAACTGTTCCAATCGGAAAAACAGCTAGAGAACGCCTTAATTCTTTCTCTCTTGCCATGATCATCCTCCTTTCCTAACAATTATATTCTGAATATTTCTACATGTCAACAGTTTATGTTACTTTTTCTTACACAACGAGTAATTCCCGAACATTATATTGTATACTCGCTCTAATTTAAGGATTTTATCAAAAAAACATAAAAAATAGAGTTCAATAGAACCCTATCATTCTTATTTTAAGTGTTTAAGTAGCCAATCATAATCATAATTAACAAGGATTGCTATAAAGACTCCACAGAAAGTTTCAAAGACTCGAGCAATAACATAAGTGAAGGTATTATCAGGTGGAATAGACAAGGTAATAATCAGAAGTGCAGCCACTCCTCCAATAACACCAGATGCATTATTAAATGACACATTAATGACAATCGTCAGCATTGTCAAAATTGGAACCAATAGCAAGGTCACCCAAACTGAATGATTAAACCACATATTCACAAAGTAAAATAATAACGATAAAAGCCCTCCAACCGTATTCGCAAAAATACGTGATTTACCAAACTGAATACTTCTATCAAAGTTTTCTCGAAGACTAAAGACTGCTGTCAAACAACCAATCTGAAGCCCTTCCCAGCCTAAAGCAGAAAAAAGACCTAAAACTAGAAAGACAGCAATCCCCGTCTTAAGTGTACGCATACCAAATTTAAATTTTTTCGGTTCAAATTTCAATCCCATTTTACTATTTTAACATGATTATGAAACTTTTGACTACTTCTACAGTATTATGACGCAAAGTTCAAACTAATAATCGCAATTTTTTGAGAGAAAGTTACTTCCCAATAATAGTTTTAGCCTCTATCAAATACTCAATGAGATAACACAAAAAAGAGTTGGTTTCCCAACTCTTTTCATTCTAATAGACTTATTTATCAGTAAGTGCAGCCAATCCTGGAAGTTCTTTACCTTCAAGAAGTTCCATAGAAGCACCACCACCAGTAGAGATCCATGAGAATTTATCTGCACGTCCAAGGTTGATCGCAGCAGCAGCTGAGTCACCACCACCGATGATTGATTTAACGCCTGGTTGTTTCACGATAGCGTCCATCACACCGATTGTACCAGCTTGGAAGTCAGGGTTTTCAAATACACCCATAGGTCCGTTCCATACAACTGTTTTAGCACCAGTCAAGGCTTTATCGAATTCAGCAATTGATTTAGGACCGATATCCAAACCAAGGAAACCTGGGTCTACTGCTTCACCTTCAGTGTCTTTAACTTCAGTGTAGTCAGCAAATGCATTAGCTTCTTTTGAGTCAACTGGCAAGATCAATTTACCGTTTGATTTTTCAAGAAGAGCTTTAGCAACATCAAGTTTATCTTCTTCTACAAGTGAGTTACCGATTTCGATACCTTGTGCTTTGTAGAATGTGTAAGTCATACCACCACCGATAAGAACTTTATCAGCTTTTGCAAGAAGGTTTTCGATAACACCAATCTTATCAGATACTTTAGAACCACCAAGGATAGCTACGAATGGACGCTCTGGAGTTTCAACTGCTTCTTTGATGTAAGCAATTTCGTTTTCAAGAAGGAAACCAGCAACAGCTTTATCAACGTTTGCTGAGATACCAACGTTAGATGCGTGTGCACGGTGAGCTGTACCGAATGCATCGTTTACGAAGATACCATCTCCAAGTGATGCCCAGTATTTACCAAGTTCAGGATCATTTTTAGATTCTTTCTTGCCATCAACATCTTCAAAACGAGTGTTTTCAACCAAGAGAACTTGTCCATCTTCAAGAGCGTTAACAGCTGCTTCCAATTCAGCACCACGTGTAACACCTGGGATAAATTTAACGTCTTGACCCAATTTAGCAGCCAAGTCAGCAGCTACAGGAGCAAGTGATTTGCCTTCTTTATCAGCTTCTTCTTTTACACGTCCAAGGTGAGAGAAGAGGATTGCACGTCCACCTTGTTCAAGAATGTACTTGATAGTTGGAAGGGCAGCAGTGATACGGTTATCGTTAGTGATCACGCCATCTTTTACAGGTACGTTGAAGTCAACACGAACGAGAACTTTTTTCCCTTTCAAGTCAACATCTTTAACAGTCAATTTAGCCATTTGATCAGACTCCTTAATTTTTTAATACGTTTTCATTATATCACAAAATGCATAAAAGAGATAGCAAAATCAGAAGGATTTCTAGCTTATTGCTAGTATAACGCATTTAGCATATAATCTAAATAGAAAGGTCGAATATCCATGAAAAAACAGCTAAACAAGAAGCAGAAACAAGCTGACCATGATCTAAATGTAATCCTTATTCTTACCCTTGTTCCTCTGCTCCTCTTTCTTACTCTTAAACCAACTCTTTTTTCATACACTAACCAAACCTCAGTACCGCTATGGCTGCGATTAATCTTATTAGCTAGTTGTCAATTTGCCATCGCAGGCTTAGGAACCAGCACTGTTATGCTTTATCGCAAAGAATCTTTCAGACACTTTGGATTAATCACCAAAAATCTAGTTACCACCCTTTTTCAATCTCTTCTTGTAGCCCTACCACTTATCATATTTAAAGGAATTACTCATCAGATTCATTCCTATCTACCTCTTCAATCAATACAATTATCAAAAGAAGTAATGAGCCAATCATTTCCTAGTAATATCCTGGCATACCTATTCATCTGTCTTATTTGGGGATTCTGGGAAGGATTTAACTATGTAGTCATCGCTGAAAAGATACGCATACGTTTTCCATCTCCTTACTCTTGGTTAGATAGTGGAGCAATAACTTGTGCGATTTTTTGCCTCCTTATCCATGGAATTATTGGTTTTGATATCTATACCCTATTTGAATCACTTACCGTTTTTATACTTATTTATGGTATGCTAGCTATACAAAAACATAATAAAAACTCCTGGGGTTATGTCATGCTCTTTCTACTCATTTGGAATGCCTTCTAGCTTATTCATAAATCACAATCCTACTGAGATTATAACAGCCTATTTATACGGCTGTTATATTATTTTGGAAATAAAAAAAGAGCCGAAGCTCTTCTTTTTATACAATTGAATTATTTAGCGATTTTCGCGAAGTATTCAAGAGTACGTACAAGTTGTGAAGTGTAAGACATTTCGTTGTCATACCATGAAACAACTTTAACCAATTGTTTACCG
>OGXE01002050.1_pt1 | contig 15856 bp, 16 predicted proteins | sample 1576181 | NCBI WGS metagenome assembly OGXE01 (sample SAMEA3541478, study PRJEB24748) | human gut metagenome | biome: human gut; feature: human-associated habitat; material: faeces | place: China | collected 2012 | reverse complement strand
AACAAAAACTTCTGGAAACAGGAAAACTGCTTCCAGAAGTTTTTTATTGCAGATATTTTTTCAAGGCATCCAGATAAGTTGTCCCTAATCTGCTTAACATCCTTTTTTTATGTGTAATATACCCAATCCGCATATCACTTTCGTCAGCAAGAGGAACGGCAATGATATCTTTTCCATTCAACTTTTTGTCAATTACACCACTGCATACTGTGTAACCATTTAGCCCGATCAGAAGATTAAATAAGGTGGCACGATCCCGTACACGGATTTTTTTTGCGTTCAGATACAGAAAAGATTTCTTCTGAAAAATAAAAAGAATTGTGTTCACCCTGTTCAAAGGAGAGATATGGATAATCGTCCAGTTCTTCATTGGTGATTATTTTGTGATCGGCGAGAGGGTGACGTCTGCTGATAAATACATGTGGTTTTGCAACAAACAGCTGATGAAAAATAAGCCCGTTGGATTTTAAAATTTTTTCCAGAACCGTTTCATTAAAATTATTTAAGAAAAGAATTCCAATCTCGCTGCGCATTTTTGCTACATCTTCGATGATTTCGTATGTCTGGGTTTCGCGGAGACTGAAATCATATTCATCCTGTCCGTAGGTTTTGATCAGATCGACAAAGGCATTGACAGCGAAAGAATAGTGTTGCGTGGATACACAGAATTTCTTTTTCCCGCCGGAAGTTCCTTTGTATTTATCTTCGAGAATAGCGGTCTGTTCCAGCACCTGTCTGGCGTATCCTAAGAAATCTTCGCCTTCTTTTGAAAGGATGATCCCTTTATTAGTCCGGAGAAAAATGGTAATCTTCATTTCTTTTTCCAGTTCACGGATTGCGTTTGTCAGGCTTGGCTGGGAAATATAAAGACGATTTGCGGCTTCGGTAATTGTTCCTGTTTCAGCAACAGTTACGACGTATTTTAATTGTTGAAGAGTCATATTTTTCACTTTCTATAAAGAATATTGTTTTTGGGTTTGGGATATCAGAAAAGTATCTGGAAAATGTATCTTAGCGGAAAATACTTCTGGCCAGATATCCTGGTAATATTGTAGCATGGAAGCAGGGAGCGTGAAACATTTTTTTGATATTGCTATAGTTTTAAACTATGGCAAACTGTATTTTTTTTGTATTTTTCAGATGCAGAATACTCTGCTATACTTTCAAACATAAAAGACAGACAGTACGAAAGAGAAAAGGAGAGCTATATTATGAGTAAAAATACACCATTTCGTTATGATTATGTAGGAAGTTTTTTAAGACCGGAAACACTGAAAAGAGCAAGAAGAGATTTTGAAGAAGGAAAGATTTCAAAAGAAGAACTGACAAAAGTAGAGGATGCTGCAATTTTAGACCTGGTAGAGAAGCAGAAAAAAGCCGGATATCATGTGATCACAGACGGCGAGTTCAGAAGAGCAACCTGGCATCTTGATTTCATGTGGGGATTTAACGGGGTAGGACATGAGCCGACCAAGACCGGACTTCCGTTTCACGGAGAAGCTGCAATGATCGATGATACTTATCTGACTGGAAAAATTTCCGTAGATCAGCACCCATTTGTAGAGCATTTCAAATTTGTAAAGGCACTGGAAGATGAAAATACAGTAGCAAAGCAGACGATTCCTGCACCGGCGCAGTTCCTGGAACAGTTTATTATGCCGATGGCACTTCCGAATACAAATAAATATTATCCGGATGTAGAGGAACTGGTAGAAGATATCGCCAATGGATATAAGAAAGTAATCCGTGACTTATACGATGCTGGCTGCAGAAACATTCAGTTAGATGACTGTTCATGGGGAATGTGTGTAGATCCGCATGCGGCAGCTATTTTCGGAACCGATGAAGCCGGACTTCAGAAGATCATGGAGCAGCTTCTTGCTATCAATAACCGTGCAATTGAGGGATCGCCGGAGGATCTGGTGATCAACACTCATGTATGCCGTGGAAATTTCCATTCTACTTATGCAAGCAGTGGTGCATATGACCGTGTGGCAGAAGCTTTATTCGCCCGTGAAAATGTAAGTGCATATTATCTGGAATTTGATGATGCACGTTCTGGTGGATTTGAGCCGTTGAAGAGTGTAAGTGGTGATAAAAAAGTGGTTCTCGGTCTGATCACAACCAAGTCACCAAAGCTGGAAGATAAAGAAGACGTAATTAAGAGAATCCATGAAGCAGCGAAATATGTCCCGCTCGACAGACTGTATTTGAGTCCACAGTGTGGATTTGCTTCCTGTGAAATCGGAAATAAACTGACAGAAGAAGAACAGTGGAAGAAGCTTGCACTGGTAAAAGAAATCGCGGAAGAAGTCTGGGGCGAAGAAAAATAAGCCAGATATAAAAATTTAATAAATAAGATACATACAGCTCCTTTCAAATCGTGCTACAATAGAAGCAGATTTGAAAGGAGCTGAAAATTTATGAATGAAGTAATCAAAAATATGGAAGAACGCAGAAGTGTCCGTGGATACAAACCGGATATGATCAGAAAAGAGGATCTGGATACGATCATTGAGGCCGGAACTTATGCGGCAACGGGAATGGGAATGCAGTCACCGATCATCGTGGCAGTGACGGATAAAGCAACAAGAGATCAGCTTTCAGCAATGAATGCAAAAATTATGGGAACCGATACAGATCCGTTTTATGGTGCACCGGTAGTTCTTATTGTACTTGCAGATAAGGCAAGACCGACATATCTTTATGATGGAAGTCTTGTGATGGGAAATCTGATGAATGCAGCGCATTCGCTTGGAATCGGAAGCTGCTGGATCCACCGGGCAAAAGAAGAATTTGAATCCGAGGAAGGAAAGGCTCTTCTGAAAAAATGGGGAATCGAAGGAGACTATGAAGGAATCGGTCATTGCGTACTTGGATATGCGGCAGTAGAACTTCCTGCAGCAAAACCAAGAAAAGAAAATTATGTCTATTATGTAGAAGCATAGGAGTGTGACATATGGATTACGAAGGACAGATTTGCCGGGCCCCGATGGAAAGAAGCTCTTTCATGCTTCCGGTTATGGTTGGATGCTCATATAATCAGTGTAAATTCTGTAATTTATTCCGGCATCTGAAGTATCGGGAACTTCCGATGGAACAGATTGAAGCGGAACTAAAGAGAGTGCGGGAACTGCATGGGAAGCCGAAGAAGATCTTTCTGGGGGATGGTAATGCATTTGGTCTGAAGACAGAAAAATTGTATGAGATTCTGGATCTGATCGCATATTACTTCCCGGAATGTGAAGGGATTAATATGGATGCGACTGTTACGAGTATTTTACATAAAAGCCAGGAAGAGCTGGAAATGCTTGCTAGAAAAAAGGTAAAGCATCTGTATCTTGGAATCGAGAGCGGACTGGATGATGTGCTGAAATTTATGAAAAAAGATCATGATCTGGCACAGGCATATCAGGCAATCGACAGGCTTCATGAAGCAGGACTGATCTATGATGCACATATTATGACCGGAGTCGCAGGAAAAGGAAGAGGAATGGAAAATGCAGAAGCACTGGCGCAGTTCCTGAACAGGACCAATCCGGCGCATGTAGTGAATTTTTCCATGTTTCTGCATAAAGAAGTTCCGTTATATCAAGATATACGGCAAGGTACTTTTGTTCCGGCAGATGAGCTGGAAACAATTCGGGAAGAATATCATCTGATCGAGAGGATCGCACCGGAAAAAGCAGGAGCAAATATTTTATATGATGGTTTTCATGACTTTATCCATGTGAGAGTCAGAGGACATCTTCCAGGTGATAAAGAAAAAATGCTTGCCAAATTAAATGGTATCATTCAGGAATATGAAGGAAAAGAGCCGGTTTATTCCTTTGTACAGGGGGAATGCCCGGATCTGGAATACTGTGATGATGGTAAAGCAGTATGGGATATGGACCGGAAGACTTCATAGAATCCGCTGTACTATGAATCTGCAGAAATTGAGCGCGTCAGCAGGCGCGCTCTTGAACTTTGGAACAGAAAATATGTCATAAAAAATCCACTGTATCTGATCTTTCAGCTACAGTGGATTTTAATTTGATCCATCCATTGGATTATCCTCCTTATTCACTTCTTATCTATCTGAAACTATTATCTCAAATAGTTTTTTCTATGTAAATTTCAATAATTATTATGCCATTGGTCTACACCTCTTACTCTCATTGATTTGATATTGTATAAATTATCTTGCCATTGGTCTGTACCTCTTGCTTTCATCAGATTTATTCTGGTTTTAAATTATGTTCCTTTTGGTCCATACCTCTTACTTTCATTAGATTTGTTCTGGTTTTAAATTAAGTTTCCGGTGGTCTGTACCTCTTACTTTCATTAGATTTTGTTCTGGTTTTAAATTATGTTCCTTTTGGTCCGTACCTCTTACTTTCATTAGATTTGTCCGAGTTTTAAATTAAGTGTCCTTTGGTCCATACCTCTTACTTTCTTAGACTTTGGAGTTAAGATTAAGTTTCTGGTGATCCGTCCTCCTTTTGTTTTGTTGATATTATAATATCTCATAAAATGCAAAATGTCAATAAAAATTCTGAAAAAAATGAAATAATTTTAAATATATGAAATAAATTAGGAATACAGATAAAAAATAGAAAAATATACCTCCCGGTACAAGAGAGAATAAAAGGAAAACAAAAGCTGTTTCTTTTGCATTGAATACAAGTATCACACTATTGTAAACCAAATATAAAAAGAAAATGCCTGGCAGAACATAGTGGCTTTCTTTTGGTCTTATGATGCACTTTTTATCTCTACAACTCAACCATGTTTCTTGTGAAATTTTATGCTTAGACAGACTATTTACAAACAATGATGCGCTTATGTTTTCATCAAATTTGAATATTATTTTGTCCCCTGCATATATTTCCAATGTACCATTTTCTTTATGTACACTTCTTGTTATATCTGAAAATTTATAATATTTTTTTCCAAAAAACGACCGGTATTCAATTACATCATGATTTACCTTGACTCTCCACAGGAACAAATGCAGGGTACAGATTCCAGAAAAAGCAATCAATATTCCATACGCCACTATAACTGAAAAATCCGCCTGTCCGTCTATAAAACCATACAAAAGTAATCCTGAGAAAAATATAGTTCCAACCAAAAATAAAATTCCCAGCCATCCTTCTTCCTGGATGCTATAATTATTTTCATCTATATTCTTTTCATAAAAATATTCATTTTTCAACCTCCCATTTTTTGACAGCAAAATACTTTACCAGGTGAAAAACTCCTAAGATAGAACCCAAAGAACAAAAATAGGAACAAAGGCTTGCAATTCTAATCATGGCTGTATATTCAACGCTGCTACTAAGTACTTTTGCGACACCCATTCCAAGCAATACAAAACTAGTAATACACCATCCTCCAGCCAGCTTTTTGGAAGAAGATGGATTGTAGATATCTTTTTTAATCAAAGTTATTATAAGAAAAATGTATGCAGCGATTACCAGTATGTAAATGATAACGAGTATGGTTAGATACCTCTTATAATATTCTTCTTTCATAGTTGTCAGCATGAGGATAGTTGCTGCCCAACAGAACAAAATAGAAAACGTCAGACTTTGTATTCCAATGATCCAAAAAACCTTTTTCCCTGTCACTTCTGTTCTTGAAAAACTAAGAATCACGAATCCAAGATAAACAATAACTAAAAATACTTTTGAAAAAAACGGTGATGGAGCTGATTCAGATAAAAAGAAAAATAAAAATACTAGAAACAAGATTGCTCCATCTAATTTGTAGATTTCTTTCGGCTTAATCACATCTTCTATACCGTATAGTAAAAAACTTTTTGTTTGTTCATTAATCTTTTTCATTCTCGTTTTCCCCTATCATTTCTTTATTCTTCCTCTACGGATATTTCCACATTTGCATGAAGCACCTTTTCCAGATATAATAAAACAAGCCGTCGCCCTTCTTCACATTTTCCTATCTTAGAAATATTCCTATACAGCAGATATAATGGAAACATAAATAAAATCAGACATTCTGTTAAAATCAATAAATCTCCCTGAGAAAAAAACAATGCAAATAAAATCACTATGAGCAGAAAAAATAGTGCAGCTTTTTTTATGTATGGCAAAAGCACAAACGTACCTTCCAGCATTACATCTCCCCCATAGCTTTTTATATGTGTCTGGAGCATTTCCCAGCCACCGCCTGTCATACTTCCTGCTGCATATCCGATACATAAGGTATTATCCTCTTCTTTGTAGGCTGCAAGTGCCATATCTCTATAAGCCTGGTTTGAAATACATAATGGTTTTGTAGTCTTCTTAATCTGTTCCAATAAATATTCTTTGGAATAAGGAAAATATATTTTATAATATTCTTGCATATGCTTTCCTTTCTCATAAAAAGGTTTTCTAAAGTTCAATACAATACAAATTTTTTACATTAGTTTCCATCATTTATAAGCTGAACCATTTCCATAGAGATATTGTATTCTTTGCAAAATCTGTTTATTGTCCAATTATTAAAGAGAAGAAAACTCTTCGTCACATAAATATTTGCTTTTGAATGATGTATTAAATTGAAAATACTTTTTATATCATAACAGTTAAAACTGTAGGCAGGAGACATTCCTATCTGCCCATTGCTTATATTGATATCATATCTTTTTTGTATAACACTTGGATATGCCAAATAAATTGTAATATTGCATATATATTTTTTCTTCCCATTTTCTTTTATGTATAGGTATGGTTCTCCCAGTCCAATATCATATATTCCTTTAGGTCTGGAGGATAGTGTAAAAACTAATGAATGGATATCCGCATACAAAATTTTTCGTTCCCTAAATCCATATGTTATTTTTTGATCGAATAGTTTATAAGTACGTTGTTTTATAAAGTAATAAAACAATAATAAAAAAATCACAAAAAGTATGGTAAAAATCAGTGCTTTTTGAAAACTCACTTTAAAATCAAAGGAAAACAAAAGTTCGGTTAAACAAAACGATATTGCTGAACAACTAATAATACTAACTATAATGTTGAACCAAGTATTAAATTTTCCATTTCCAAAGATATAATCATAACTTTTATTCTTCATTATAACCTCGTATATTTTTTAATATAGAAAAACTGCATCACAATATCGAACCAAAATATAAAAATCAATTTTATCTCTTTATCATAATTATATACATCAACTAACCACATTGTAAAGCAAAAAGCAAGCCATTTTCAGACTTGCTTTCCACCAGATTACTGCACCTTATTGCCAAATCATCTCCTTATTCAAAATTCCCTTTTCACACTCTTGTATAGTATTTATTTGCTACCCATTCCATCTGTTTATCTGCCTTCAACTCCTCCTTAATCCCCTGTGTCTATTTCATTTGCTCTACAATTGACTATTATTCCAGCGATTATATAAAAACCATAACCAATACAAAATATGGAAACGGTGCTTCTAACTATACCGCTAAAGCCTTTCGCCATTATCCCGAAAATAGTACTCCAGCAGAGAAATAGCGCCAGCAGACATAAAAAACTCGAACCCCTTGTAAAATGGGCATCAGAAGTTTTCTACCCGTTATTCTTGTTCTATAATTCAAGTGAATCTTCTGAATCTATCCACATCTGTAAATTGCCATCGAGATATAATCTTGCATATTCTAAAGGCTCATCCACAGCCAATGAAGTAAGCGCACATTCTGATCCATATGTGGTTTTTAAATCTTTTTCAGCTCCCCAGCAATCAATGCGAAGCATATATCCAACACTTGTGTAAACATCAATACTATCGTGTTTTATGTTGTATTATGCATAAATTGTTCTCATCGTATCTTATCTCTATTTTCTTTTAATAATCAGTTATAGAGTTAAATATCGAAAACATTTCAATCAGTTCACCATGTCGTTATTGTTATACTGTGTTATGAAATTTTCTTTCCCTTATTTTTTCCCATATTAAGGTTCATGAAAACCAATGTGAGAATATAACACAAGGGAAAGAGTAAGGGAAAGCTCACTTGCTACAAACTTAGTATTTTCAAGGGTTTGCGAAGAATTTGATAATTAAATATAACAGTTATTAAATTTCCTAAAATATGTGAATAAACTTATTGTTTTAAAAAACAGCGTTGAAAACAGTGATAAAGAGTCTGTAATCAGAAACCTGAATCAGATTATCAAAAACAGCAATATTTCCGAAAACATTTCCAATACCGGCAACAGTACCATTGATTGTCTGATTAATTTCAAATATGCCGTTGCTAAGGAATACGGGATTACATTTCAGTTAAAAATATTTATTCCAGAGGAGCTTTCCATGGAACCATGTGATATTGGCATAGCACTGGGAAATGCACTGGATAATGCAATAGAAGCTGTCCGGGACTGCAGGCAGCACCAAAAGGTGATAGAAATATCCATGGGAGTGAAAAAGCAGGCGCTGGTCATGCTGATAAAGAATCCATATGAGCATGTCTTAAAAAACGACAGAAGCGGAAAATATCAATCCACAAAAACAGAAAGCGGCAGACATGGATATGGATTAAATTCCATAGCAAGAATTGCAGAAAAGTACCAGGGCGAAATTCTAGTGGAAGCACAGGATTCTGTATTTTGCCTGACCGTTGTTATGAATTTGCCGGAAAATTGACAGCTATTGCCGTATTTTTGACATATTAGGGATTATTTTGAGGGGAATATGATACCTGACTTTGGGAGTTGAATCTTAAAATATGGTGCTAAGCCACGGATTAAAACCTGTGGCTTAGCATTTTTTCTGATGTCTCCGTCGTTTACAACTCGGAACTCATGGATAAAATTAAAGATATCCTAAAGACGGATGACCGTTGTCATGAATCTACTGGAAAATTGACAGCTATTGCTGTATTTTTAACATATTAGTGATTATCTTGCGGGGAATATGATATGATTACAAAAATAGTTCATTAAGGGGGTATACATAATGAAGAAAAATGAAAAGAAAACTGTATTAGCAAAAGCATTAACATCCGTTGCTGATGGAATGTTATCAAAAGCTGCAAACAGCAGATGTGCACTCATATACCATCAGCCTAAACAGCCGGAAGAAGTGAGGAAATTCAGGAAAAACAAATAAATGAGAAAAGTAGCAAAGTTGTTGACAGATTATGTTATCAAAAAGAGCATGGTTGATGAAGCAGATCGGGAAGTCTATGAATATGGATTTGTCATAACCTTGGAAGTTGGGTTATTTTTGGTTGCAAGCTTGTTCATCGCACTGAAACTCGATATGGTCTTAGAAGGGATATTTTTCTTTGTGATTTTCTCACCATTGCGTTCCTATGCAGGTGGTTTGCATTTGGAAAAATTCTGGATATGCTTTGTTTTGTCATGCTTAACATATATTACTACTCTGCTTGTAGTTAAGAATCTCTGTTTACATGAATTTGTTTCACTTATTGTATTATTCGCCCTGGAAGTATTTGTGTATGTGTTATATCCAGTTGAGAACAGAAACAGGGAGATAAACGAAGAAGAGAACAAGTGTTTTAAAATAAAGCTGATGAAATATTTATGCTTGGATTTTTTTATCGGAATAGTTTGCACTATATTTGAAAAGGATAGCTACTTCTTGGAGCTAAATATAATATTTTTAATAGTTGTAATCACAATGCTGATAGGGAAATGCAGAAATCATTTGAAAAATGTATGTAAAAGCTATGTTCCAGGAAAAGGTCTCTGGTAGCTGGGTCAATGTGGAATCATGGGAAGATTCGAGCAATACCATAACAGCATCTGGCTTGGAAATATATCTGGTTTCCAGAGGTACATATCGAGTTACAATGACGTGTAGTGTTAATGGAGAAATTAAAACGGCAACATCGGCAGAAAAGAATTATCAGTTTGTAGAAAAATGTAATGTGTATTGCAGGTGGGGAAATCTGCTTTGCAACTATGGATGGGAGTGGTGCCCATGAAGAGTCTATAATGGCGAGAAATTTGAGAAGTGAAACGGAGGAGATTTTGAATGAAAATATTGACAAAAGTTATGGATTTACTTGCATTATCGGTTATCTTGTCTTTTATGATTTTGATGTTTTCAGGATGCCAGATGGCTTCCGGTACTCTTTCCGAAAAGGAAATTACTGTGTTTAACACAGAATTTTTCAATGGTGACATAACGAACATGAACAATATGCTGTTATCCAGCGAGTATAGTCAACCAGATGAAATTAACTTGTTTGAGTTATTTTATAATGGCGTTGGAGGAGCGTTTGGCGAAGTATCGGAGGATGAACTGTCAATGCTGACAGAGTTATGTAGTGATGCCCCGTATTTGGATATCATAAAAATCACAGCAAATGAAATGGATGCTTTTTTGCAGGAAAAAATGGGAATAAGTCTGGCGGAGACAAAAAAGACAGGCTTGGACAGTTTCTATTATTTGGAGCAATATGACAGTTACTATCTGATTATGGGAGACTCGAATTTTGATTGGTGTATGGTTACTTCCGGAACTTGGGAGTCAAATAACAAACTCATACTGAAATACGAAAAAGAGTATGAGGGGGGGCAATGGGTGGTCATTTTACAAAAGACGGATGATGGTTATTTGTTTATTTCTAACCAGAAGGCAGATTAAACAAGTTCAGACGAGAAAGAGAGGTATTTTATGAAGAGAAAAGAGGAAGCAATGAAAAAGTATATTGCGAGTTTTTTAGCTATTTGTATGATCTTTGTTATGGTTCCGATTTTGCCCGCAGAGGCGGCTGGCCTGGAAGATACAGAAAGGGTGGAGATACTTGAGTTGGTAGAAAGCTACATGGATAGTCGGGAAACAGCAGTCATGACCGGGGACACGGAAAGCTTGAGAACAGTGGCTGTCAACGGCATCGTGAACGATGAAAATGCTCACAGAATTACATTGTCCGAAAATAACGTCAGCGTTTCTGATATGTCTTTTCAAATTTCTGGGATTGACATAGAGGATACAATAACTTTTGTGACATTATATGAGAGCATGGAATATGTAGATGACGGTGTTGTGAAGACTGCAGACATTGAACACAACCTGACTATCATGTACGATGAGGCATATGATGTAGCCAAAGTAGTGTCTGACAGTTATAGGGAGACTGTGTCAGGATTCCAATCCTGTTCTTATGTTTCTGAAGAAATTCAAGCTGTTAGTGAAGCGTTATACAGCTTGAATTCCATAAATACTGATTATTGTGCTGAAATTGTCAGAGTTGCAGAATCCCAGGTTGGGTATAAAGAAAAGGCTTCCAATTCAGACTTGGATAGTTTCACAGCGAACGCCGGTTCTGCAAACTACACCAAATATGGTCAATGGTATGGGCTTAACCCCGCAGCATGGTGTGCAATATTTGTTAGTTGGTGCGCAAGTGAAGCGGGCGTATCAACATCCGTTATTCCTAAGTATTCTTCCTGCTCGACAGGAATGAAGAATTTCAAAGACATGGATTGTTTTTATTACAGTTCTGCTTATAACGGAAGCTATACACCTGAGGTCGGCGATATTTTCTTTACGGGCACGAGTACAACATCTAGTAGCCACACTGGCATTGTAGTTGAGGTGTCAAGCACACAGATTACTGTTGTGGATGGAAACTGGAGTGATAAGGTTTCGAGACATACGTACAATTTAACAGATAGCAGTCTTATAGGATTTGCAAGCCCGATTTATTAAACATAAATATTTGACATTAAAGTAGCACAAGGAGAAAGAACTTGGTTATATTGAGCAGATTATAAAAGGTAATGTAAACCGAATTATGAAAAAATCGTATTCCTTTCCATTGGGGTGAACGATTATATTTTGCTTACGAAAGCCCCGTCAAGGTTGAATTTAACGGCTTTCAGTCCGGTCTTGACTGATCTTCCGATGCAAAATTTTGGTCACCCAAGCCAAAGAAAGGGGAGGTAAAGGCACAGCCTTGGAACACTTGATTTTACTGGAGTTGGGGTGATTTTGAGCGTATAAAGTTGACACTACCTATAAAAAATGGGAGGGTGAAATATGAAGAAAAGAATAATATCTTTGGCAATTGCTGTTATGTTCGGATGCTCTATTTATACTTCTGCTATTACTACATATGCAGAAGAAGCATGTGGAGAAACGGATACTGTGAGCAAGGGAACTTTACTTTATGAGACAGAGGTAATAACACAAAAAGATTATGACGAAGGATTCCAAAATTATGCCCTTTCTGCAGCAACAGTAGACTTGGCAGTAAGTATGCACACTTTTTCCAACAATAATTTGGCAAATGTTGTCGGTGTTGTAAGAGATTATGATACAGAAGCCTTTATTCCAAATGCTACAATTTCTGTAGATGGGGAAGTTGCGGTCATTACGGGTGAAGATGGACGTTTTCAAATAAAAAATCTCCCTTCAGGAACATACGATTGGGAAATAAATGCAGCAGGGTATTTTGCGGCAAATTATAGTAATTATGATGTTGACAGTGCGGATGGAACTACAATTTTTACATTCTATATAAATGATGACTTTTCTGTTTCGCAGGATAGAGAAGAAATAATGCATGATATAGGAGGACAAACTGTACTGCCTTCTATTATAGATAGAGGAAATTTTGCAACATCATCTGTTGCCAGAGCAATGAGTTCTGTTCCGGATGTAAGCAATTCTATTGCGGTTTACTATAATAATCAAACAAAAACTGTTGATAGAGAGACATATATCTATACTGTATTATCTTCGGAACTTTACGGAAAAAGTTATTACACTGGTAAAGGACTAACTTCAACACAGGTTAGTGAATTGTATGAAGCACAGGCAGTGGCGGCAAACACCTTCTTAGAGTATGCGCTGAGTGTTTATTCGAATCATTCGGGTAAAGATTATAAGGTTTGCTCATCTTCTTGTTGTCAGGTATATGATCCTACTAAGGTTACCGAGGAGGCAATAGATGCAACGGCAAATATTTTTTATACTTCTGGAGGTAAATCTAAAACGGATATTGTAATGTATAAACCATCATCTACAACTTATGATTATATTTGGGGTGCCTTTTTCTCAAGCTGTAGTGGTAATGGAACAAAAGATCATTCTACGCAGCCTGCTTTGAAAGCTGTAAGTTGCACAGATATTGCAACTGGTGCGGGAGGACATCGTTACGGGCTATGTCAAATGGGTGCCGCATTGCGTGCAAAAAATGGTGATTCCGCATCGAATATTTTGTTGTATTATTACACTGATTGCAGGATCATATCCTGCACATTAAAATAGAAAATGTGCCAGAAAGAGATTAAGACGAGTATGGGTAAGATGAAAAATAAGGTTTTGCCGGTCTCTGTTCTTGTGTTGTTTATGCTGATGTGCATCAATGCGTGTGGAATATCGAAATCCAGGGATAGTGCTGATATGGTCTCAGAGCTTAATAACAGGATTATAGAAAAGGTAGCAGAGAATTACGAAGAAGGTAACATCAGTGCATTAGATATTGTTATAGTTCGGATTGATTTTGGTTCTTTCTCGCAAGATAATGCCAGTGAAATATTCGTGTTATGCAAGATTTTGAATACCCCTCATGTTGCAGGATTGGATAAAACGGTGGGTATCCTTTTAGATGCTGATTCATTAGAAATGGTAGCATATAAGGAGTTTGCGGCTGATAAAGTAGTTATAAACTGTATTCAAGCGAGTGACGGACAAAGCAGAATATTGGTATCAAAAACCACAACATATCAAGGAATATCAACACAGGAAATTCAGCTTTTAGCTGTCGAAGGCAGTCAATGGGTAGAAATTCCGATAGATGCGCTAAAGATCATTGGAGATGAATCTTTTTATTATATGGATATAGTAGATGATTTGATTATTGTGGCATCTGAGGATAAATTGATAAGTTCTGAAGAAATCGTAGCAGTATTAAAGTGGAACCCTGAGACAGAGCAGTTTGTTTTGGAACAGTAACGGGTTTGGCGGTGTGCAAGTCCAAATTATTAAATAACAATGTGCATAAAGAAAAGCGGAAATCTGGCTATATTAGATGAAATCACCATGACCACTAATTCCTTTGTCTATCAGAATGCTGAAAGCGGTGATGCTAAAGTTTAATTTTTATTTAAAACCGTATTTTCCAAAGAGGGAAGAAGTTCGGCAACCGTAACTTTTTCCACGGAGTCAGCTTTCGTACCTTTTGTTTTAGGCTTCTTAACCCTGGTTTTAAGAGGAGAAAACCGGCGCATTTTAAACTCTGGTTTAACCATTATCACCGTCAGAAATCCAGAAGTAAACAAAAGTAAACATATTATTTGATACTTTGAGAAATCAAAAAAATCGGAAACGCTGTATTTATCAGCATTTCCGACCCTTTTAACCTAATAGCGAGAGGGGGATTCGAACCCTCGACACTGCGGGTATGAACCGCATGCTCTAGCCAACTGAGCTATCTCGCCATATGACCAACCGAAGTTGGAATGGAACCTATAGGGCTCGAACCTATGACCCTCTGCTTGTAAGGCAGATGCTCTCCCAGCTGAGCTAAGATTCCATTTCGTTGCTCTCGCAACCGACCTGTTCAGTATACAATGCGTGTCCCACTTTGTCAACACGTTTTTTGATATTTTTGTAAAAATTTTGTATGCAATTAGAACAATAATAGCAAAAAGCAGGAAATTACAGGGCTTTCTTTACACTGATAGCCTTCATGGGGCACATTTCCTGACAACAGAAGCAGGAGATGCAGCCTTTTCTCTTGAATTTCGCCTTGCGATTTTCGATTCTGATGACATGTGCCGGACAGCTTTCCGCACATTTTCCGCATCCCACGCATTTCTCCGGGGTCAGCTGCGGATAGGATTTCAACAGTCGGGAAGCCACGAACATGAAAGGCTTGCGTAAAAATTTCGGCACACCGTTGGTAAAATCTAATTTTATGGTATCCGGCTTCTGAAAAGGAGATAAGCCTTCCGGAACCGGATCTCCCACAAGCGCCAACTCCTTAGGGCGAGCCAGACCTTTTTCCAGTGCCTGACGCAGCATGACGATCTCTGTAGGTTCTAATCCCATAAGTTTTGCGGCGAAGCAGTCCTGGGTATAGAAATCTTTTGCCGCCAGCAGCATATGCAAAGGATGCGAAGTGCCGCCGGTGGGACCGTTACCCTCCATGGCATCAATGGCGTCAATGACGGTGAGATTGGGAGCTACGGTCTGAGCCAGTTCTAAGAGCATGTTGGAGAAATCTTCGATCTCCGGCCAGCGGTAGTGCATCTGGGGCTTTTCCAGACCGGGGATGGTGCCGAAGAGATTCTTGATGCCGCCGGAATAGCCGGTCATGGCATGGGTCTTCAGTTTACAGATATTAATGATATAATCGGCTTCCACGATAGGAGTGATCAGGTGGAAACTGTGATTTTTAAATCCTGCCGGACAATTTACGGTCTGTGCGGAAAAGTCCATGTTGAGTTCAGCACCTTCGCCCAGAGTATCCATGCCGCATACGTGATATACGTGTTTCATGGCTTCGGCATTGTAGAGACCGCCGGAACTTTCCGCAATGGTGATGTGCTGCATGCCCTGCTCTCGCAGCCACCTGATCACAGCTTTTATGACCAGAGGGTGGGTCGTGGCGGGAAAATCCGGGGATTTCGCCATGACGAGATTCGGCTTGATGACGATCTTCATCTCCGGGCGCAAGTCTGCGGCGATGTTCAAAGCCTCCATACTTTTGCAGATGGCGGGATAGATCAGTTCTTCGTTATATTCCGGTACGATGTGTAATGTCTGTATCATAATGACCTCTAAAGTGGTTTATTTTCTATATAGTACATGAATTTACTTGTTTTTTCAATGCTTCCGTGCTATACTACGAAATGTTGTTGAGATTTGATGGAAGAAATCAGAAGCGCATCGC
>OGXE01002047.1_pt1 | contig 15886 bp, 14 predicted proteins | sample 1576181 | NCBI WGS metagenome assembly OGXE01 (sample SAMEA3541478, study PRJEB24748) | human gut metagenome | biome: human gut; feature: human-associated habitat; material: faeces | place: China | collected 2012 | reverse complement strand
TAATCTTATTTCCAAAAGATAAAAATAAAGCAGGATATATATTAGAATTAAAGAGAGCTAATAGTAGTGATATGGAAAAAGAAGCTAAGAGAGCTTTAAGTCAAATAGATGATAAAAAATATTATATTGAATTGGAAGAGTATGGAGTGAAAGAGATAGTAAAAATAGGATATGTATTTGATGGAAAAAAAGTAATTAGCAATTATTAAAAATACAAGAGGTAAAAAATGAAAATTTTAGTGGTTAGATTTAAACAGATAGGAGATGCTATATTAAGTTCTGTAATTTGCAATACATTAAAAAGAACTTTTCCAGATGCAGAGGTTGATTATGTAGTATATGAGTATATCTCTCCTTTATTTAAAAATCATAAGTATATAGATAATGTAATATCTATAACTAAAGAGGAGCAAAAAAATCCTTTTAAATATATAGGAAAAGTGTGGAAGGTTACAAGAAAAAAATATGATATAGTTATTGATATTATGTCAACTCCTAAAAGTGAGGTTTTTACTCTATTTTCTTTAGGAAGCAGATATAGAATAGGGAGAAGAAAACCAAAGAGAGGATATACATATAACTATAAAATAGAAGAACCTAGAGATGCAAAGGATAAGGTAGATAAATTTTTAAAGATGTTAAAACCTTTAGAGCAGGAATATAAGGTGATATATGATAATAATTATGTTATTACTTTAACTTCTGAAGAAAAATCTCAAATGAGAAAGAGAATGTTAGATGCTGGAGTAAATTTCAGTAGACCAGTTTATATTTGTGCAGCTAATTCAAGAAGAGAATCTAAAATATATAATACAGAAAAGATGAAGAAGATAGTAGAAAGAGTTAGAGATGAGTTAAAAGGACAGGTTATTTTCTTCTATTCTCCAGATGAAAAAGATTTTATAATGAAATTCTATGAGAAATTTGAAGATAAGAAAGATCTTTTTGTAAATATTAACACTAAGAGTATTAGAGAATTAGCAATGGTTATATCTAATTGTGATTTTTTCTTTGGAAATGAGGGTGGACCTAGACATTTAGCTCAAAGCTTAGATATCCCTAGTTTTGCTATTTTTAGTCCAAGTGCGTCAAAAAAAGAGTGGTTATCTAATGCAAATGAGAGACATCAAGGGGTAGAACCTGGTGATGTAGGAAATTGTGAGGGCTTAGATTACAATGGACAATACAATTTGATTGATCCAGATTATGTGTTTGATAAAATAGAAGAAATGAGCAAAAAATTTATAGTTAAATAGAGAAAAGAATAGAATAATTGTTAAAAATATCTCTTGACGATTGATAGATTATGGGGAATAATCAATTAAGAATCAAGAGTTTTTTATTTTTTGGAGGTAGAAAATGATAAAAGAGATAGTGGACTTTCAAGAGGCAAATCTTTGGAAAAATATAAATGATGGAGATACTATAAAAAAGATAATATTAATAGGAAAGTATATTGAAGTTCAAGGAAAAGAAAAAAGTTGGGAATATTTAGCAGATATCAATATGAAAATAGTAGCTTTGAAAGAAATTAATAATGAAGATAGGATAAAATTAGAAAATGGAAAAATTTATAAAATAATAGGAGAATTAAAAAAATATAAAACTTTAGAAAATCCAAAAGGATCTAATCAATTAAAAGTAAAAGAGATAGAAAAAGTAGAGGATGAAAATATATATTTAAATACTTTAAAAAGGAAAGAAGAAATTTTAAAAAGAAAAAAAATAGATATATTAGGTGTGATAAAGAAAAAAATAGTTAAAAAAGAAAAAATAAATTTATTATATATAGTGAGTAAGAATTTTACTCTTAATAATAAAAAAAGAGATATTTTAAATGATTTATATTTGAATGAGAGCGAAAAAAAATTTTAAAATATGACTTTGGATTAGATTTTGAAAATGAAAGTAATATCATAAGAATGAAATTAGAGACGAGTGAATTTTTTGATAAAAAAAGAGTTTTAAGTGAAATTAGAAAGAAACAAAAGAATAAAAAAATAGATGGTTTAGTATTTATAAAAGGTGGGGGAAATGATTTAGATTATTTTGATGATATAGTTTTTTGTGAGAAAATAGTTGAGTTAGGAGTACCTTTTATTACAGCAATAGGGCATACAAATGATAATGATCTATTGTTATCACAATTATCAGATGCTAACTATAATACACCAACAAGACTGGGAATAGGTTTTCTAGAAATATACAGTAGTATATATTCTGAGGATATTAAAGAAGAACTAGGAAGTGCAAAAACTAAAAATGTTATTTTTATGTTTATTATTGTTATATTATTAGGTTATAGTATCTTTTCTACATTTTTTATGAAAAGAGAAGTAAAAGAAAAAAATGAAACTACAAAAATTGAAGAAGTAAGCAGAGAAAAAAATATTAAGATAGAAGAGGTAAAAAAAGAGGAAAAGAATAATACAACAAAAAATACTTTAAAGGAAAATTTGAATAATCTAAAAGAAAAAATTATAACTCCAGAAAAGAAAGAGAGTAATAATCAAAAAAATATTTCAACCAAAAAAGTCGAAAATAAAAGTAAAAAACTTATTTATTCTGAAGATTATCTTTATACAGTTTTATCTTGGAAAGGATATAGGGGAGAAAGGGCAATTCAAGAGTTTCAAAGAGATAATGGAATGAAGGTTACTGGAAAAGTTGATGAAAACTTATTAAAAAAACTTGGAATAAAAATAGAATACAAATAGAAAAATATTTTTATTTTTCTGTTTGAAACTTTTCTAAATAATGATAAAATAACTCATAAATAAATTTCGTTGGAGGACAGATGAAAATTTTAATTGTAAATACAAGTTACAGTTTTTTTCTATATTTGCTTTTAAAAAAAGAGTGGAAAGATACATATTTCCTATTTGGAAAGATGTTTCCTAGAGATATTTTTTCAAACTTAGAAAAGAAAAGTAGATGCAGATATTCAGGTTATGGGGTATTAAAATCATTAACTAGAGATGGAAAGGGAAAAATATATCAATTTATATCATATTATTATGAGATTTTTTATTGGCATATCTATACTCTATGGCTAAAATTAACAGTGAAAGATTTAGAGATCTATGGGAATGATAGTATGGATATAGCTCTTCCATTTAGAGATAAATTTAGATATTTAATTGAAGATGGAACAATTAACTATATTGATTATCAAGCTCCAAAGAGAACCCTAAAAGAGAAGATAAAACTATTTTTTAGAGGAATGTATTCAACTTATATCCCTTTTGGTAAGTCTAAGAATATAGAGAAAATATATTTAACAGGAATAGCTGAGATTCCTAAAAGCATAGAGGAAAAAGTTGAAATAATAGATCTTCAAAAATTATGGGATAGTAAAAAAGAAGAGGAAAAGTTAGAGATATTAGAGATATTTGGTTTTGAAAAAGATATTTTAAATCAAATTAAAGGTAGAGATGAGATTCTTTTAACTCAACCACTATCAGAAGATGAGATAATGTCAGAGGATGAGAAATTAGAAATTTACAAAGAGATAATGAAAAATTACAACAGTGAAAATATGATAATAAAGACTCATCCAAGGGAGAAAACAGATTATAGAAACTGTTTTCCAAAGGCTCTAATTTTAGATAATGTTTTTCCTTTTGAGATTTTATTATTAATGGGAATAGAGTTTAAAAGGGCAGTTACTATTTTTTCAACAGCAGCATTGGGAATTGGAAAAGATTGTAAAGTTGATTTTTATGGGACTAAGATAAACAGAAAGCTTCTAGATAAGTTTGGAGATATTTCATTGGAAAGTTTAAATTCAAAATAGGCGGTAGGCATGGGAAAAATAATAAAAAATATAGGTTGGCTGATCTTTGATAGAATTTTTATACTGGTTCTACAATTTTTTATAGGGGTAAAGATAGCTAACTATTATGGAAGTTCATCTTATGGTATATATAGTTTTGCTGTGTCAATAGTGGCATTTTCAGCTATATTTTTTGAGATTTTAAATAGTAGAGTTATAAAGAAGTATTATGATGAAGAAAATTATCATTCAGTAGTATATAATGTTACTTTTTTTAGAAATATGATAGCTATTGTACTATTTTTCTTTGCTCTTGTAGTGGGAAAATTTTTAAATATAGATAGGATACTGTATATAATTTTAGTTTTATTGTGTGTTGATAATATTTTAACTACTTCTACAACAGGAATAGAAAACTTTTTTGAATATAAGCTACAAGCTAGAAAGATAGTAGTTTCAAATAATATTGTAAAACTTGTATCATATACTTTGCAATATTTAGGAATAGTGATGCAATACTCTATTATTGCAGTTCCTGTAATAAGATGTATAGGTAGCTTAATTAGAATGGCACTGTTGAAATATATGTATATTAAAGAGTATAAAAAGGATAAAAAAGGGAAGTTAGATAAAAATTTATTGCAGGACATGATGAAAGAGAGTTTTTATCTATGGGCTAGTTATATCTCTTTTTTAATGTATACTCAGTTAGATAAAATAATGTTAGGAGTTTTATTAGGAAAAGAAGAAGTAGGAATTTATACTATTGGGGTGCAACTTGCTGATATTTTTGCAATAATGATTGTACCTATGCAAACTTCACTTTTCCCTAAAATGATAAATCTATTTAAAGAAGATTATAGAGAGTATATTAAGTTTTATTTGAAAAGTAATGTGTTGATAACACAGATATATATATTAGGATGTTTCTCCTCAATTTTTGTTATTAGAATAGTGTTTCCATATATCTTTTCAAAGGATTATCTTCCAGCAATTATGGTATATAGTATTTTGACTTTAGCAGTTTTAATGAAGGCAAATGGAGCTTTACAAACTGGGCATATGACATTGAAGGAGATAACTAAGAAAAGTTTTTATAAGACAACAGCAGGGCTTGGAATAAATGCTATACTAAATTATCTTTTAATTAAAAAATTTGGTATCAATGGAGCAGCAATGGCAACTGCAATAACTCAAGTATTTACAATTTTTATAATAGATTTCTTTATTAAAGAGTATAGAGAACAAGCAGTGATACAGTTAAAATCATTTAATTCTTTTTATTTAATTGATATACTTAGAAAAAAATTATAGCGAGGTGGAAAATGTATAAAGGTAAAAAAATATTAGCAGTAATTCCAGCTAGAGGTGGGAGCAAAGGAGTACCATTAAAAAATATAATCAATGTTGGAGGTAGACCTCTTATTCACTACTCAATACAGTGTGCTAAAGGATCAAAGTATATAGATAGAACAGTAATTTCAACAGATGATTTTTTAATAAAGAGAGTATCTGAAGAGTGTGGAGGAGATGTTCCATTTATGAGACCAGCAGAACTTGCAAAGGATACTTCTAAGTCAATAGATGCTTTAGTTCATGCAGTGGATACAATGAATGAGATGGATGGACCATATGACTATGTTGTTTTATTACAAAATACAGTTCCATTGAGAAAAAGTTGGCATGTAGATGAGGCTATTGAAAAGATTTTTGCAAGTGAAGAGAGAAGCCTTGTAAGTGTTACAGAGGTAGAGGAGCATCCAATATTGATGAGAACTTTAAATGAAGATGATACAGTAGAAAATCTATTGCATATGAATAGTACAATGAGAAGACAAGATTTTCCAAAATTTTATAAAGTTGATGGAGCAATTTATATTCAAAAGTTAGATAAAGACTTTAATAATGATACAAGCTTAAATGATGGAAAATTAGCTTATATAATGGAAAATAGATATTCTACTGATATAGATAATTATATAGATATTAAGATTGTAGAGTACTATTTAGAGAAAGAGAGAGAAAAAGAAGCAGAAGAGATGATGTAATAATTTTATTACACCGAACAAAAATTAAAAGAAAATAAAATAGAAAACCCTAATAAATAAGCCTTTAAGAAAAATAATCCGAACATAAAATTATTTTTTTTGAAGGTTTTATTTTTTTATAAAATAGTGATACTATATATCTATTGTAACAAAAGGCAGTATAGGAGGATAGGCTTGTGGAAAGTATTAGAATAATAATTGATTGGGTAAATAATCTATTGTGGGGAAAAAATATATTAGTTGTAATGTTGATAGGTACAGCATTGTATTTTACTGTTAGAACAAAATTTATGCAATTTAGATTATTTGGGGATATAATCAGAATATTAAAAGATAATAAAACAAATGATAAAGATGGAGTTAGTTCTCTTGAGACATTCTTTCTAGGAACAGCATGTAGAGTAGGAGCAGGAAACATTTCTGGAGTTGTAGCAGCTGTTTCAATAGGAGGACCAGGGGCACTATTTTGGATGTGGCTTGTAGCACTGTTAGGAGCATCAACATCTTTTGTTGAATCAAGTTTAGCAGTAATTTATAGAACAAAGATAAAAGATGGAGTGTATAAAGGTGGAACTCCTTGGATAATTGAGAAGAGATTAAATATGAGATGGCTTGGAGCAATATATGTAATAGCATCTATTATCTGTTATGTTGGAGTTATTCAAGTAATGTCAAACTCAGTGACAGAATCTATATTAAGTGCTTATGGAAGTGGAATAAACTCTTTCATCAGTTCAATAGGAGTTGCAAATATTCTTGGAAGTAGAGCAGATGTAAGATTCGTCTCTATAATATTATCTTTAATAGTTGTATATATAATCTTTGGAAAAGGAAAAAAAGATGCAATAATCTCTGCTTTAAATAAGATTGTGCCTATTATGGCAATACTATATTTAATAGTTGTAGCTTATGTAATTATAACTAATATTACAGGTATACCTCAAATGATAACAAATATCTTCTATCAAGCTTTTGGAGGAAAAGAGTTTTTAGGAGGAGCTATTGGTGGAGTTATAATGCAAGGAGTTAGAAGAGGACTTTTCTCAAATGAGGCAGGAAGTGGAAACTCAAACTATGCAGCAGCAATTGTAGATATTGAAGATCCAGCAAAACAAGGGATGGTTCAAGCTTTAGGAGTATTTGTTGATACTTTAGTTGTATGTAGTGCAACAGCCTTTGTAATTTTATTAGCAGATGCAGATAAAGTAGCAGGGTTCTCAGGAATGACACTTTTCCAAGAGGCTATGAAAACTCATGTAGGATGGATAGGAATTCCATTTACTGTGGTAGTATTATTCTTCTTCTCATTAAGTACAATATTAGGTGTAACATACTATGGTAAAAATGCTATGAGTTTTTTAAGTGAAAAAACAGTTCTTGATAAATTGTATCACTTACTTGTAGTTTGGATGGTATATATTGGTGGAATTGAACAAAACTTCTTTGTATGGTCTTTAGCAGACTTTGGATTGGGAATTATGACAGTGATAAATATTATATGTATTATACCTATATCAAAGGTAGCTATTGATCATTTGAAAACTTATGAAGTGAAATTAAAAAATAACAGATAATAAAAAAGCTCTCTAGGACAAATAGAGAGCTTTTTTCATATATATTAAAACATCTTGGGGAAAGATTTATGTTATCATTATAACAATGAGTTGTGACAAAAATGTTACAATTAATAAAATTTTTCTTCTATTTAAGTGGAAAATAGGATATAATGTAAACAACTAAATGAAATAAAAGTAAAAAAGAGGTGGGAAGATGAAAAATAAAAAAATATATGGACTAATTATGTGTATACTTCTTTCTGGAACTGCTTTAGGGGTAGAGTTTAAAGAAGGAAAGTATGTTGGGGAAGCAAAAGGGTATCGTGGAGAGGTAAAAGTTGAAGTTACTACTTCTAAAAATAGAATTGAAGAGGTAAAGGTAGTAAAAAATACAGATACTCCAATTCTTTCAGATGCAGCAGCAAGAAAGGTATCTGAACAAGTAGTAGCATACCAATCATTGAGAGTAGATGGAGCAGCAGGGGCTACTGGTACAAGTAGAGCAGTTGCAATGGCAGTGAGAAATGCTTTAAAATCATCTGGAGCTGATTTAAAAGAACTAAATAAGAAACCTAAAATTGAGGCAAAACAACTTGTTAAAAAGGAATTAAATGAAGATGTAGTTGTAGTAGGAGCTGGAGGAGCAGGTTTAGTAGCTGCTATTGAAGCTAAAAACAATGGTGCTAAAGATGTAATTGTACTTGAAAAAATGGCATTTGCAGGAGGAAATACTCTAATTTCAGGAGGAGAGTATGCTGCACCTAATAACTGGATTCAAGAGAAAAAAGGTATAAAAGATAGCAAGGAAACTTTCTATAAGGATATTCTAAAAGGTGGAGATAATGAAGGAGATCCTAAATTAATAAAAGTTCTTGCTGATAATGCCCTAGATGGAGCAGTATGGTTAAAAGATTATATCAATATGACTTTTGAAGATAGACAGCTTTTCTTTGGAGGGCACTCTGTTGAAAGAAGTTTAGTACCTAAAGATGCTACTGGAGTAGAGATGATCTCTAAACTTCTTAAAAAAGCTGATGAATTAGGAATAAAAGTTTATTATGAAACTCCAGCAAAGGAGTTAATAGTAAAAGATGGAAGAGTAGTAGGAGTAAAAGCTGTTGGACCAGAAAATGAGTACACAATAAATGCTAGTAAAGGGGTAATTCTTGCTACTGGAGGATTTGGATCAAATCTTGAAATGAGAGTAAAATATAATAAAGATGTAGATGAGAAAGTTCTTTCTACAAATACTGTTGGAATAACAGGGGATGGAATACTTATGGCTGAGAAGATAGGAGCTAAGTTAGAAGATATGCAATTTATTCAAACTTATCCTACTTGTGACCCTATAAGTGGAGCTCTATTATACTTTGGAGATGTTAGACTTGCAGGTGGAAGTATTTTAGTTAACCAAGAGGGAAAACGTTTTGTTGAAGAGTTAGAAAGAAGAGATGTAATTTCAATGGCTATTAAAAAACAAACGGGAAGTGTAGCATATCAATTCTGTGATGAAGCTCAAGCAAAAGCAAGTGGAGTTGTAGATCACCATGGACCTGAAATGAATTACCTATTTAATAATAAACTTCTAGTAAAAGCAAATACTATAAAAGAAGCAGCAGATTTCTTCGGAATAGATGCAGCAGAACTTGAAAAAACAGTAGCTAAATATAATCAATATGCTAAAGATGGAAAAGATTTAGAATTTAATAAAAGAGGAAAATTAACTCCATTTGAAGCAAAAGGACCTTTCTATATTATGAAAGCTGTGCCAGCTGTTCACCATACAATGGGAGGATTAAAAATTGATGAAAATGCTAGAGTTATAAATACTCAAGGAGAGGTAATCAAAGGGCTTTATGGAGCAGGAGAGGTTACTGGAGATATTCACGGAACTAACCGTCTTGGAAGTGATGCTATAGCAGATATTACAGTATTTGGAAGAATAGCAGGAAAAACAGTAATGAGTGATAATAAATAGTTAAGTAAATATAAAAGAGTTGTATAGATTAAGAGGATTAATTTATTACAACTCTTTTTCATCTAAAAAGAGTAATTGACAAGTATATAATAAAGATATATAATATTTATATAAAAAAATAGAAAAATCATTTGGTTTTAGTATTTTAAGTACTAAATTAAAAGGGAAGTTAGTGAAATTCTAACACGGTCCCGCCACTGTAAAGAGGATGAAAACACAATGCCACTGAAGAGATTTGGGAAGGTGTGTAAGTAAAGTGATTCTAAGTCAGGAGACCTGCCAATGATCATAGTAAGATCAACTTGCGAGGACGAGTGTGAATTTTAAAGATAAGTCTTTACAGATTATCCTCAAAATTTACTGTTCGTAGGTTTTGAGGATTTTTTTATTTTATAGAAAAGGAGGATAGTATAGTTATGAGAGAAGAGGCATTTTTTAACAGAGTAGTATATGGAGGTATAGCTTATAAGATAGGAGAGAGTGAACCATATACAGGTAAATTTATTTGTAAATATGCAAATGAAGAGATTAAAGAGGAAGAAGAGTATGTAGCTGGAATAAAAGAGGGAAAATCAATAAAATACTATCCTCAAGGTGAGATAAGAGAGAGCAGTGAATTTATAAATGGGCAGTTAAATGGAGATTTTCTTTTATTTTATCCAAATGGTCAACTAGAAGAATATATGATGTTTAAAGATGATAAAATCAATGGTGAATGGGTAAAGTATTATGAAGATGGAAATCTTAAAATGAGAGCTTTTTTTAAAAATGGAAAATTAAATGGAAAAAAAATAATATATTACCCAAATGGAAATATAAAAGAGAGTATATCATTTAAAAATAATCTTCTTCATGGAAAATATATAACTTATTATGAAAATGGAAATATAGAATCAATAAGAAATTATATTAATACTCTTTTAAATGGTAAAGCAGAGTATTACTATGAAAATGGAGAGCTAGAGATAAAAGAAGAGTATAAAAATCATATAAGAGATGGAAAGTATATTAAATACTACTCAAATGGAATTATTAATGCAGTTGGAAACTTTAAAGATGGTAAACTTGCAGGGGATTGGAGTATTTTTTATGAAAATGGTAAGTTATTAGGAAATGCTTACTTTATAGATGGAGAAATTAGTCAAGAGGCATCATAATATTAAAGAAAACACAGGTGAAAATTCCTGTGTTTTTTAGTAAATTTTTATTTTTCTCTCTCTAGTAGATAGTATTCCCAGTTCATCACGATATTTAGCCACTGTTCTTCTTGCCACAGAAAAACCTTTATTTTTTAATAAGTAAGAGAGCTTTTCATCTGAAAGAGGGGAATATTTATTTTCGTTGTGGATAAACTCCTCAATAAGTTTTTTTATTATAATAGATTCAGAACTAAGAATAAAGAGAGATTTTATTTCAATTACCCCTTGAGGAGTTTCGATAAATTTCTCTTTTATAGCTCTAGAAATAGTAGAGATATGGAGATTAAGCTCACTAGCAATATCTTTTAAAGTTAAAGTTTTTAAGTGCTCCTTTCCAAAAAAGAAAAATTCCGATTGTTTTACTATTAAAAGCTTTAAAATTCTCTCTAAAGTTGCATATCTTTTCTCAATAGCCTTTATTAAATTTAAAGCATTTTGATAATTAGTTTTATCTGAAATATCAGAAGAGGAGAGTTTTATTTTAGGAAATGCCTCTTCATTTAGGGTAACTTTTAATTCTTTATCAACAATTTCTACCTTTGCTTCAGGGATAATATATTTAGTTTTATTTCCAATAAAATATCCCCTTGCAGGAATAGGATCAAGAGTTTGAATTAGAGCTAGATAGCTTTTAACTCTATCTATGGAAATATTAAGATTTTCAGCAATAAAATCAAATTTTTTAGCCCCTAAATCTTCTAAATAATTATCAATAAGGGAGAAGAGGATAGGATCTTTTTTATCTTTTATAGTTAATTGAATTTTTAAACAATCTTTTAAATTTTCAGCACCAATTCCATGTGGTTCTAAAGAGTAGATAATATTGAAAATCTCTTTTAAATCACTTGTAGATAGTTTAAAAGTTTTTTTTATCTCGTTTTTAGAGATAGAAAGATACCCTCTATCATCTAGGTTGTTTATTATATAGTAACATATATCTCTAAATTTTTTAGATAGTTTAAGGTAGGAAAGTTGTTCCTCTAAGAAGTCAAAAAGTGACTCCTCCTTTGATACAAAATCAAGAGGCGAAGGAGCTTCTTCATCAGATGAATGGTTGTTTGAACGAGGAGAATAAACTATTTCTAACATAGGATTTTTATTAACCTCTTTCTCAATAAGCTCTTTTAAATTAGAAGAGGACATTTCCAATACATTCATAGAGAGTTTCATATCTTGAGTTAAGATCAATTTCATATTTTGTTTAAGTTTTAATGAAAAATCCATATAACCTTTCCTCCTATCTAGACTTGATATATCTATATCATACCATATAATAAAAAAAGTGCCTAAAATTTATTTAAAACTTTAGGCAACTTTATATTATTATTAAATTTCAAATCCTTCAATGATGTTATAGATATGGTCTCTAACTCTTCTATAGTAGTTTAAAGTATCCATGTAGCTTGTAGTAAGTAGAGCAATAGGTGTTTCGTGACAACCTGCATTAATAAGATGTTTATCTTTAGCAACTCTATAATTTTCTGTAATAGTATTAGCTTTTTCAATAGATCTTAACATCATCTCTTTATTTTTAGTAGCATAAGCAGTGTTGATATTTCTAAATAACTCTTCAGTATCTCTATTCATTGTAGAAAGAGTATTTTTCTCCTCTTCAGTTAAAGGAATATTGTTATCTTGAAGTCTCTTTAGTGAGTTTATAATTCTCATTAAGTAGTCACTAATTGTTTCATATTCATCACAAACTTCTAAGTTATTTTTAGTATCAAGTTTTAGATTATCTGTTATATTTTTATCATTTAAGATAATAAAGTTAGCAGTAGTAATCTCTTTTTGATATATATCAAGATCATCTTCAATCTTTCTCATTTTCTTAACTTCATCTTCAGTTATAGATTTATTAGTTTGATAGATCTCTTTTAAAGTATTAAACATTTCACTAATATTTTTTCCCATATTTAAAACTTCAGTTTTAGTTTGTCCAACTACAACACTTGGAGTTTTTAACATTAACTCATCAATATGAGTAATTCTATCACTAACTTTTTCTTCATCATCTTTAACAATTTTTGTTAAGAAGTCAGCAAGGTAACCTATAAATGGAGTAAAGATTATTACATTTGACACATTAAACATTGTATGAGCAGTTGCAATAGCCATAGTTATATTTGCTTCTGGACTTCCAAAGTTAGAAAGAAAATCAAGGTAGTATGGGAATATAGCTGTTACCCAAATAACTCCAACAGTATTGATAATAGTGTGAGCATAAGCAGCTCTTTTAGCATTGGCATTGGCATTTAAAGTTGCTAAGAAAGCAGTAATTGTAGTTCCAACATTTTCTCCAAGAACAAGAGCAACAGCTGTAGGATAATCAATTAATCCTTGTACAGCAAGAGTAATAGTAATACCTAATGTAGCTGAAGAAGATTGAACAATAGCAGTAATAAGAGCTCCGATAAATGCAACTTTTAAAACTCCAAAATAAGTATCAGCTGAGAATAAACTGAAAAGACGTACAAATTCTGGCATACTTCTAACAGGTTTTAAACCGTTACTCATAAGTTGAAGTCCAAGGAAAATCATTCCAAGTCCCATAAATGTTAAAGCTCTAGTTTTTGCTTTTTCACCTTTTAAGAACATATATAGGATAGCTCCAGCACCAACCATAGGTAATCCATATTTTCCTATATTTAAAACAAGTATCCAACCAGTAATTGTAGTTCCAATATTAGCTCCAAAAATAACCCCAAGTGCTTGTTTTAAAGTTAAAAGAGAAGCATTAACGAATCCAATAGTCATAACAGTACTAACAGAAGAAGATTGAACTAACATAGTAACAAACATACCCATTAGGATAGCTACAACTCTATTAGTAGTTAATAAAGCTAGAATCTTTTTTAATCTTTGCCCAGCTAATTTTTGCATTCCTGAAGACATACTGTCCATTCCAAATAGAAATATTCCTAATCCTCCAAGAACATTAAATGCAATGTCTAAATACATTTTTCCTCCTAAAAAATAAATTAAACTTTATAATCAAAAAAATATTATCATTAGTGTGTAATAAGAATGTTAATTCTATGTAAAAAATATGTAAAAAAATAAGATTATATATTAATATGATGAATTTAAGATATAAATAAAAGTTAAAATTTTGTTAAAATAATATAAAATCTATTTTTTACTATTTTCATGTAATAATTTTGTTTCCATAGCGACAGAAGTTCTTTTTATTGCTTCTTCAGCTTCAATAGGATTAAGTCTATAAAACTCATTAAATAGAAGATCTATAACAAAAAGTTGAGCCATTTTAGCAGCAATACTTCCAGTTTGCTTAGGTGTCTCTCTAGAACCACAAAGTAAAATTATATCAGCAAATTCACTGGCAAAACTTTTTCTATAATGTGTAATTAAAATAGTTTTTGCTCCTCTTATTTTAGCTTCAGATAGAAGTCTAGGTCCATCTTGAGTTGCTCCTGAATATGAGAAAAGAACTATAACATCATCTTTATCACAATTGGCTGTTACAATAGTTTGTAAATGAGGATCAGTGATATATGAAAAGTTACTAGAAACAGTTATAAAACGTCCCCATAACTCTTGAGCCATAATTCCACTTGCTCCTTGTCCAAAACAATAAACATGTTTTGCGGCTTTCAGATGTTTTGCAGCTTGGCAATAAGCTTCCTTATCTATAAGTTGTAAAGTTTGGTTGATTGAAGCTACATTATAAGCAAATAGTTTTTTTGCCATCTCTCCAAAAGAATCTTCAGGAAGTATTTCAGCATAAGCATCTATTCCACCATCAGTAAGAGTAGCACTATTAGCTTCAGCAAGAGCATATTTAAATTCCTTGTAACCATTGAAACCTAATATTTGACAAAGACGAAAAACAGATGATTCGCTGACATCACAAATCTCAGCTAATTGATGTATAGAAAGATATTGTGGTTGAGCAGTATTTGAAAGAATATAATCAGCTATTTTCTTTAGAGATTTACTAAAAGTAGGATACTCATTTGTTATATTAAAAAGCACATTCTTTTTTATTTTAATCACCTCACACTTAATGTATTATTTTTTTGAATAAAAACGTTAGAATCACCTAATAATATAACAAAAGCTTTGAATGTTTGCAATGAAAAAATTTATTTATAAATAATGTATATAGTAAGAAATGGCTTAAATATAGGGTTTGTATTGATAGAGAAAAACAGAAAAAATAAAAGTTTCTTTTTTTTTAAAAGAATATTGACATTTTCTTTTATTTTTGTTATTCTATTTTTAGAGGCTAAGATACAAAATATATAGATGTATTTAAGAAGAGAAGGAGAGGTTTAAAAATGAGAAATGTGGAAAAATATCAAGGAATAATACCAGCATTTTATGCTTGCTATGACAATGAAGGAAATATAAGCGTTGAAGGAGTACAAAAATTAACTCAACACTTATTAGATAAAGGAGTAAAAGGAGTATACGTTGGAGGATCATCTGGAGAATGTATATACCAAAGCGTAGCAGAACGTAAATTAGTTCTAGAAAACGTAATGAAAATAGCAAAAGGAAAAATGACTGTAATAGCTCACATCGCTTGTAACAACACAAGAGATAGCCAAGAGTTAGCAGCTCATGCAGAATCATTAGGTGTAGATGCAATTGCAGCAATCCCACCAATCTACTTTAAACTACCTGAACACGGAATCGCAAAATACTGGAATGATATGTCAGCAGCAGCACCTAATACTGACTTTATAATCTACAATATTCCTCAATTAGCAGGAGTATCATTAACAATGTCATTATTAAAAGAAATGATGAAAAACCCTAGAGTAATAGGAGTTAAAAACTCATCAATGCCAGTACAAGATATCCAAATGTTTAAAGATGAATTAGGAGCAGAAAGAGTAGTATTCAATGGTCCAGACGAACAATTACTATCAGGACTAGCTATGGGAGCTAATGGAGGAATCGGTGGAACATACGGAGTAATGCCAGAATTATACTTAGAAATAGAAAGATTATTCAAAGCAGGAGAAATTGCAAAAGCAAGAGAGATCCAATATGAAGCTTGTAGAATAATCTATGCAATGTGTGGATGTAAAGGAAACTTATACGCAGTAATGAAAGCAATCTTAAAAATGAGAGAAGGAATAGATTGTGGAAGCGTAAGAAATCCATTACCAGAATTAGTAGCAGAAGATATGCCAAAAGTAGAAGCTTGTGCAAAAATGATCGATGCTGCATATGCTAAATTCTTCTAATTAAATTGATATTAAGACTGTACAAATTATTTGTACAGTCTTTTTTTGTTATAATTTATTTTTTCTTTCCCTAATATCAGCTAAAATGGAATTTGGAGAAGAATATTAGAG
>OGXE01002035.1_pt1 | contig 15947 bp, 12 predicted proteins | sample 1576181 | NCBI WGS metagenome assembly OGXE01 (sample SAMEA3541478, study PRJEB24748) | human gut metagenome | biome: human gut; feature: human-associated habitat; material: faeces | place: China | collected 2012 | reverse complement strand
ACCCGTTTTGGTATCAATTTTATAGAAAGCAGGGTGTTCACCAGTAGTCACAGTATCAGCCATTGAGATTAAACAGACATATTGGAATTGGAATTCCGTGGGACTTAGACCGTAATAACGGAGGAGTAACGGTTCTTCCACCATATGAGAGAAGTGATAACAGTGAATGGTATACTGGTACAGCAAATGCGATTTACCAGAACCTGAAATATATGGAGACTTATAATCCGGATTATGTGCTGATTTTATCAGGCGACCATATTTATAAGATGGATTATGAAGTAATGCTTGATTTCCATAAGGAAAATAATGCAGACGTAACAATTGCAGCAATGCCTGTTCCAATAGAAGAAGCAAGCCGTTTTGGTGTGGTTATAACAGACGAAAATAAAAAAATTAAAGAGTTCGAGGAAAAACCGGAACATCCGAGAAGTAACCTCGCATCCATGGGAATATACATATTCAACTGGAAAGTATTGCGTGACAGTTTAATTGCTATGAAGGATCAGAGTAATTGTGACTTCGGAAAGCATATTATTCCATACTGCCATGAGAATGGAAAGCGTTTATTTGCTTATGAATTCAATGGTTACTGGAAGGATGTTGGAACACTTTCCTCCTATTGGGAAGCAAATATGGAATTGATTGATCTGATTCCGGAATTTAACCTTTATGAAGAATACTGGAAGATTTATACCAAGAGCGATAATGTAGCTCCGCAGTATCTTGCAGCAGAGTCAAAGGTTGATACCAGCATTATCGGAGAAGGTGCTGAAATTTATGGAGAAGTGCAGAATTCTGTAATTGGTGCAGGAGTCCGGATTGAAAAGGGTGCGGTGGTACACAATTCCATTATCATGAAAGAATGTGTGATTGGAGAGAATACTGTGGTGGAGAAATCCATTATTGCAGATAAGACCATTGTTGGAGCAAACTGCCACTTAGGCGTAGGCGAGTATGCACCAAGCACATTGAATGAAAAAGTATATGCATCTGATCTGGTTACTATCGGAGAAGATTCTGTAATACCAGACGGAGTTTCAATTGGAAAAAATACAGCGATTTCCGGAGTAACGGAACCGTCAGATTATCCAGATGGAATGTTAGCAGGCGGTGGAGCTATTATTAAGGAAGGTGACAGAATATGAAGGCATTAGGATTAATTTTAGCAGGTGGAAACAATCATCGTATGCAGGAACTTTCCAGCAAGCGTGCAATTGCAGCAATGCCAATCGGTGGAAGTTACCGATGCATTGATTTTGCATTGAGTAATATGAGCAACTCACATGTTCAGACCGTTGCAGTGCTGACTCAGTATAATGCACGTTCTTTAAATGAACATTTAAGCTCATCCAAATGGTGGGATTTTGGAAGAAAACAGGGAGGTCTTTATACCTTCACTCCTACTGTAACCGCTGACAACAGCTGGTGGTACAGAGGAACTGCAGATGCAATGTACCAGAACATTGATTTCTTGAAAAAACGTCATGAGCCATATGTAATTATTACAGGTGGTGATTGTGTATACAAGCTGGATTACAATAAGGTATTGGATTACCATATTGAGAAGAAAGCTGATATAACTGTTGTGTGCAAGGATATGCCGGAAGGCGCAGATATCAGCCGCTTTGGTGTAATCCGCATGAATGAAGAATCCAGAATCACAGAGTTTGAAGAGAAACCTATGGTATCCAGCTCTAATACAATTTCTACCGGTATTTATATCATCCGCAGAAGACAGCTGATTGAAATGTTAGAGCGGAGCGGTCAGGAAGACAGATGGGATTTCGTTACAGATATTCTGATTCGTTATAAGAATATGAAACGAATTTATGGATATAAAATGGAAGATTACTGGAGCAATATTGCAACAGTAGATTCATATTACAATACAAATATGGATTTCCTGAAACCGGATGTGAGAAATTACTTCTTCCGTGAGACACCGCATATCTATTCGAAAGTAGATGATTATCCACCAGCAAAATACAATGCAGGTTCTGATGTGAAGAACAGCCTGATTTCCAGTGGATGTATCATCAACAGTAAAATAGAAAATTCTGTATTGTTTAAAAATGTGTTTGTAGGAAAGAATTGTGTAATCAAGAATTCCATTATTCTCAATGACGTATACATTGGAGATAATACGCATATTGAAAACTGTATCGTGGAAAGCCGTGGAACGCTGAAAGCCAACACGTATTATTGCGGTGACGACGGAGTAAAGGTTGTACTTGAGCGCAATGACAGATATGCACTGTAGGCAGAAGACTTAAGAGAAAGGCGTGAAGGGGGTAACATAATGCAGATTACAGATGTAAGAATACGTAAAGTTGAAAAAGAAGGTAAAATGAAAGCTGTGGTATCTATTACCATAGATGAAGAATTTGTTGTACATGATATCAAGGTGATTGACGGAGAGAAGGGACTCTTCATTGCAATGCCAAGCCGCAAGGCTGCTGATGGGGAATACAGAGACATTGCACATCCAATTAACTCAGATACCAGAAATAAGATACAGCAGATTATTTTAGAAAAGTACGAAAGTGAAATCGCAGCTGAGGAGGCGTAACACGTACATAGAATAAGGAAGACGAGCAGGCTGTCACAGAAATGTGGCAGCCTGTTTTTCACACTTCTTTTTTTGAACAATTGATAGAATGAAGTATAAATATGCCGTGGGGCAAATGAGAAAGCATGAAAAAGCCTGTTAGGAGCACTTGGAATTTCGGGCGAAAACAGACAACGCCGGCACAGGGAAGTGCCGGCGAGGAGCAAGCAACATGGATGTTGATTTGCGCCGGTTGTCAGAACTGATAAAAATTTTTTCAAAATTCTTAGTGCTCCTTATAGTCTTTTTCGCTTTTCCATTTGCCCCACGGCAGATTTACATTGTCATCTATTTCATATTTTGGAAAAAAGGATGACAAATTTCTGAGAAAGAAGTATACTAAAATGTAACAGTATTTTCGGCAGAAAGCCGGAGAGGAATAAAGAGGATAAAAATATGGAAGCATTAAAAGCGGTAATATTGGCAGCTGGAAAGGGAACCAGAATGCAGTCAGACCTTCCGAAAGTAGTGCATACAATAGACGGAAAGTGTCTGGTAGATTATGTAATTGAAGCGGCAGAAGGAGCAGGAGCGGAGGATATCTGTCTGGTGGTAGGCTATAAGCATGAAGAGGTAGAGAATACCATTTCACATAAAGATGATGTAACATTTGTACTGCAGGAGCAGCAGCTTGGAACTGGTCATGCGGTAAAATGTGCCAAGGATTTTCTGGGAAAAGATGGACATACACTGATTCTTTTTGGAGATGCGCCACTGATTACATCTGCAACCTTAAAGCAGCTTTTGGAGCATCATATCCAGCATAAAAATGCAGTAACCGTATTGTCAGCAACGATAGATGACCCGACCGGATACGGAAGAATTATCCGCAATGAATCAGGAGAATTTATAAAGAGCGTAGAACATAAGGATGCAAACGAGGAAGAGTTGAAATCCCATGAGATTAATTCCGGAATGTATGTGTTTAATACCTGGGAATTATCACAGGCATTGGATAAGATTCAGCCGAATAATGCACAGGGTGAATATTATCTGCCGGATACGCTTACGATATTAAAGGATAAAGGACTTCGTGTAGATGCATTTGCACTGGAAAGCCCGGAAGACATCAATGGAGTAAATGACCAGAAGCAGTTAGAATCAGCTGCAGAAATCATCAGAAGAAGGAAGAAAGAATGTACATTATAGCGGGACTTGGAAATCCTGGAAAGAAATATGAACATACCAGACATAATGTTGGCTTTGATGTCATGGATGTACTGGCAGAAAAATATAATATAAGGATGGACGAAAAAAAGTATAAAGCAATCTGCGGCAAAGGAATGATCGGAAGTGAAAAAGTTGTTCTGGTGAAGCCACAGACTTTTATGAACTTAAGCGGAGAAAGCATCGCTGAAGCAGTAAATTTCTATAAAGTGGATCCGGCCAGTGAACTGTTAGTGATTTTTGATGATATCAGCCTGGCACCGGGAAGAATACGGATTCGTAAAAAAGGCAGTGCCGGCGGACACAATGGAATTAAAAATATTATTGCGCAGGTGGGAACAGAGCAGTTTGCTAGGATTAAGGTAGGTGTCGGTGAGAAACCACAGGGCTGGGATTTGGCAGACCATGTCCTTGGCCATATGGATAAGGCAGACCGGAAACTGGCAGAGGAAGCATTTTTAGATGCGGTATCTGCGGTAGAACTGATTGTCGATGGAAAAATCGAACAGGCAATGAATGACTATAATTAAAGGAAGAACATTATGAATGTATTTTTGCAGCCCCTTTCGGAACTGGAAGAATTGCAAAATGCCTTAAAGCAGCTAAAGAGCAGTCCGGGTATCGTTCAGATATCCGGATGCATGGATGCGCAGAAGGCACATATGGTATTTGCGGCGAACGATGGTTTTAGAAATAAAATCATCGTTACTTTTAACGAACAAAAAGCAAGGGAAATCTTAGAAGATTATCGTTTTTTCGACAGGGAGACTCTCTATTTCCCGGCGAAGGATATTTTATTTTATCAGTCGGATATCAGAAGTAATCAGCTTACCGGAGAGCGGATTGCCCTGTTAAAACGTTTATCCGAAAAGAAGCCGGTTACAGTGGTATTGACTTTTGACGGACTGATGAACCGGATGGCAGGACTTGAAGCCTTTAAAGAAGCGGTGCGTACTTATAAGGTGGAAGACGAATTAGACTTTGAGGCAGAGACAAAGCGGCTTTTGCAGATGGGGTATGTGCGCAATTATCAGGTGGAAATGCCGGGAGAATTTGCGGTGCGTGGAGGAATCCTTGATATATATCCTCTGACGGAAGAAAATCCGCTGCGTATTGAAATGTGGGGAGATACCATTGATTCCCTGCGAAGCTTTGAGGCTGAGAGCCAGCGTTCCATAGAGAATTTGGAAGAAATTACGTTGTATCCTGCAACGGAACTGGTGCTGACGGAAGAACGGAAGCAGGCGGGCTTGAAGAAAATTCGACAGGAAGCGGTAAAAGCAGAAAAGAAGTTCCGCGACCAGATGAAAAATGAAGAAGGCCATCGCATCAAACAGACGGCGGCTGCTTTGGAAGAAGAGATAGAAGAATTAGGTGGTGCAGCTAATTTGGACAGCAGCCTTGCATATTTCTTCCCGGAGGCGGTAAGCCTTTTGGATTATTTTGGCAAAGACGAGACTCTTTTAGTCCTGGATGAACCTGCCCGGCTGATGGAAAAGGGCAGAGTGACAGAGCAGGAATTTGAAGAGAGCATGAAGCAGCGCTTGGAGAAGGGTTATATCCTGCCGGGACAGGCAGAAACGCTCTTTACCGGAAAGGAAATTACTGCGAAGATGCAGAGTTTCCACGGACTTGCACTGGCAGCACTGGATATGAAGGTGCGGGAGTTAGACATTACGAACCGTTACCATATTCAGGTGCAGGGTGTGAATTCCTATAATAACAGCTTTGCAACGCTGGTGAAGGATTTAAAGAATTATAAGAAAAACGGATACCGGGTCGTTGTATTATCCGCATCTAAGACAAGGGCAGAGCATCTGGCGAAGGATTTACAGGAAGAAGAGGTAAGCTGTTATTATGCCAAAGATTTTGAACGGGAATTGCAGCCGGGAGAAATCTTAACTGCCTATGGAAAAGTAAAACGTGGATACGAATACCCGCTGATTAAATTTGCGGTTATCACAGAAAGTGATATATTCGGGCAGGAAAAGAAGAAACGGAAGAAACACCGCCTCTATGATGGAGAAAAGATACAGAGCTTTCGTGACCTTCATGTAGGTGATTATGTGGTACATGAAAATCACGGCCTTGGCATTTATCGTGGAATCGAGAAAATCGAAGTCGATAAAAAAGTCAAGGATTATATCAAGATTGAATATGCCAAGGGAGGCAATCTTTATATTCTTGCAACCCAGCTGGAACTGATTCAGAAATATGCCGGTTCCGATGCCAAGAAACCAAAACTAAACCGGCTGGGCAGCCCGGACTGGGATAAGACAAAAACCAGAGTGCGTGGTGCGGTAAAAGAAATTGCCCACGAACTGGTGGAACTCTATGCTATCCGGCAGAACAAAGAAGGCTATGTCTATGGTCCGGATACTGTATGGCAGAAGGAATTTGAAGAGATGTTTCCATTTGAGGAGACAGAAGATCAGGAACTTGCCATTGAAGCAACCAAAAATGACATGGAAAGCACCAAGATTATGGATCGTCTGATTTGCGGAGACGTAGGATATGGCAAGACGGAGGTGGCAATCCGTGCTGCCTTTAAGGCGGTGCAGGAGGGAAAACAGGTAGTTTATTTAGTACCGACCACAATCCTGGCGCAGCAGCACTATAATACCTTTGCCCAGCGGATGAAAGATTTCCCGGTAAGAGTAGATTTGCTTTGCCGTTTCCGCAGCCCAAAAGAGCAGAAGAAAACCATCGAAGATTTGAAAAAAGGCATGGTGGATATTATTATCGGAACCCACAGAGTGCTTTCTGAGGATGTGAAATTTAAGGATTTGGGACTTCTCATTATCGATGAGGAGCAGCGTTTTGGTGTGGCTCATAAAGAGAAAATCAAGCAGATGAAAAAGGATGTGGATGTGCTGACTTTAACGGCAACACCAATTCCAAGGACATTGCATATGAGCCTTATCGGAATCCGTGATATGAGTGTTTTAGAGGAGCCGCCGATGGATCGTGTGGCAATCCAGACTTATGTCATGGAATATAATGAAGAAATGGTGCGGGAGGCAATCTGCCGGGAATTAGCAAGAGACGGACAGGTTTATTATGTATTTAACCGGGTAAATCAGATTGCAGAAATGGCTGCGAAAATTTCAGAACTGGTGCCGGATGCCAATGTGGCATTTGCCCACGGACAGATGAAGGAACGGGAACTTGAGGATATTATGTATCAGTTTATCAACGGAGAGATTGATGTGCTGGTATCCACAACGATTATCGAGACGGGGCTTGATATTTCCAATGTAAATACCATGATTATTCATGATGCGGATAATATGGGACTGTCACAGCTCTATCAGCTTCGCGGAAGAGTAGGGCGTTCCAACCGGACGGCATATGCGTTCTTAATGTACCGCCGGGATAAGATGTTAAAAGAAATCGCAGAGAAACGTCTGGCTGCAATCAAGGAATATACAGACTTAGGAAGCGGCTTTAAGATTGCCATGCGGGATTTGGAAATCCGTGGAGCCGGAAACCTGCTGGGTGCCCAGCAGAGCGGACACATGGAGGCAGTCGGTTATGACCTTTACTGCAAGATGCTCAATGAGGCTGTCAAACAGGAGAAGGGAATCGGAGTGGAAGAAAGCTTCGATACAACAGTAGATGTGGAAATGGATGCATTTATCCCACCGTCCTATATTCCAAACGAGACACAGAAGCTGGATATTTATAAACGAATTGCAGCCATTGAAAATGATTCGGAAAGTGATGAGATGCTTGATGAGCTGACAGACCGTTTTGGAGACCCGCCAAAATCAGTAACAAACCTTCTTTCCATTGCATTGATAAAAGTGCTGGCGCATCAGGCGTATATGAAGGAAGTGGTAGAGCGTGGCAATACAGTGCGCTTTGTCATGTATGAAAAAGCTGCGGTGAATCCGGCAAAAATACCGGAACTTCTGTCAAAATATGATCATGCGTTGAAATTTATACCGGATCAGAAAGGACCGTATTTTGTGCTGAACCGGGGAACCAACAGCCGGACAGTATCAGGCAGCAGTATCGACTATATCCGCCAGTTTGTGTTGGATGTGCAGACGATTCTGGTAGAAAAAACCATAAAAAAGGATGCTTAACTGCATAAAAATCTTGCGGCATGTACGAAAAAGCACTATAATAGAACGATGATAAATATTTTGGAGGAACGTGATATGAGATTTAAGAAATTCACAGCACTTGCATTGGCGGTTGTTACTGCAGCTTCCGTAGCTATGACAGGATGTGGCAGCAGAATCGATGAAGATGCAGTTGTTGCTACATTAGGAGATAAAGAGATTTCACTTGGACTTGCCAACTTTATGGCACAGTATACAGCAGTATCCTATGACAGCTATATTACCATGGGATATGCTAAGGAAAATATGTGGTCACAGGATTTATCCGGAAACGGTAAGACTATGCAGGATAATGTAAAAGATGGAATCCTGACACAGATACAGACCAATTATCTCTTAGAAGACCATATGAAAGACTATGGTGTGGAAATAACGGATGAGGAGCTTTCTGATATTGATACTGCGGCACAGCAGTTCATGGATGATAACAGTAAGGAAGCAATCAGGACCATGGGTGCCAAGAAAGAATACGTAGCAGAAATGCTTCGACTGAACCTGATTCAGAAGAAGATGCATAATGCAATCATTGCAACTGTAGATACCGAAGTTTCTGATGAAGAAGCGGCACAGAGAACCTTCAGTTATATCAAGGTTTCTACCGAGGCACATTATGATGACAGCAAGAATTATGTGGAATATACCGATGATGAGAAGGCAGAATTAGAAAAAACTGCAGAGAAAATCGCAGAAGAAGCGAAAACCGATTTTGATGCAGCAGCAACAGACAACGGATATACTGTAAGCACTTATTCATACGGCAGTGATGAAATCGGTGAAGATGGAACAGCAACCGGAAGTATGGATGCATCCATTATTACAGCAGCAGATGCGTTAAAAGAGGGAGAAGTTTCTTCCATGATTTCCGTAGATGGAAAAGGATATTATGTTATCCGCTTAGACAGTGAATTTGACCGTGATGCAACCGACAAAGAGAAAGAAACAATTGTTTCCCAGCGTCAGTCCGATAAATATACGGAAGTATGCGACAGCTACAAGGAAGAAAAAGAATGGACGGTAAATGATGATGTATGGGCAGCTGTTAACTTTGATAAGCTCTATACCATCAAGAAAACAGATACAGAAACAGAATCTGTAAGTGAGACAGAGACAGCATCAGAGGCAGCAACAGAATAATTGCAGAAATTACAAAGTGACAAGAACATAGAGAAGCAGAAAATTTATTTTTCTGCTTCTTTTCTATCACATAGATACAGGAGTATGGAATGAAAGACAATATCGTATTAATCGGAATGCCGGGCGTAGGAAAAAGTACTGTAGGTGTCGTATTGGCGAAGGCATTAGGCTATAATTTTGTGGATGCAGATTTAGTCATCCAGCAGCAGACTGGAAAGCTTTTGTGTGAGCTGATTGCAGAGCATGGAACAGAAGGATTTCTTGAGATTGAGGATGAGGTAAACAGCAGCATAGAAGGCCATAAAGCAGTCATTGCCACAGGAGGCAGTGCAGTATATTGTGCAAAAGCCATGGAGCATTATAAAGAAATTGCAACCGTACTTTATCTGAGTGTATCTTATGAGACATTAGAAGAGCGTCTTGGTGATTTGAAGAACCGCGGTGTAGTATTAAAAGATGGACAGACCCTGAAAGATTTGTATGATGAGAGAACGGCATATTATGAAAAATATGCGGATATCACCGTAAGTGAAGAGGGATTGTCTATTCGTGAAACAATCGATGTGGTAAAAGAAAAACTCGGGATGGAATAAAAGATGCAGATACCAGGGAATGCACAGGAACCTGTGAAGATACAGGAATCAGATAAAATGAAGAAGTCAGATAAGATGCAGGAGCAGAAAAAGAAATCAACAACTTTAAATAGAATTGGAAAAGTCGATAAAAAGATTCGTATCCGCATGTGGGCAGCAGGCATATTTTTCGTCTGTCTGGTACTGGTGGTACTTTTGCAGAAATTTTCACTGGGACAGAATTATTTTGTGGTAACCGTAAATAATAAAGTGGTAGGCTGTGTCAGCAGCAAGACAGATGTGGAAAAGGCAGTACACGAAAGCCGGCGGCAAATGGCAAAAGAGAGTGAAGGCTATCTGATGCAGGAGATTTTTTATGAGACAACAGAAAGCCATAAGCCATTTCAGAAGCTGTTAAGTGAAACTGCATTAAAAGAAAAGATTACAAAGGAGCTTAAGAAAGATAATTCCGGAGAAATCTTTGCATATACGGTAAGTGCCGGTGAAAACCAGCTTTCTTTTGCAACTTTAGATGAAGTAGAAACGTTTTTAGGACGTTTGAAGGAAGAACAGGATACGGACAATCGGTTTGAGATAGAGTTCAAAAAGGAAACGGATCATCAGGAGGGAATGCTTCTTGCAAACTTAAAAGAAACAGGTGATTCAGAAAAAACAGAAGATTCTGCGGATGCCGGTATTGTGCAGCAGCTTGGGACCTATCTTTCCGATGCACAGGAGAATCCCGGGGAAAATAATTATGAAACCGGAATTCTTTCGATGGAATTTGCACAGGATGTGGAAGTGTTCACCAATCTGGTAGCAGCGGACACCCTGACGGATATAGATGCCGCGGTGGAAGAAGTAACAAAAGAGAAAGAAACGAATAAAATATATGAGATACAGCCGGGAGACTGTCTGTCGGTCATTGCACAGGAGCATGATACATCGGTGGCAGCAATTATCGCACTCAATGGATTGTCCGGGGAAGATGCAGTAATCAGTGCCGGTGAAGAACTGATTCTGTCGGTGCCTCAGCCGGACATCAGCTTACGGATCAGCGAAGGCGTAGTATATGAAGAGGATTATACCGCAGAGCCGGAGATTGTACCGAATGATTCCTGGTATACGACCGACGAAGTGGTGCTTGCAGAGGGAACTACCGGACATCGCGAGGTTAATATGGTGGTGACAACAGAGAATGGAATTGAGACGGAGCGGAGTATGATCCACCAGACCATACTGACAGAGTCAACGCCGGCAGTTATTGAGCGTGGAACCAAGATACCGCCAACTTACATTAAACCGCTGATTGGCGGAAGAGTTTCTTCCGGTTTTGGAAGAAGATGGGGCAGAATGCATAAAGGAATTGACTGGGCATGTCCGACCGGAACCAAGGTATTTGCATCCAGCAATGGTGTAGTAGTCAGTGCTGGTTATGTTTCCGGTTATGGCAACTGTGTCTTAATCAGCCATCCGGATGGAAGAATGACACGATATGCGCATAACAGTAAATTACTGGTAAAAGCAGGACAGAGCGTATCGCAGGGTGAAGTTATCGCATTAAGCGGAAGTACGGGGCGTTCTACAGGTCCGCATGTGCATTTTGAGATATTAATTAATGGCTCCCAGGTAAATCCGGTGAACTATCTGAATTAATTTCGATTTACAAGTTAGTGAATATATAATATAATAATACTATTGTAGATAATTCTTTTGAGGTACGAGAAATACTTGACAAAAGAGGAAATAAGTTACTATAATATTTTGTTTGCAATTTTGTAGGGAATCTAAGCATAGAGGTGCGAGATGGAACAGTATGTGATTAAAGGTGGAAATCCTTTGGTTGGCGAAGTTGAGATTGGTGGAGCTAAGAATGCTGCACTGGGAATTCTTGCGGCAGCAATTATGACGGATGAGACCGTAATAATAGATAATTTACCAAACGTTCGTGATATTAATGTGTTATTAAGTGCCATGGAGGGAATTGGTGCTAAGATAGAGCGTCTTGGAGAACATAGGGTAAAGATTAATGGTTCACTGATTCATGATTTGAGCGTGGACTATGAATATATTAATAAAATCAGAGCTTCTTACTATCTGTTAGGAGCATTACTTGGTAAATATAAGAAAGCAGAAGTGGCTTTTCCGGGTGGCTGTGCAATCGGAACCCGTCCGATTGACCTTCATCTGAAAGGTTTCCGTGCGTTAGGAGCCGATGTTGATATTCAGCATGGGTTAATTTCTGCTACTGCAGAGCATCTGGTGGGAAACCATATTTATTTAGATAAAGTTTCTGTAGGAGCAACCATCAACATTATGATGGCGGCATCCATGGCAGAGGGAAAGACTATTATTGAAAATGCAGCTAAGGAGCCACATGTCGTAGATGTAGCAAACTTCTTAAACAGCATGGGAGCAAATATCCGTGGTGCAGGAACAGATGTCATCCGTATTGTGGGTGTAGAGAAGCTTCATAAAACAGAATATTCTATTATTCCGGATCAGATTGAAGCAGGAACTTTTATGTTTGCAGCGGCTGCAACCAAAGGTGATGTAACTGTTAAAAATGTTATTCCCAAGCATTTAGAGGCAACCACAGCAAAATTAATTGAAATTGGTTGTGAAGTGGAAGAATTTGATGATGCAGTACGTGTGGTATCCAGCAAGCCATTGCATCATACCCAGGTAACTACTTTGCCGTATCCTGGCTTTCCAACAGATATGCAGCCACAGATGTCGGTGCTTTTAGCATTAGCAGAAGGAACAAGTACCGTAACAGAAAGTATTTTTGAAAACCGTTTCAAATATGTAGATGAACTGACCCGTATGGGTGCACAGGTGAAAGTAGAGAGCAATATTGCAATTATTACCGGTGTTGAAAAATACACAGGTGCAAGAGTCAGTGCTCCGGATTTAAGAGCAGGTGCAGCCCTTGTAATTGCAGGTCTTGCAGCAGAAGGCATCACCATTGTAGATGATATTTATTATATTGAACGTGGATATGAACATTTTGAAGAGAAATTAGCTTCCCTTGGTGCAATGATTGAAAAAGTAAGCTCCGAGAAAGAAATCCAGAAATTCACATTGAAAGTATCATAAGATAAGAGCATCACAATATAGAAAGTTCTGAATATAAATACTAATATGAATATTGCAATGAGACAGAAGTGTTAAAAAGCGTTATCATAACCAAAAAAAGATATTTGGTAAATATGCTGCAAATGAGGCATAGTTATCAGATATCTTTTATACTTTACAGGAAATTGCTTTCCTGTAAAGTATAAAACGCTCCGCGAGGATGCGCATTGCGGCGTATAAGGCAGATGTCGCAAGCGACCGCCGCAGGCGCTAGAATGTGCCAAGGCACATTCTTTTTATATGATTGCTTTGATATATAAAGGACTTTTCTCAAGGTCAATACAGGCTCCATCATCTAACTGAACCAGTGGCTTGGAAAGACGACGATGATTCAATAAAACAATGCGGGCGGAAGTACCATCACTTAACATAACCCGGTTGTTCTGGTATGCATTGGCAATATTCTCTAAGAAGGTCAGAATATACTTTGGCTTATATTTCTGCAGACCGTCTTTTTCAAATTCGGCGATTACCTCAAACGGACAAAGGGGAGCACGATAGGAGCGTGCTGCTGTCATGGCATCGTAAACATCGGCAATCGCAATGATGAGTGCATAGTCATCGATTTCTTCCATGGTAAGCCCCATTGGATAACCGGAACCATCGCAACGTTCATGGTGCATGAGAGCTGCCTTTTTAATATGGGAATTTAATGGCTGGGATTTTAAAATATCGTAGCCATATTTCGGATGATTACGAATCATCTGAAATTCTTCATCTGTTAATTTTCCGTCTTTATTTAAGACCTCATCCGGAATTTTTGTCTTACCGATGTCATGAAGCAGACCGGCAAGGGTGAGAGTGTCTAATTCTTCATTGGAAAAATGCAGCCATTTTCCGATAATACGGGAGATGATGGCAACATTCAGACTGTGTGCATAGGTGCTGTCGTTGACCTGACGCATATTATGTAACATATCAAAGACATCCAGAGTGGTCTGCTTTGGACTTACTAAAGAAATGGTCTTTGATAAAAGCTCTTCTTTGTTTACGGTTCCTCCATCGGAAAGGTAAGCATCAAAACAGTTCTTTAAATCCTGGGAACGCAGGGTGAAATCCACCTGAAAACGCTGGAATTCCGGAGAACTTTTGAGCTTCTGTGAGTAAGAAGCATCAGAAACCGGACTTGGTGCAGAAACAGGGCTTTTGGCAGGAAAATATGCCGGATCCTTTGGCGTTTCCATTGGAGCAGCGACCTGTTTATTTTCTGTAATCTGCACACTGGCGATGCCATAAAATTCCAGTCTGGAAATCAGGGTACGCGTAAGTTCTACATTCGGATTAATAATAAGCTGTCCACGCTTGGTGCGGACAGGAATTGCTGTAACCATACCTGGTAACAAATCTTTTGTCTGATATTCTTTCATGCATGTGGTCCTCGTTCTGGATGGATTTTATAATTATGATAGAACAAATCACAATTATATTCCTATTTAAGTATATTCTTTTTGCTAAAAATGTCAATCTTAACAGCAAAAACCGGTAAAATTTGTCAAAAGGATACAAAAAGTAATAAGGAATGTTTTCTCTGTTGATGAGAAAATATGGTGCTTGACATTTCGATATAATAGGTGTATTCTCTCCCATAGAGATTTGAAAATTCAATATTGTAATTTCTCTTATTCAGAGTGATGGAGATACATAGGATCAATGAAGTCACGGCAACCCCACAGCATAAGGAAGGTGCCAACCTGAGCGAGCAAGTCGAACAATAAGAGGATTTGATTATCTTTACCGTTATCGGGTCCGCTTATGATGTAAGCGGTTTTTTTTTTATTTTACGCGAGCAGCGAAAAAAGGTCTGGAAGAAAGAGGAGCCAAGCGCACCCACCAGATACTTAATAAGGGAATCAACAAAACGAGAGGAGAAAACGATGGAAAAAAGATTATTCACATCAGAGTCCGTAACAGAAGGACATCCAGACAAAATGTGTGATGCGATTTCAGATGCAATTCTTGACGCATGTATGGCAGAGGATCCAATGAGCCGTGTTGCCTGTGAGACAGCAAGCTGTACCGGATTTGTACTTGTAACAGGAGAGATTACTACAAAGGCAAAATTAGACATTCCTGCAATTGTAAGAAATACTGTAAATGAAATCGGTTATGACCATGCAGAAACCGGATTTGACGGACATACCTGTGCTGTTATGGTAGCATTAGACCAGCAGTCACCGGATATTGCAATGGGTGTTGACAAGGCTTTGGAAGCAAAAGAAAATAAAATGACCGATGAGGAGATTGAAGCAATCGGTGCCGGAGATCAGGGTATGATGTTTGGTTATGCAACCAACGAGACACCGGAATATATGCCATATCCGATTTCTTTAGCTCACAAACTGGCATTACAGTTAACCAAAGTTCGTAAAGATGGTACTTTAAAATACTTAAGACCAGATGGAAAATCACAGGTTTCTGTAGAGTATGATGAGGCTGGAAAACCAAAGAGATTAGAGGCAGTTGTACTTTCTACACAGCATGACGAGGATGTAACTCAGGAACAGATTCATGAGGATATTAAGAAATATGTTATTGATGCAATCGTTGATCCTTCTATGATTGACGCTGACACTAAGATATACATCAATCCAACAGGCCGTTTTGTAATTGGTGGACCTAACGGAGATTCAGGTCTTACAGGTCGTAAGATTATAGTTGATACTTACGGTGGAGCTGCAAGACATGGCGGTGGTGCTTTCTCTGGTAAGGACTGCATCAGCTTATTACAACGAAATTCCATATAGCTGCATTGCATCTTGCGGAGGTTCTTGCTATACTTTGTATCGAACGCCTTTATCCGATAAAAATGTTGCGCAATTTGCGCAACCAAAGGAGGCCGCTATCATGCAGCAGCTCAGATTACTTCATGGCGGAGACTACAACCCGGAACAGTGGCTGGATCGGCCCGATATTCTGGCGCAGGACATCGAACTGATGAAAAAGGCACACGTTAATACTGTGACGCTGGGTGTGTTCTCATGGTCCACGTTGGAACCGCAGGAGGGGGTATTTGAGCTGGATTGGCTGGCTGACATCATCCATAACCTGTATGCCAATGGAATCTATACGATCCTTGCAACGCCCAGTGCGGCCCGCCCTGCTTGGATGGCACACAAATACCCCGAGGTGCGCCGAGTCCGGGCAGACCGGGTCCGGGAGCTGTACAACCGGCGGCAGAATTACTGCTATACATCG
>OGXE01002027.1_pt1 | contig 15993 bp, 20 predicted proteins | sample 1576181 | NCBI WGS metagenome assembly OGXE01 (sample SAMEA3541478, study PRJEB24748) | human gut metagenome | biome: human gut; feature: human-associated habitat; material: faeces | place: China | collected 2012 | reverse complement strand
GGATCTCTTTTAAATTCTGCATATACTTTCCCATTTTTAGCGGTTTTGTTAAAATACCGCCTGCCTCGCGAGGTAGGCGGCATATAGCTATATGCAGGCTTATTCTGCTTAGCTGGCATTATCCGTGTTCCCGCACAGATAGTGTCGCCGTCTTTATTCCTGAACTACATCTAAATCACTTGTACAATCTGCATAAAACGTACCATCCGTATTATGCCAATGGGTTGGTGGTAACTCATCACCGTTATGCTCAACGATTAATAATTTGCCAAATGGGCTCTCATAGACGATAGTGCCAGCATTGCCGTTACGTAATTTTATTGTGTCACCGATTTTCATGTTATTTATCCTCTTTTAAAAATCACTGCCAAATCATTCGGACTAAATCGCCATCCGTCTTGGTTACCTTGATTTAATGCGTTATAGCACCATTCAGAACAAAAATATTTTGACCGTTTTTGTTTGATACCAAGGACTATACCGATAGCACCACACCAGTCGTATTTCATGCCTTTTGTCCAGTCGAAATAATTCACAATTTGATTTGGATCTACGTTGCGTAGTTCGATTAAATCCCACTTGCCGTTCATGATGTCAATTTCTTTACGACGAACACCACCATCTTGCACAGATGATGAAAAACACTGATATATTGTCTCGTATTCGTAGTGATGACTGGTAGTGAAGTTAATCTGTGCAATAACCAGCTCGCAATGGGAGTATTTACCTTTTGTTAGAAAGCGCGTTACTGTATCTGCGATCGCTTTAAGCGGTTCTTTAAGGAAAGAGCGTTTGTGTTTATAAAGTGCTAAATAAACCTTATCAGCCATTGTTATAAGCCTCCATTAAGTTATCCATTTGTTTGATAATGTCATCATAGATTGACTGCATTTGCTCAAGCGTGAGATTAGGCGTTTTGAGCTCATACTTACGCATGCGCTGATTAGCCAGCTCAACTAGTAGCTTTTCGAGCCCTGCTGCTTGCACCAAAATCAAATTTGTTGCGGCTTGGTTATTTAACCCAGCTCGTTTGGCGAAGTCTGTGATATAACGGCTACAGTTACCTTGATAGTTTGCTGCCTTATAAGCTTCAGCTGCTGTTTGGCGCTCACGATATTCCGATTCGAATCGAGTCCACGTGCTATAAATTGTTGCCGCATGACTGTCTATTTGCTCAATTAAATTGTTACGTTTTTCTGCCAAAAGTGCTGTTTGTTTTTCGGGTGGAATGGCCCACGCTTTGCCGTCCCATTCGTGGAAGGGGGTGGGTTGTTTGTCCACTAATACTAATGTACCTTGATATAAAACCGGTGTTTTTTGCGCTAACTCATCGTCAGATTCAACGTCCAACACAAAATACAATGATTCGTTTTCTGGCGCTGGGAAAATCACATATTGACGAATATCAGTCTTTAAAAAATAAACTTTCATTTTTAGGCCCCCACTACTACAATTTTTTTAATAATCGGCTTTCTTGCTCCTTCTGGTGTGAGTTTTAAACTGCGTCCTGTTTTGTTTAACAATAACGCCATCGTAAAGTCATAGTCACCACCAGAACCGCCCGCATCTTGGTCACCAAGTCTAGTGTTATTGCAATGCTCAATCGGAGCTGATAGCCACATATCAAATACTGTGCCAGCTCCCCATGATTTTGTCACACAGACAAAAAGAATCCCTCTATCAACTGGTAAAGTCACGGTGAGCGCATTACGCATTTCGCCTTGCCAGACAAGTTGCTCCTTACCTATATCATGTTTAAAGGCGATTCGCCCTAAATCGGTTTTATCCAGGCGGACTTTTAATCCATCTGAAACCCAAGAGATTGCAATATCATGAGATTCCCCTTCTTTGTAGATTGCATTATTTAATGACCGACCTAACGCTGTTTTAACGTCGCCAGCCACCCAAAGTTTTTCTGCGTCTAATGTAGCGTTAAATTGATTAGCGTTTGGCAGTCCGCCAAAGTGCAGGCTACCGTTGTTATTAAATGCGATTACGGTTTTTTCATTGCCTATTACCGCATCGCCTGCAAATTTAATAGGCATTCGCCACGAGTAATTAGCAATCTCATAACCATATGTTGCATTTGTAAATGATAGTGTCCCTGACATACTATCGCCATTTTTTGATACAACATCGTCGCTGTACACGATAACCCCATTTTTTTTAGGTACACTCGCGACAGCGATGTTATCGCCTTGTGGTGTGCGATAAACCAAGGTCAACATGTTACTGCTATTGTTAGGATTACCTTCGAGGCGAATGTAATATCCATCATTGTTGTATAGATTTAGTCCACTATAATCACCTTGTTTAAGAGATAAATTACCCGTCATCGTATCGCCAGATTTAGCGACACGGCTGTTGGCATTTGTGTTTGCGGCTTCAGCAGACTGTTGTGCATTATCTGCCGCATTCTTGGCTTCAATGCCTTTGTCGTAAGCTGTCTTTACTGCTTTTGATGTCGCTACATTATTTTCGTCATTACTATTAACTGATGATGAGCGTTTGTTAAGCGGGATATAGTTATTTAAAGCAAGTTGCACAAACGCAATCATTTGCGCAAGTTTTTTACCTGCTTTAGCTGTCAATACCAAACCATCACTATCAACACCGGTATCGCTAGTCGCTTGCCAAATACCTTTTTGTGTTGTTGATCCTACCGGTAATTTATGACTATGACCGGATTCATCAGCCGTGCTTGTGCTATCTGCAGTTAAATCTTTCGGTGCGGATTTCTTACCAAATAGCTCCAATGTCTTTTTAAGCCATAATGTACGATTGGCGAGTTGTTTAATGGGTTTATTTGTAATGCCATTCTCACCGCCAAGCACAGGGTCGTTTTCTTCAATTTGATAGATTCCTTCTTCCCACTTCTCTTGCTCTTTTAGGTTTGCCATAGAAAATCCTTTAACGAGGTTTAAATTTAGTTCGAACCATGGTTATAACTACCGTTATACCGTACTTTATTGTTGTAACGAATGGGGACTGATTTGTAATCCAATACAGCCAATGTGCAGCGAGCTGGCGCAAAATTACGCAAAATTTTGCGAAGCTGTTGGGCCTGGTCATTTGTGATTGGTTGATTAAGCCGAATCGCGTAATAGGCCCATCTATCGCTTAAAGGTACCGTTTGTACCAATGAATGTTCGTAAGCACGAGCCTTTAACCCTTCGTCAATATCCACCTCTCCAAATCCCAAGCACCGAAATACTTCACGAATCGACCAAGGTGTACCTTTATAACGATGAAGTTCAATGGCCGCTTTGATTAAGCCACGCTTAGATTGGCCACTTTCAGCTAAAAATGAGCCGTCATAACCGGTTACGCTCCATTTTTCTGCTAGTAATGGGATAAATTCATCATCAAGCAGTTCGACGAGTGTCGTCATCACTTTGCTTTTATCCAACGCGTTCATACGGTGGCTTAAATCCGCCAAGGTTTTGTATTTGGTCTCGCGTTCAATAATGTCCGCATAAGTCAAATTAGCCATTGCTGCGCTCCGGTGCGACGTCGATATTGATTGCAGTGCAGTTTGCCCATTCTGTTTCACCTACGACGATTTTTGCTGGGGCAATCAGATTCACGTCATACACGCCATCGACACGCAATGCGCTGATAATGGCAGACGGCACAACGTCAATGCCGAGTTTTTTGGTTTTATCGGATAAATACAGTTGCAAGGCATCACGGGCTTTGGTTTTCACAATGTCTTCGCGGTAGCCGTCTAGTAGCGTTAATGTGGCATTGATTTGGTAATCACGCTTAGTTGGTGCAATCACTTCGACGGTATCGCACAATGGGCGACGGCGTTCCGGGCTAACGTATTGCTTTACATCATTAAGCAAACGACTGTCTGGCAAGCCTGTTTTTGTGAGCACGGTAATGCGCACTAAACCGCCACGTGGATTGGACACATTCACATCGGCAATGTCTTGCGATACAGCGCGGGTGTGATAATCGTAAGCGGCAACGGAACCACAACTGGTAAAGGCCTCCGGTGCGGCAAGAATTCGCTTGCGGTAGTCGTCATCTTCTTCGCGTGCTAAACCGCCGCTTGGCACATCAATGTTGGTGACGGTGATTTCGCCCGCAAAATTGACCGCACTTTTTAGTGTTTTTACGCGCCCAAGCTCCCAACCATTGCCAGCAGTACCGGCTTTATTGCAAGCAGCTTCAATTTCGACGTAAGCGATAAGCGGTGTAATCACATCATCATTCAGTGTAATAAATTCGATTTCATCGCTAACGGCAACGCGCGTGCCTTTCGGGATTAAAACGGACGGGTGATCACCTTTAATACTAAAGCGTAGAATCGTGCGAGCTGGTTTATCCAATAAACGATAACAACCAAAGGTTTCCCCGCATAAATCCAAAGCAAGCCCCGTGGCGTATTGTGGAAATGTTTGGCGAAAGGCTTCGTTAATACCTTGGCGCGCTAGGCTCTCACGCAATGCATACACGTTGATAAGTAAACGTTCAATGTGTGCCGGTTGTAAGATTTTGCCGGTACGTTTTTCATACTGCGCAATAGCGTCACGTAAAATGCTTTCTACGTTATCATCAACGACTTTCACATCATATCTATTCATTGGGCGACCCTCGTGGCGTAAATTTCGCGATACACATCCTCGGTAAGCGACCAATAGATGACAAATTCAAAGTGCGGAGCCATGCCGTCAACGTCCACTGAATCAATGTTGATGCGTTTTTCCCAACGTTGCAGAGCAAGTGTGATTTCCCGCACGATGTTGGGAATGGCAATGTCTTCCGGCTGGTCGATATATTGAAAGTGATCGGAGCCGAATTCAGGACGCAACACATCTGTTCCTTTCATCGTGGAAAGAATATGGTCAATGCACTGATGAATGTCATCAACGCCTTGCACCGCTTGAGAATCAAGACTTGGTGCAAGTTGCCAGTGTGTTGTGAGGAGTGTGTTTTGTGTGTTCATAGCCTTGATGATACAAGGCTATAAGAGGGCTGGATTTTAAACTGATTTAAAGAATTATGACTGTGCAGCGGAGGTCTGTTTGCCATCGCCTTGTTCAGTGTGCTTATGTTGTTTCAGGCTGATATTGTCGGCTTTCACATCACCGCCCTTGGTTTCTAACGACCCGTTAATGGTTGCCGTCGCACCGGAGCCTCCGCCGTTACCTGTCATGCCTTTCATATAGGTTAAGGAGCCACTCACCAGCAGGTTGCCGGTAGTTTCGGTTTCTGGGCAATCAATGGTGACTTTTGAAGGCGAATTAATCAGCACATCACCCACAGCAGACACTTCCACATTACCGCTAGTGCGGTCGTGCTTAATTACCGTGCCGTTAGAAAATTTCTTCATCCAAATGTTACTGTCGCCCGTCGGTGTCGGGTCTTGCGTGTTGTAGATTGCGCCTAAGACGCAACCACCCTCACCTCGCGCATCGAGGAGTAATGCGACCAATTCGCCAACATCAGGCAGACAATAGAACTGATTGCCGCCTGCGTTGGGCGTGAGATACGAAAGCCACGCAGTTTCCAAATCTTCGAGTGCAGGAATTTTGCACCGCACTTTGTGGCTTGCTGGGTCAACAGCGGACACAATGCCTTCTTGATAGGTTGCACCAAAATTATGGGTGTTCATTATCTCGCTCCTGTGTTGTCTCACTTACTGCGCTAGTGTTAAGTAAATCATCCGGGATAAATTCCAACATTCGCACTTCAAGGCTTGTGGTGTAACCACCACCCCGGGTAATACTATGCCGGGATGATTTTATTAAATATTTCCCACTAAAAATGCCAAGGTTGCGCAGTAATATTGTGCTGCCGGCCACGAGCTTAGGATTGCCGACCAGCGTGATATTTCCTGCTGTTTGGTCGTCGTTTTGTTCGGCCAACGCAGCATCAGCACGCGCATCAATCTGCTCCTGGGTTTCCCCACGGGTGACAATCTTCAACGTGTCCCCGCTTGCAGCCTGGGCTTGTTTCATCTTTTCGCGCAGAGGCTTTGCTTTTTTACGCTTCTTGATGACTTTTTTCCCTGTAGCATCATATCCACTCACATCAACTTCCTTGGCCGTATCCTTGATTCTATCTCGCAAGGTAATAGATATCGTATCTCGCTCTTCCAGCGCCGCCACGGCTTCCTCTTTGCCTAGCTCGTCTTTATCCGTGAACACAAGCTGATCGCCCACTATCTTAAAGCTGTGATGATATTCTCTTGCCAACCTTGCCAAAAACTCAACATCGCGCTCTTGATATTGCGTCACGCGCTTAACCGGAATGGGCTTAATTGTCCCGACCACTTTTAACTTTAACTTTTCTGCAATTATGCCCACTATTTGCTTGAGCGTTGTGTTTTCATAGGCTTTAGGCGTTAACGTGCGATTTGCCTTTCCAACACCTGTACTCAACGCCTTGATTTGAATATATGAAGGTCGGTAGTTATATTCCACCTCGTCAATTTCAAACGCCCCAATGTCGGTGAGCTGCGCGCCTTTGTAGCCGATTGCCGCTTTGAGCTTATCGCCTTGGGTTGGATACCATCCACGGATCCATTTTCCGCTAATATCTTCAAAAGACACACTTAATTCGTCTGATTCTCCCTCAAGATTATCGGTATAGGTCAACTCAAGCAAATGAGGCTCAATATCAGCCGTAATATTGGTTTTCTCATACATCAGTGTAAAATCAGGCGTAGGCACATTACTATTCATTCCCCCCCCTTAACCATGGCGGCATGGATTCGTTGTTGGTTGGTTTGATATCTAACACGGGGATATATACCGCTGCACCGATTGGTAACACTTCACATAAACTAATATGTGGATTGGCATTAATTATTCGAGCAATTTCCATCGCGTTACCATAATAGTAATAAGCGAGATTATCCCAGCGTTCACCTTGTTTAACGATATGTTTAAGGACGGTTTTCTGCATTATCTACCTCCTCATCTTCACGTAATACAATCCATGCAGTCATTTTTGCTGCACGGGCATTTGCTTGCACGCTAAGGTCATCATAAATATCAAAGTGGTTATCTACAGCTGCGCCCCAGCTCCCCCAATCTGATTGCTCTGTCAAATCCCCTAGCACATTACGAATAGATTGCACCTCACTCATCATACTAGAGATATCGCTGGTGAAACCTTGAGCCTCTTGAACTATTTCTCCAAGCGCAGATAATCCAAAGCGCGCTCCCTCGAATGCTTTACCTAGACCGGTTACATCACCAAAACCACCTAATGCACTATCAAGATTACCTAGGACACCAGGTAGATAGGCTAGAGCAGCCAAAGGATCGCTTGCTAATTGCTTGATTGTTTGAACTGTGTCCCGGACTTCATTCACAACTGTCATTGCGTTTTTATAAGCTGTTACGCCTTTTTCGATAAGGCCTTTCACCCCATTAAATCCTGCCATAAAAGCCGGGGGAAACATCGAACCTAACAATGTTCCTCCGCCTAAATTCAATGCAGCACCAAGTGGATTTTTTTCAATATCTCCTACGAACTCACGTAGACTGATATTCATTTCACGACACAAAGCATTACCAAATTTATCGGTGAATAACGTTGTTGAGGCGATTTCTGTAATCACAAAATTACCTTTGTACTTACCTTGACCAATAATTAGTGGCAATGCCTCTTGGGCTGATTTTGCTGACAGCAATGCTTGATAACGCTGCTCAACTCCGCCTAATTTGTGATGTAAACGGATCGCAAAAGTTAATTCCGTCAGTTTTTCTCCCATAGCTTGTAGGCGAGGTTTGCCTTTTAATACGGCGTGTTCGGCATAATCTGCCGAGTGGGTTTCGTTGAAATCTGTTAAATCAACGGGTTCAAATGCCACATTTCCCAGCATAAAATACATTAATAGGCTCTCCGTTGTTGTTGGTCTAACACTCGTTTTAAAATCATTTCGAATTCGCTTAAACTCATTTTTAAGCCCTGTTCAACTTGATTTAAAACGCCGTTTCTATCGCCGCCATTGACATTAATAGTCGGGTTAAAATGCACCGTAATGCCTTGTGCTTGCGTAGTTGCCGATGACATGACTTCTGCGCGGTTTAATGGCTGATAATTTGTAAGTAACCCGGTGTTGTGTGAAACGCCATTTAAACCGACCGCACTTGATAGGTTATCGGAGGCATCTTCTGCCATCGAGATGGATTTATTCATGCCGATTGCCAAGCCTTCCACCACGTTTACGCCGTAGCCTTTAAACACACGGCTTGGCGAATGGATGCCGAGTTTTTCCGCAAACCAGCCTTTAATGCCTTCACCAAGATCAGATACGATTTGTTTCGCCCCCTCCCAAGCATTCTTAATGCCGTTTACCAGACCATCAATCATATTCTTTCCAAACTCACTGAATTTATTGGGGACATCAATACCAAACCATGAAAGTACTGTGGAAAATACCTGTTGAAATAATGCCAGGGGTGACCAAGTTAAAATAGTCGTAGTAATACGACTAATACCTGCAGAAAAGAAATTGCTGATATTGGCCCAAGCAGTAGAGCAAAAACCAGTAATAGATGACCAGGCGGAAGAAAAGGCGTCTGACACGTTTTGCCATAATTCAGAAAACCATGGGCCGATTTTTGCCCAATTGTCATAGATAAAATAAGCAGCAACAGCGATGCCTGTAATTAATAAACCAATTGGATTCATGAGTAAGGCTCGGCTCATCATAAAAATCGCCTTACCAAACATAATTGCGCCTTTCATTACATATCCAATTAAATAGCCAATTCCTAGCGATAATTTACTAATTGCAGAAAACAAAAAATTCCCTAGGAAACCACCCAAAACTTTTCCAAGTTTTAAGAATGGCAACACCCCCGCGGAAACAAACGAAAATGCAGAATGTAGTGCCAGCAAACCTCCTACTACGGCACTAATTCCGCCCCCAATAGTCAAAACCCACTCCATGATTTGCGGGTTAGTTTCCACCCATTCCGTGATGCTATAAATCACAGGGGTGATGTTTTCCACGAAAGAGGTGATCACCGGTAGAAAAGCATTGCCGATTTTGGTGGCAATTTCGGTGAGGCTACTTTTTAGCTTGATGAGTTTGTTTTCTGTAGTGTTACTACGGTTTTCAAACTCACGCTGCATTGACCCCATGTATTTAAAATTGCCATTTTCATCAGTTTCTTGTAATAATCCCAGCTGTCGATTGTATTCACCTGTGTTCTGAGCTAACAATAAAACATCATCGGCGTATTGCTTGCCAAACACTTTGGCCAGTAATGGATACTGTTTATCTTTTGGTAATTTTTTCACTCGCTCAATGAACGTCGAAATTGCACCTTGTGCATCTTTATTCATCGCTGCAGCAAATCCCTTTGTGGTAAAGCCAAGTTGTTTCAACTCTTTAGCATGATCGCCTGCTTTAAGCTGTAAGAATGCTGATGACATCCCTTTTACCGCTTGTGCCGCCAGCTCAGGAGCCTTACCCATTGAAAGAAAAGTAGATCCTAATGCTGCCGCTTGCTTTTCATTTAATCCGAGCATCCTAGTGTCAGACCCAACACGCGTGATTACATTGACGATATCTGCTGCTTTTGAGTTAGCGTTATCGGATAGGTGATTGATAACATCACCAAATTGTGCCATTTCGGTAATCGGTTTGCCGAGTACGTTTGCCATGGTTGCCATAGCTTCACCGGCATCACCCGCCGCCATATCGAACGCGACGCCCATAGTCGCCGCATCTTTGGCATAACCTAATAGATTTTCCCTAGCCACGCCTGATTGACCGCCTGCAGCAACGATAGCCGCTATTTCTTCGCCAGCCATGGGGATAGTGCGAGTAAGTTTTAAGATATCGTTACTCATTTCTTTGAATTGTTCTGGTGTGTCAAAATTAACAACTTTTTTCACGTCCGCCATAGCACTTTCAAACTTGATTGCTGGGTCAGCAAGGCCGCGGATAGCAGCCATAGTCGCTGTTGCGGAAGATGCTAATGTGCTAAAACTTGCAAGTCCTGTTTTGGCAAGCGCACCCATTTTTTGAGTTGTGCTTAGGCTTTGCTCTTGCAAAATTTTGAAACTACTACAAACGGATCGAATACCTTTAATCGCACCGCTTACGCCCGCTGTAATAACTAAACCGATTGCTAATTTATTCGACATCGTTTATAGTCCCGTTTGATTTATAAGGAGGTGAAAATGAAAACTGAAAAACTGGTGGAGAGTGTGCAAGCCGTGGTGTTTTTATTTGCCTTTGGCGGTTATGGATATAGCCTTTACCACTTTTTATCGTTCTATACCCAAAACAACGACCTAAACTGGGTTTCTGTCGGGTTATCCGCCTTTTTATTTATGTTGCCGTGGGCATTAATCGGTGCTTTGCTTGCCTTTGCTGGGAAAGTCGCCATCACCTCCCTAACAGGGATTTTCACCACCGCCCAAACGCTGTTCAGACATTAAAAACAAAGCCGCTTAAATAGCGGCTTTTGTGTATTTGGCTTTTATTTGTCGGTTGGCTTGTTCCAGCCAACATTCCACTTCGTCCAAGGTCATATCTTCCAATTCGCTTGGTTGGAAACCGAACCAAAAGGCTAAATCAGCCAATGCCGCATTCAGGCTTTCCGCGCTTACTTTCCCTTTTGCATTTGCTCAATGATTTTCGCGGCGCGTTGGAAGTCCGCCATATCCATCTCATCAATATCTTCGGGGACTAAGTTGGTCACAATAGCCAATAAACTTACGCTTTGTTCCGCTTCGGTTTTACCGGTCATTTTGCGAATATCGCGTACTTTCGGACGACGGATTTTTAATTCGGTGAGGGTGTTGCCTTGCCCATCTTGAATCGGGAAATCAAGGGTGAGAATAGTTTCAGACATAAAAAAACTCCTTTGTGAGTGCATTGTTTAATGTTCACAAAGGAGAATATCGCATTAGCCGTTTTATTGATTTTAAAGGCGTTTAAAGGTTTTTAATCCTTTATTGACCGATATTGGTGCGGTATTTTTGCAGAATATCCTGACCGTTGACACGGTAGATATTGGCAAGCACATCAACAAATAAAATCTCTTTACCTGCCACGGTTTGTTTAATGGAATAAACATCAACCGTATCGGCAAATTCTGAGTTTTCCTTATTCTTATGACCTGTCCCGCCGATTTTGCTGGCAGACACGTTCATAATGGTCACCATCGGTTCTTCCGCAGCTAAACCTCGAGAATCAAACACTTGAAGGTTTGAGCGAATCATCAACTGCGTGTTTTTATAAGGGTTTAATAGCAAAGAGCGCACTTCAGGATAGAAACTATCCCAAGTAATTTCCGCTTCAATGGCATTTGTTCCTGACGGAAGTTTAATTGCACCATGCAAACCCAAGCCTTTATGTTCAATTTTTTCAAATTCAATATCGGGAATTTTCACCTCATTGGCGCGCCCCATTTGGCTGACACCGTTGGTGTACACATTGGCATTCACAATTTGGTTAATTGAAATACTCATCGTTTCTTACTCCTATCGTTGTGAAACCAAATTCACTAAGTATTTACGGGTCATTACGGATTTATTGGAAATCAATTCCGCAGGGATTTTCGGTGTGTAGTCATAGACTAACGGCACATGGCCTTTGCTGAATTCATCCACCAAGTCGTAATCATGGTCAAGGCTGACGCTATAACCCACGATAGACGGTAATGCACGCAAATAGGTGTCCACGGTTTCGGTCAGACTATCAATCAATGCGTCATCAATTGGACGGTCAACATATTGCAACTCAGTACGTCGAATGCTTTCGTCGATTAAGTCACCGGTGCGCAATGCCGTTTCAAAATTGATAATGTGGGTCACGGTCGGGTAATTACTTGAGCGGTTACCCCACAAGCGGAAGCCCGTCCCGAAACTGTTGAAAATCGTGGTAATGCCTACAGCATTTAGTTGGTTGGTTTCCGATTGTTCGTCATCTACACGTGCAGTGAGTTTCACTTCCATGCCGATAACACCTTGCAATTCGCGGTTAGAGGTCGAGAACCAGTAACCGTGTTCGGTGTCAGTTTTCATACGCAAACCTGCCGCGTGAACGGCTAAACTTTCCAGTGTATTGTTTGAGCCGATAGCGTACGGGAAGAAATGTCGTACACGTTCGGAGCTGGCAGAGGCGTTAATTGTACCTAACGGACCACGTCCCTGAATCGCTTTGGAAAGGCTCGTGCCTTTCGGCAGTTGCACATAAGCCACCGCTTTTAACTGTGCTGCTAATGTGCCTAATGCCGCCGCACAACTTGCGGTTTTGTCGAATTCCGGGCAAATCAGAATTTTTGCGTCCGCACCGAATAAGTTGAAGCCATCACGCAATAACTCAAAGCCTTTGCGTTTGCCGGTCGCTGAATCAATGCCGCCTTTAATGTCTTCTTCGGTGACTTTGCTTGGGTCTGCATAATCGTAAGTGGCTTTTAAGGTTTCATGACGGGCTTTTAACGTAATTTCACCAGTTTGCATATCCGCCACATAATCCGTTCCCAAGGTTAAAGTGCGGTCAGAAATTAAGGTTAAATTCAATAAACCTGCGTGCGCGGTTTGGGCGCGTAATGTGTTGCTATCTTGGGTTAATACTTCGTTAGTCACATTAGTTTTGTGTTTGGTCGGGTCTAATACATTGACCACATACACCTTGCCGGCTTTATAGCGAGCTAATACATCAAAAGCATCAGGTAGTGTGAAACCTTTGTCTAAGATCACACCGAATTGTGAAAAGTCTTTGGTTGTTTGGCATACAGTGAGTTCATTCACTGCGCCGATTGGCGCTGTGCCTACGATACCGATAATCGCACCGTCCACAGTTTCCACCGCAACAGAACCACCTGCCACGCGTGTCGTTTTCGTCCCATGATGAAATGCCATAGTTATCTCCTAGGGTTGATTAGGTTTGCCCGCACAGCGATAAAGTGCGGTGGTAAATTTAGGTAAATTTTCAGGCTCGCGCAGTTCCACTTGCCATGTTTCGGTTTGCACCATCAGCTGATATTGCCAAAGCCCATCGGCTTCCCCAGCGAACTCCTCGCTGACCAGACTACAGGCGGTGCAGTTGGTCGGCTTAAAGCCCACGACGGCAAGGCGGATTTTATCCAGCATATCCACCGCGCCATGGTCGTCATGCTGACTGCGGGCGATTACCGTGAGGGCAATCATTACCACGCGGCGTTGCTGAATAATGTCCACGCTGTCAATGCTTTCAAACTTCGAGCCGGCATACTGCACCAACACCGCACCGAATTCGTCGGTGAGGTTGTAGTGTTCTAAATCATCAGGAAATAATTCAATGCTGAACTGTTCCGTTTTGTCTTCAATCCGCTTGCGGATGCTGTCTAAAATCGGGAGAGTGGCACTCATATTAATATCCTGATAAATCCAGTTTCTGCGGAGCCTTTGTTTTGAATTTAAGGGCGGACGGCAGGTTGTCGTCTTTGGCTGAGCCTAGTTCGGTTAAACCAAGGTGTAACTTGCCGTTTTGAATCCGTTCCAAATCCTTCAAGGCTTGTGTGTGGGTTTCCTTCACATTATCCGGAAAGCCCTTGCCTTCCGGTCGGCGTGAATACAACCAAAAACGCGCCAGTTGCAAACAGATATTGCGTACAAGGGTCGGCACTTGGCTTAACGGCAACACATAACGCGAACGCAAATAGCCGTCCACGATTTCCGTGGCGTAAGCGCAGGCTTTGGTAAGCACGGCTTGGTCTGCTTCCGTTGCGCGTGATGTGTCGTTTGATAAGGCGATGAGTGTGCTTTCACTCATCACTTCCGTTAAATCTTGTGCCGAGATGTACATTATTGCTCGTCCTTATCTTTGTTATCTTGGACGACTTTGTCAGCCTGACCGCGTTTTTTAGCTGCTTCCTGCGCTTTTTTCTCTGCTTCGGCCTTTTCCTTTGCTTCCTGTTCTGCCGCGTCTTTTGCAGCTTTTTCGGCAGCTTCCTGCGCCGCTTTTTCTGCTGCTAAACGTTGTTTTTCGGCTTCCGCTTCAGCTTGTTGGCGTTCTGCTTCGGTGTCGTCTAATACAATGTAAATCGAGATTTTTTCTGCTTCATCATCGGTCAGTTCGATTTTGTCACCTTGCTCATAGCGTTTACCGTTGTGCAAAATCGCCATAGCGGCAGCAATCAAATAGGCTTTTTTTTGTGTTTCGGACATGGTTATCTCCTAAAAAATAAGGTCAAAATCAACCGCACTTAAAACGCGTTTAAATGCGGTTTGAATCGGGTTTAAATACAGCCTTTGATTAAGTAACCGGCGGCTTTACCCACGATATACGGTTTGTGAATATCGGTAGTACGCACCAATTCAACTTTGCCGCCAACTTCGGTGTAGGTATCCACATACAAGCCGTTTTTACGACGCACGGTATAACCGTATGACGGCTCATAAATGTTTTGTTTTTTCTCTTTGGACGGCGGGGCGACATAAGCCAGCACAATCGATTTCGACCAAATATCTTTCAACTCACCGCTTTCTTCGTACACCGCTTCACCGATGACCACTTTGTCAATTTTGACTAAGCGCGCAAAGTCTTCCGGTGTTAATACCGCAGTGGACACGTATTTGATTTTTTCCAACACTTTCGGGTGTTCGCTTAACACTTCCCAAACATCACCAGAGATGGCACAGACGTTAGGTTTACGACCGGTCAAACGTTTGATAGCACGGATACCTGCTTTAATTACGCCAATCGGGTCGGAGTTAGGATCAGTGAATTGAGAAGTACCACTCAAAGTCACTTTGTTTGTTTGGTCATAGTTGGCATCATTTAATGCTAAGTCCGCACAATATTTTTCACGACCAAGCGCAATCACATCCTGAGTAACACCGGTGGCGTATTGACGCAACGGATATACACCTTCAGTTTCATTAACTTCACGGATATCAATCGGGTATTCGATGTCGTTTTCTTCTAAAACAACGGTCAATGATCCAATATCTTCCGGTGTTAAACGGTTTGATTTTGCGCGGAGTTCGCGTTTAGTGGTTTGTAAACGGAACGCCAAACGACCGAATGTAGGGATTTTGCCGCCTTCTTTTTGCGTTTCGGCAACCGGGAATAACACTTCGGAAATCATATTGCCGTTGTAATAGCCTTGCGCGAGTTCGGTTAATACCGGGTCAACGACGCGTTGTTTTGATAAATCAGTCATTGATTTGCTCCTTTATTGAGTGATTGCGTTAAATGCGGCTGTGTAATCCACATTGTGTTCTTTCATGTAAGCACGGACTTTTTTGTCCATGTCGATGGCGTCAGCTGACGTGCCTTCGGCATATTGCACCGTGCCGTCTTCCGCGCCTGCGGCTTTGTCTTTGGTTGCCACTTCACCGAATTCGACGATTTGCGGTTGCGCTTCCAAAAACGCTTTGATTTTGCTGTGCAGGTTTTCACCTTCACCAAACTCAACCACACCACCGGCGGCAGTAGTCGAGCCGTAATTCAATAAATCGATGGCTTGTTGTTTCGCCACCGGGGCAAGTTTGCCCGCTTTCACTAAACCTTCGGCAAAGTCTGCATTGTCGGCTTTGGCTTGGTTAAGTGCTGCTTCAGCTTTTTCGGCTTTCAACTGTTGGTTTTCTGCCTTGAGCTGTTCGATTTCTTCAGCTGTCATTTCAGGTTCTCCTTGTGGTTCTGAAGGTTGATTTGGTTCATTAAAACTAGGCATTGGAATACCTGTTTCGTCTTGTTGATACCGCTTTAAATCATTGCGAATGGATTCTTCCTGCACGCTTGCCACCAAATAATCCGGCACAGCTTTGTCCGCTTCTTCTTGTCCGTGCGTGCCGATAATCCAATCGCGCAAACGTCGCCAAAGGCTTGCTTCCGCCCAATCGGAAAAATCCACTACGCCTTGTTCGTTGTCGGCGAATTCCGGATTGCGTAGGCCTTTCACGGCAGGTGGCATTGCACCTAAAAAGCCGACATGGCGTAGATACAAGTTACCCGGGCAAGGATTGAAATTTATGTGGAATATGGCTGGAAGTCTTTGCAATTCACTTTCCTCTATGCTT
>OGXE01002025.1_pt1 | contig 16004 bp, 7 predicted proteins | sample 1576181 | NCBI WGS metagenome assembly OGXE01 (sample SAMEA3541478, study PRJEB24748) | human gut metagenome | biome: human gut; feature: human-associated habitat; material: faeces | place: China | collected 2012 | reverse complement strand
GTCTTATCCGTCAGTTTATACCAAAAGGAAAGGTTGAAATAGATCCCTTTATTGTATGTATATATAATAAGGTAGAAGCCTGTCGAAAAAACGCCGCTTCCCAACCCATGCGGGGTGGCTTCACCCCTGCGTTTTTCCTTTTCCAACATGACCGAACAAATCTTGTCCCCCTGCGGCGCGCAACATCTGCGCAAAAGTATCGACATAATTCAACATATAGTGTGCAGATGCGCAAGAAATCGCGCTGTATCTTACAAAGCTGCACCGCACGAACCGTCAGGATACACAATATAGTGCGGTTGAAATATAGCAAATTGCCGAAAATGAAGCGATTCAACACAGGTACTTGAAATTCTCATACCAAAGAACTATAATTTTTCTCATAAAAGAAATGGAAATTAAATCCAGTGTATTATGTTTCCCATGCCCCCTACGCCAGCGATTGCGTGTGGACGCCGTGGAAAGCATAAGCCCAAAGGGTGTACACCCTTTGCTATTCCGCAGTTTACTGCGGAATAAAGTGTATTGAATGGATACAAGAGGAGGCAAGGCAGATGACGAAGTCAAATTCCATCCTGCATCGTGCGGCGGCACTGCTGGCCGCCCTGTGCCTGCTGGCAAGCATGGCTCTGCCGGTATATGCAGCGGAGACGGAGACTGAATTTTCTGTTTCAAGTTCGGAAACGATTCCGGGCGATGACAATACGGGAAATGGTGCTGATGGAACCGGGTCGGATATTTCTGTGTCGAATTTGGAAACGATTCAAAAAGACGGTGACACGACAAACGAGGGCAGCAAAACAGAGCCTGAAATTTCTGTGCCGAACTTGGAAACGATTACAAACAGCGCCGACACAACAGACAAAGCCGCAGACGCGCCCCCTGCCGAGGGCGTGACCGGTTCAGAGAATACCGCCTCGGCAGACAATGCCACTGCGGGTAAGACCGCCGATGCGGACAACACCGACGAGGATTCCACCGGGAGCGAGGACGAAGCAACCTTCTTGAACGAAGGCGATTCGGCTGATGATAGGACGATTACGGCAGGGAATGCCAAAGAAAGTGATATTGCACTGTGTGCGGGCGATGCCACGGTGCAAGAAGGTACAAAGTACACATTCTACTTTGCACCGCCGGATAGCTGGAAGGATAGTCTATCAGAATCATCGACACTTACATGCTCCTTTAAGCGTGGCAATAACAATAGCGATCCGGATGGGCCGAAATATGGTGTGAGAGAAACAACGGCAATACGCACTGCCGATTCAACGAAAGATGGCCGCCCAATTTATCAGGTAGATGTCTACCATAACAATGATGATAAAGATTCGTTATGTCCCTATGGTGGCTTTGTCTGGGTTAAATTTGCACTGGATAATGACCATTGGGTTCAGATGAATGGAGAGCGGAAGAACAATGAGTGCTGGATGTTTGTTAAAGATATCGCCGACAAATGCCTTGACGGAAATAAACTGAATGCAAACGCAGCGAGCGACTACGATCTTAGCAAATGGGTTCCCTACGCCGACATTATCCCCAAGCATGTCCGCTATTGCGGCCAAGAGATGGTGCTGCTGAATAATTCCAGTGAAACACTGGATAGTGTCACCGCCACATTCTGGGAAAAGGATGATAATGGCGATTTTAAACAGGTCGGGAATTCGCAGCCTACCGGAGTTCTGCAAACGAACGGCCAAGCGGTCATCAAAATTCCCACAGACGCCTGCGCCTATGTAAGTTTCCAAAAGTCAGATAATACTTACATCGGCAAACATTACTTCAATTTCTATAATGATGAAGCTGAAACAAAAGAAATAGCAGTATTCCCATACGACCCTGTCACGCGCTATTGCCTGATATATAAAGGCGATGATGATGTAAGGTGGAGCGCACCGGGCAGCAAAACCGTCTACTTCGATGCAACCTTCTCGGACATGTCGTACAAAGGTGACGCTGCAACCACCTACGGTATGCCGGACGCCAACGGCAACCTGTGGTGCTACATTACCAGTGATGATAGCAGCAAACCAGCGATAACCTCGCAAATGGCTCGTGACGGCACCAGCGAGATTTGGTATGCCGATGTGCCGCAAGGCTATACACAAATCCGCTTTGCGTCTTGGGAGGTAGGCGGTACAAATACTGCTAACAACGGCACTGACACGGTCTTGTTGACGATTCCTGATTTAAGCAAGCCGTGCTTCTACGCCGACACCAGCGATGATGTAATCTACCAAGGCGGCAACCGCGGCGGCTATTGGGACGAGTTGGGCGCTGTCCGTGATGTAGAAAAAGGCAAAAAAGGAGAAAACGGAGAGACAAAGAGTATTGTAGATCTGGAAAGCAAGACTTTTAAGCCCCAGTCCAACACAAAGTATATCAGCACCACACTGTATGACTATTACACGGACTATGAACTGAACGGCAACAACCGCAATACATACAGTTCTAATGAGGTAAACACGCAACGCGGCTATGTTACATTTGAGCAGTTTGACCGTGCGCTGAGTAATTACTACAAACAATACGCTGATATAAACAAAAAACCAATCAATTATCCGCTTTATACAGGACATTTCCAACCTAATAATTGGGGCAGTGCGTTCAGTGGAATTGCCTCAAACCTGAATTTGTATGGTTGGAGTACAACAGAGGATGACACCTACTGGCGCTTTATAGCGGTAAATAACTCGGCATATGCGTTAGATGATAACCATAGTGGGGAACACTACAAAGACACCTTCCAGGGCTTGGTTGGAAACCAAATGAAGGATGGTATGCCGGTCATGGCCGGTACTGACCTTGCAGAGCCGCACTTCAACGAAGCGTTTTTAACCGGCACAAACGCTGAAAAAGCCGTGCTGGGCAAGGTGTACAAGGATGTTTCCTTCCCATTTACCCAAAAACCTGTCTTTACGCAAAATGAGGGTGATTCCGAAAGTAAAGCCCAATACTGGTACTTTGACAGTAATGAGCGGTCGCTGTATCTGAAGCAAGATAATGCCAACAGCAAGTACTATCTGGAAGCAACGAAGACTGGCACAAGTGAAAACCCGATTTATACGGATCTCAACTCACAGAACCGTGGTTCGGATAACAGCACAGAAGATAATAAAAATAATAACCAGTCCCGTGGATATGGTTTCTTCCCATTTAATCAAAAGATAATGGAGGAGAATCGCAATGTAAACAAATACAACTACGGCTTTGGTGCTAAGCTGCAATTTGACTTTACATTGACGGATGACGGGCAGGTTGTTGTTGGCACGGATGAAAAAGGTAAAGACATCAAAGTCCCCATCAAGTTCTTCTTCTCCGGTGACGATGATGTGTGGGTCTACATTGACGGTCAGCTGGTGCTGGATGTCGGCGGTGCGCACGGTAAAGCGTCCGGCCTGCTGGAATTTGGGGATAATGGAACAGACAACACCGTAACCCCCTATGTCAGCTCCAACAAAGAAGGCGGTAATGTTTACAAGGATGATGCTGAGAACAAATTTGTCTACTTCAACGGCAGCAAAGTCACATTCGACAAGAAGGGCAAAATTCTTGATAAGGACGATAAGGACAAAGAATTCACCCTCGACAAAGGCACCACCCACACCCTGACCATGTTCTACATGGAGCGCGGCATGTGGGAGTCCAACATGGCGGTGGCGTTCAACTTCCCCGACCATAACGAGCTGCAGGTTGAAAAGAAGGTCGATCTGCGTGGTGTTGATGAGGATTTCCAAGCTTGCTTTAGCGACCAGAAAATCTTTGATTTTACCATCCAGAATCTGGCCACCCACTATGGCGCAAAGCCTGCTGCCCAACCCGGCACCGGCAATGTTGATAAAAAAGTAGTGGATTTGACCGCAGATGTAACGAGCATCGGCCCTGCAACCACAGACAGCCCGGATTACATCTTTGCGTTAGCGCCTGACCCCGTGCAAACCAATACCGGTAAGGTACTGCACTGGTTTGCGCCCTATAATGACCTGAACAGTGCTTACCGCGATAAACGGTATGGTATCCTGCAGCTGAAAGATTCTATTGACCTCAGGCAGTACGGCTACCTTACATTCCAAATCTATGTCGAGGGAACTACAAACCTTTCCCTCAGCAACCTGTACTTGGAGCTGCTGGATGAAAACGACAAGCAAATGGGCAGCCTTGGCAAAGCAGGTCTGAACGGCGCCACATTCGGCTCGGCTACGCTGGTACCCAATAAATGGAACACGGTAAAGCTGAGTTTGAATAAGATGAATGCGGTGGCTGGGTTTGGCGACAATGTTAAAACCATCCGCGTGGGCGATAACTATGAACGCCACATCTATTTCAAAGACATTACCTTTGTTCCCAAAACGGTACCGGATATAAAGACCGGCTTCACTACCGAGCAGGATAAAATCCCGGATTACGGCTCCGCCGAATCCGGCGCGCTGCAAAACGCCAAATACGCAAAGTACACCTCCAGTGTGGATGGCGTGCAGGTGGTGGACGATCAGGGACTGTTTGTACTGGAAAACGGCGAAACAATTACATTCAACGACCAGTTCCGCCGCGGCAGTTACATTTCGCTCAAGGAGATACTGGATCCAGACCTGTATGAAACCAAATGGACAGTGTACGAGAACGGGCTGCCGGTTACCTCGATGAAGGGTGACGATGTAAGTACTGTGAAGGTTGAAAACCAGAATAAATCGCTGGAAAAGCAACCCGCAACAGTAGATCAGCCCAATGATGGCCGAACGGAAAATAAGGGGACAGATGCAGAGCAAAAGGATAATAAGTATGACGGAAATAAGCCGAGCAATGTCAACACCATTGTTTTCCGCTCCTACAGCAACCCGGACGAGAGCGGCGATTCGCTGACAAGGTTGAAGGTGCAGTACATCAACAAGGTAAAAACCGGCGGGCTGATAATCAAAAAGGAGGCCGCAGCAGGCGAACCCCTGACGGGCACCTATACATTCAAGGTGACCTTCAGTGATGTCGGCGGGCAGGGCTTGGAACCGGGAGATCCCATCGTAAAGTACTATCCGATCGATATGAGCGATCCGAAAGCAGACCACACCGTACCCATCACCGGAATCCCCGTTGGCACCCGTTATACCATCGAGGAAATTGGAACATCGGATGGCTCCCACCTGCAAGGCGTAACGCTTACAGGCAACAAGAACAACGCCCATGTAGTCAACACCACGGTGGAAGGCGTGATTGTGGAGAGCGCAACCCCCCAGATAATGACCGCAACCTTTACCAACACCAAGCGCACGCTGATTGACATTGCGTTCACTAAGCTGTGGAAAGATGCGGCTGACAACGCCCTTGGTTCAGAAAAGCTGCCGGATAAAATTTACATCCAACTCCAGCGCCGTCTGGAAAACAGCACAGATTGGGATGCTGTTGCATACCCGGCCACAGGCAGCACAGGCAGCGCGAACTATGTTATCGTTACCCCTACTAATGGCGGCTGGCAGTGTTCCTTTACGGGGCTGGATCAGCACAAGCTCAATGGCAATACCAATTATGTGTACCGCATTGTGGAAGGTACGGTGGATACGAACGACAACTTTAAAGCGGCAGGTAGCAGCATCACGATTGGCGGTAACACATATACCATTTCGGCCGCAGCCAATCTAACCGGCAAGGCCGCCAGTGGAACGAGTGAAACCATAACCGGCGGCAGCGGCGAGATTGTGCTGACCAATACGCTGCAGGACCCGAAGTTTACGCTGAATATCGTCAAGAAGGGCGTTACAACAGGCGAAAACGGGACGGAAGTGCAGACCCCGCTGGGCGGCGTTGAGTTTAAGCTGGAAAGATTGGCGGTACCGTCCGGCGGTGGAGAGCCGCAGGTTGATGATACCTACGATTTCGGCAACGGAAAGATAGGCTCCATTACCGGCACGACCGGGGATGACGGTCAGATTACGGATAACCCGTTCAAGAATCTGAAACCCGGAAGCTATCAGTTGACCGAGGTCAAGACAGCGGAAGGGTACAACCTGCTATCCAAACCGATCCGAATCGAATTTAACACAAAGGGTGAATGTTATATTGACGGGGTTAAGGATAGCGCGCATGTTACACAAGCCGGTAACACCTATACCATGACCCTTACCGTCCTGAACCGCAAAAGCTTTGAGTTGCCGCATACGGGCGCGGATGCACCCAGCCTGTGGCTTTTAATAGGCTTGCCCGCGCTGGTGGCTGTGCTGCTGGTGCTGGTGTTCCGCTACAATAAGAAAGGGGGCCGGCGTCAATAACGAAGTCCCCCCTACACAAACAAACATAAAGAGAAAGAGGTACGAAGCAAGATGAAACTGAAACGCTTACTCACCGCAGCCCTCAGCGCCGTCATGGCCCTAAGCATCTGCGCCCTGCCCGCAATGGCGGAAGGGACGCTGACAAACGGCAAGCCTGTTTGGGGTGATAAGACTACCGGTAGCATTACGATTCATAAGTATGAGTATAATGGAAAAGGAAGCACTGCTACCGGCGCTGATGGCGAAACTGCGCCCGATGGCGCAAAGCCGCTGGGCGGGGTAACTTTTGAAATTTATAAGGTGCAGAATAACGCTTGGCTGGAAAAGTATTATAATGGTGACAAAACCATTGACATCAGCAAATTAAGTGCTGACAAGTATTACACCAAGGACAGCAGCACTGGTAAGATTACGGTAAACGGCACTCCGACCCTAACACCTGAACAGACAATTACTACCGATGATACCACTGGTGTTGCTACTGCAAGTGGTCTAGACCTGGGTCTGTATCTGGTTGTTGAAACCAAGGCACCTGATAAGGTTACGGCACCTGTTGACCCGTTCTTGGTGTCTGTGCCTATGACGCGCATTGCTGATAATGGTACTACAAACAAGCTGACGGACTGGATTTTTGATGTCCATGTTTACCCGAAAAACAGCACAACCTATGGTGAAGTTACTATTGAGAAAAAGGGCTACACTGGTGGCTCGGACGGAACACTTCTGCAAGGCGTAGAATTTGTTCTGGAGAAGCACACCGGTGCAGGAAATGAAGCCTCCGATTGGACGGTAGTGAATGCAAGTGAGCAAGACCCGACCAATACCTTTGATCTTGTAACGGATACTAATGGACAAATTAAGCTCTCTGGTTTGTCTCAGGGTGAATATCGCATTTATGAGGATTCCTATACAGCTGGTAGTGCGGCAGCAAATAAAGGCTATATTCTTGACCAGACTTATCATACCTTTACAGTGAATCCTGATGGTAAGATTACTTATGGTGCTATCACAAACCCGGCAATTACCATTTCTGTGGAAAACGACCGCCCTGACATGAAGAAAGAAGTCAAGAATGGCACTGGCTGGGAGGATGATGCCCAGTACGGCGTTGGCGATACCGTTTCCTACAAAATCACCATTGAAATTCCGAAGAACATTGATAAACTCAAGACCTTTACCGTTACCGATACGCCGACGAATCTGAAAGATAATACGGAAACTATTAAGGTTGTTAAGGTTAAGACTGCCGGCGAAGCTACTGACACACCTCTTGAAAAGGGCACAAATTATACAGTGGTGCCGGATACTACCGGCGGATTTAAGCTTACCTTTAACCAAAGCGCAACGGTAAAGGGTTGTGCCGGGCGCACGGTAACTATCACCTACGATGCCGTTGTAATGAATAGTGCTGTGGTCGGCGGCAACGGCAACTCGAACAAGGCAACACTCGAGTACACTAATAAGATTAAGAACGATGGTACCCCCGATGAAACCAGCAAGAACACCATTGAGGACAGCGCTGTTATGTACAGCTTTGGCATTAAGATTGTAAAGACTCAGGAAGATAATAAGACACCGCTGCCCGGCGTTATGTTTGACCTGTACCGTGAAGCCAAGGCAGGAGAAACACCTGTAATAACCGGTGATGATGCTAAAAAGGTTGGTCTTGACAAAGATAAGAGTTGGGTTTGTGTTAAGAAGGACTTGACAACTGACACAAAGGGCATCATTGATACATCTGTCTCTGGTACCGCTAACTTCACCGGCGGGTTGGCCAATGGCGATTACTACTTGGTCGAAACCAAAACGGTTGACGGCTATAACCTGCTGACGAAGCCTGTCAAAGTCAATTTGAGTGTTACTGCCACAACTCATTGGATAATCTCGGATACATTTGACAGTACTGGCAAGCTCGTGAAACACAAGTTTGATACAACCGTATTCACCAATGCAAACGGTGATACGGAAAAGCCGGAACTTACGGTTACTAAAATCATCAACCGCAAGGGCTTCAACCTGCCTGTCACCGGCGGCTTCGGCACGCTGCTGTTCAGCGGTATCGGTGTGCTGCTGGTGCTGGCTGGTGTGAGCGTGCTGTTCAGCCTGAAAAAGAAGAACAACCGTGCGTAAGCCGCACAATCCTAAAACCAAAAGCAAAATAGAGGGGTAATCCATAGGGGAAGGGCCGGAAACGGTACTTCCCCTATGGGTGGTTGTGGACATTGCCGATACCCGCGCGGGGAGAGGCGGCTAAGAATAGGGCAGGGATTTTCGGCAGTGCCCTGCGGGGCATCGGGGCCGCCGCCCCTGCGGCTGAAGGGGCATCTGCCGCGAGAAACCTGCGCATTTACGCGAAAAAGCTACCTCAAAAACCATTACAGAAAGGCTCTTTCCTATGGATACCACTGTCAAATTAAAGCTTGGCTTTGCGGCGCTGATGATCGCTTCGGGCATCGGCGTGGCCATGTACCCCGTCATCAGCAATGCGGTGGCGCAGCGTCACGCAAGCTCGGTCATTGAAAGCTACAACGATACCGTGCAGTCGATGGATACCGAGAAAATTGACGCCGCCAAGGAGGCCGCACACCGCTACAATGAACAGCTTAGCAACGCCATTGACCGCGACGCTGCGGGCGAGGCCGCCGACACCGGCACAAGCTATGTGGACATGTTGGATGTGGGCGAGAGTCTGGGCTACATTACGATCCCGAAGATTGATGTCAATCTGCCGATTTATGAGGGCACCAGTGATGATGTGCTGCTCAAGGGTGTTGGGCATCTGGAAGGGTCCAGCTATCCGCTGGGCGGCGCGGGCACGCACAGCGTGCTGACAGGCCACCGCGGTCTGGCCGAGGCGGTGCTTTTTACCGATTTGGACAAGCTGGGCGAGGGCGACCGCTTTTACCTGCACATTATGGACGAGGTGCTGGCCTATCAGGTCGATCAGGTCAAGGTCGTGGAGCCGGAGCGCACCGAGGATCTGGAAATTATCCCCGGCGGGGACTACTGCACGCTGGTAACCTGCACACCCTACGCCATCAACACCCACCGTATGCTTGTGCGCGGCACCCGCGTGCCGTATAATGGAGAGGACGAGGAGACCGCCGCGCCGCAGACCGTACAGTATCAGGAGCTGCACACCGGCAATGTTGTCAAGCGTATGGTGGACGCATGGCCGTGGATCAGCGTGACGGGCAGCCTTGTCATCGGCGGCGAGGCGCTGCTTTTGCTGCTGCTGTTGCACCGCTGCAAAAAGCGCGAGGAGGAAGACTGATGAAACGCCTGTTTTTGCAGATTTTTGCATGGCTGGCAATACTGCTGGGCGTTGGGCTTATGCTGCAGCCCACGGTCAGCCAGTATCTGGCGGCGCGGCAAAGTACAAAAACCGTACAAAAATTTGTGCAGGCTGCCGAGGCTGCCGCCCCCGCCGCAACCGAAACCACAGACAGCGCCGAGCCTGCCCGCGCTTACCCCGAGCTGTACGATGCCCTGCAAGCCTACAATGCGCAGATTTTTGCCGAGGGACAAAGCGGCTTGAAGGACCCCTTTGCCTACGAGACGCCCGCCTTTGACCTGACCGGCTACGGCCTGCCCGATGATATGATCGCCGCGCTGTGGATACCGCGCCTGAAGCTGGAGCTGCCCGTCTACCTTGGCGCCAGCACGGCCAATATGGCGCGCGGCGGCGCGCTGCTGGGGCAGACCTCGATGCCACTGGGCGGCGCGAACACCAACACCGTGATTGCCGCCCACCGCGGCTACTACGGCGCGGAGATGCTGCGCAATGTGCAGCAGATACAACCCGGCGATAAAATCACGATGACAACGCCGTGGGATACGCTGGTCTACCGCGTGTGTGAGCTGAAAATTATACAGCCGGACGATATAAACGCGGTACTGATACAGCCGGGGCGCGACCTGCTGACCCTGACGACCTGCCACCCCTACACCCAAAATACCCAACGGTATCTGGTCATTGCCGAGCGCGACCCCGATGCCGTACCCGCGACCCACGCGGAGGATCTGACCGAGTGTGACGCGACATGGGACGCCGCGCCGCGTCAGGTGACCGTGGAAACCGACGGCACGACCGCGCTGGAGGAGGTTGCGCCCGAAAGCATCAGCCCCCTGCCCAACGAGGGCGGCAGCGAGGATGCGGGCGGCGCGTACTCCAACTGGATGATTTGGCTGGAAAACAACGCCCTGTGGGCAGGAATTGTGCTGATTGCCGCCGTCATCGGCTGTATGCTGATCTGGCGCGGCCACAGAAAGGATTGACCCATGCAGAATTTCAACGAAAAAGCGCTGGCTGTGACAGCCGAGGTGAGCAAGGCTGTGCTGGGCAAGCCCGAGGCCGTGCTGAAAATTATGATGGCGATGCTGGCCCGCGGCCATGTGCTGATTGAGGATATTCCCGGCGTGGGCAAGACCACGCTGGCGCAGGCGTTTGCCCGCGCCATGGACCTGACCCAGAACCGCGTGCAGTTTACACCGGATGTTCTGCCGTCTGATATTGTGGGGTTCTCGCTCTATCAAAAGGAAACCGGCAAGTTTGTCTATCACCCCGGCGCGGTCGCGTGCAACCTGTTTCTGGCTGATGAGATCAACCGCACCAGCGCCCGCACCCAGTCCGCGCTGCTGGAGGTCATGGAGGAGGGCGCCGTCACGGTGGACGGTGTAACGCGCGCGCTGCCCCAGCCGTTCACGGTCATGGCTACGGAAAACCCTGTCGGCTCGGTCGGCACGCAGATGCTGCCGGAGTCACAGCTGGACCGTTTTATGGTCTGTGTGGTCATGGGCTACCCTGACGCCGAGGCGGAAATGGAAATTCTGGCCCGCCAGCCGCGCCATGCCCTGCTGGACCGTGTGCAGCCCGTGATAGACAAAAGCGAACTGCTGGCCATGCAGCAGCAGGTGGATGAAGTGTTTATGAGTGACGAGATTCGGCGGTATATCGTGGAGCTTTCCCGCGCGACGCGGCAGGACGGCCGCCTTGCGCTGGGGCTGTCGCCCCGTGCATCGCTGGCTGTGGCCGGTATGGCCCGCGCGGCGGCTTTTCTGAGTGGGCGCAATTATGTGACCCCGCAGGATGTGACCGCAATTTTTGCCGATGTGACCCACCACCGTCTGCGCCTGAACGAGCAGGCGCGTACCGGCGGCGAGACGGTGGAGAACATTATTGCGGATGTTTTGCACACCACGCCGCGCCCCCGCCCGGAGAAGCCGACCCATGGCAGGTAAGGTCGGCTGCGGGCTGCTGCTGGCCGTGCTGTTTGCCGTGGCCGCAGTCAGCCGTGCGCCGTTTGCGGTGTTTCTGCTGGCATGGGCGGTGCTGGTGGTGGTGTTTCTGGCATGGTATGCCCGCACACTGCGCCGGCATGTGAAGGCAGCGCTGCAGCTGCCCGCCCGCCCCGTGCGCCCCGGCGAGGAATTTGCCGTGCTGGTGCAGCTGCACAACGCCGGGCAGCGGCCTGTGCCGGAGCTGCGTGTCGTTTTGCAGGCAGTGGACGCCGAGAGCGGCACGGCGATCGAATTGCCCTGCGGTGCCATGCTGGCCCCGGGTCAGCGTGCCGACCTGCGCGTAACGCTGCGCGCCGCCAAAAGCGGCCTGTGGCGGTTCCGCGTGCGGGAAATCACGGTGCGCGACCCGCTGGGCCTGTTTGCAGTGCCCTGCGCCGTGCCGCCCCAAAGCCGGGAACTGTGCGTGCTGCCGCCTGCCGAGGGTGAGGACGATGGCGCGGGCACAAAGCCGCAAAATAAGGTGGAGAAGGTGACCGCCGCAGGCCGCGACATGGCTGACGGCGTTTACGACCTACGGCCCTACCGTGCGGGGGATTCACTGAAGCAGATACACTGGAAGCTGACCGCCCGCGTGGGCGAGCTGACCGTGCGTGAGCCGCTGGGCGCGACCTATTGCGCCGACTCGGCCGGGGCAATCATGGCAGAGGGAGCCGATGCGCCGCAGCAGGTGCTGCACTTTGGTCAGGCTGCCGTAAAACGGCTGCGCACCATGACCCGCCGCCGGACCGCCGACCCGGACACGGGGCTGGTGTTCATTGACCGTGTGCTGCTGCCCCGCACCGGGGCCGCGGCGCGCCCTGCGCTGGAAACGGCAGTGGATTTGCTGATTCTGGAATTGCTGGCGCTGGGGTTGCTGACGGCTTTGAACGGCGCGTTTGCGCTGGCGCTGCCCGTTTGGGTATGGCTGGGTACGGCGGCGCTCTGCCCGGTGTGGCTGGCGCTGCACCGCGCCCCGCTGCCCAACGCTGCCCGCCGTGGTATGATGTTGGCGCTGGCCGTGGGGTATCTGGTGCTGCTGTTTGTGGTGCAGCGGACATTTCTGGCCGGTGCGCAGCAGTGCACGGATGCCGTAAGGCTGTGCCTGAATACACGATTCAACGCAAGCTTTGCGGTGACTGCCTCACCGATCCCGGCGCAGATGGGGCTGTTTGTGCTGCTGGCTGCAGTCCCGGTCACGGCGTTGCTGGCCGCAGTAACAGCATGGCACGCCGATGCACTGCTGCTGGGGCTGGCGCTGCTGCCGGTCGTGGTGCTTACGCTGCTGGCCGGGACAGGCAGCGCCGTTTTGGGCTGGCTGCTGCTTCTGCCCGGCTGGTTGGGGTCCTGCGCAGCGGCGCGGTCGGTGCAGCGAAAGCGGCTGTGGGGCGGCAAGGATTCCGCCGCCTACGCTGCCAACCTGCAGACCCACCGCACAAACCAAAAATTGGCTGCTGCCGGTATGGCAGTGGCCTGCACCGTGTTGTTTTTGCCCGCATTGGTGCTGCGCCCGGTGCTTACGCTGCCGCTGAACGCGCTGCAGCCGGTGACCGACAAGGCCCGGGCAGCGGTGCTGAGTGCCGCAATCGAGTGGCTGCCGAAAATCAGCGGCGGCGCATTGAATTTCCATGTCAGCGCAGCGGCGGGCGGCGTTGAGGACGGCAGCCTGACCCAAGGTGACGGCCTTGCACTGACCGGGCTGGAGGATCTGATGGTCACGGCCAGCGCCAAGCCGGAGGAGACCGTCTATCTGCGTGGTTTTATTGGTGCGGACTATGATGGAACAAGCTGGCGGGCGGGTGACGCTGCAGCCTTTGACAGTGCGGCATCCAACTGGAAGACCGATGGCAACGGCCGGCTGGCCATAGCCAACCTGCCGTTTTTGCGCGCCGCCTACAGTGGCACAGAGCCCCGGCAAATGACCGTACAGCGTCTGCATGCAAATGATGCCTACACTTTTGCACCGTATAACGCATATTTTAACGATTACTACACGCCGAACGGTGATGGGGCCATTGCAGGGCAGACCACACAGGATGATACATTCTACTATTTTCCGCGCAAACAAGCCAAAGAATTGCTGACCGCCCGCGCTGACGGTGAGGCGAGCGTGCTGGACCGCCTTGAAAGCGCTTACGCTGCGTATGCCGAGGCGCGTTATCTGGCTGTGCCCGCAGGCGCGGAGTACGATGCGATCAAGGAAGAGCTTGACGCACTGGTGAAGGAGCGCAAGCTGAAGGACGGCGACACCGATAGCCGCCGCACGCTGGTGCGCAGTTGGCTGAATGAGCGCTGCCATTACAGCACCGATGCCGCCGCGCCTGCAGACACCGACCCGGTGCTGTATTTTTTGAACGAGAGCCATGCAGGCGGCAGCACGCAGTTTGCCTCGGCAGCGGTGGTGCTGTGCCGAATGCTGGGGCTGCCGGCCCGGTATGTAGTGGGCTACGCCGCGCCGCAAAGCCTGTTTACGATCCAAGGGGATGGCAGTTACCGTGCTGTTTTGCAGGACGACAACGCGCACGCATGGGCGGAGGTCTATCTTGCCGGGCAGGGCTGGACGCCGCTGGAAGTGACGCCCGGTATGGCAGCGGAACTCACCGAAGGCGAGCTGTCAGCTGATACACCGCTGGCCGGACAGAATGCTGCCAAGGAAGATGACGCGCCGCTGCCAACACAGAACGAAGCGAAAAGCCCTGATGGTACATCGCGGAAAACGGCACTGCTGTGGGCATTGCCGGTGGTTTTGCTGCTGATCGTGCTGGTGATTGTACAGGTTCGCCGTGCGCGCCGTACGCCGCTGCAGATCGTGCAGGCGGAGTTCCGCGCGCTCTACCGCAAAATGCGGCGCTGTGGGCTGGGGGAGGCTGTCTCCTCTGATGAGGCAGCGTTTGCAGAATTTCTGCAGGCGCATTGCCCGCAAACAGACGGCGAGACAATTCAAAGCCTGTTGGCTGCTGTGCAGACGGCACAGTTTGCACCCGGGCCGTGTACACGGGAAACCGCGCAAAGGGTGCGCACCGTTTGCCGGGAACTGCGCAGAAAGATGCGCAAAAGTGTTGCGCGAAGATGTGAAATGCCATAAAAAATAGTTGACGCTTCGTGAAAAAATGATTATGATAATAGTAAAATAGCTGCGGGAGATGAGGAAGGATGGCGTGCTTGCCGAAGAATGATAAGGTGGCCTATAGTACACAAAGTACGGAGATGCGGGATACGACGAAAACAACGGTATACCGTTCAGAGCCCGGAGGCGGACGCATCAGCCCCGCAACCCGACAGCGCGTGCTGGACTATGTGAAAAAGCACAACTGTACCCCCGGCGTGCTCTACCGCGGGGCGGCGAAGCAATGCTCGTACAACATTTCACTGGTGATATCAAAGCAGTTCGCCGACTTTGAGATGCCTTTTATGCGCAAAATAATGCGCTCTGTCTACTATGTAGCGGGGGAATATGATTACGATGTTCTGCTGACACTTGTAGACGAGAACGAGACCCGCCCTGTGGAACGGCTGCTGGATAACCGTAAAATCGACGGCCTGATTTTGACCCGCACGCTGGAGCGTGACCCCCTTATTCCCTTGCTGAAAGCGCGCAAGCTGCCGTTTGTCGCCATTGGTCAGCCGGAGGATGATGAGATCCTCTCAGTCGACCACGACCAGGTGGGCGGCTGCCGCGAGATGACGAGCCTGCTGTTGATGAAGGGCATGAAGCATATAGCATTGCTGGGCGGCAGTATGCTGTACACGGTCAACCAGTCCCGGCTGGAGGGCTTCCGGCAGGCCTATGATAAGATGGGCCAGGAAATTGATGAAGGCTTGCTGTTTTTGGAGCTGGAAACCGATGATCTGCGGATGTGGGCTGTGCAGCAGGCAGTGGAGCGCGGTGCGGATTGCATCCTGTGTATGGATGAGCGTCTGGCCCAGCTGTCGCTGAATGTGTTAAAGCAGCTGAACCTGCGTGTGCCGCAGGATATCCGACTGGCATCGCTGTATGACAGCGAGAATCTGGCCAACACCGTACCGCCCGTCACGGCCGTACAATTTAATGCCGACATTCTGGGGCTCAAGGCTACCCAGCAGCTGTTGTGCGCATTGCAGGGGGAAAAGGTAGAGACCCGAATAGAACTGGGCTATCAAGTAAGCCTGCGGGAGTCAACGCAAATATAGTGTAGCATTTCAGACATTTCAGAACATGCTTGCGGATATGCTGGAGCGGTTGCAATGTTTCTAAGATGATTGTTTACCTTTATATAAGGGACCGTGATACATTTCTATACCACAAACCTTACTCTCCACCACCCTCACAGGTTTATCATAAAATCCCTTTTACCTTAAAATCGTAGGGGAGGGATTCATCCCTCCCGTGCACCCAACGCCATCACCCACCAAACGGATTATCTGTAGGGGCGGCATATATGCCGCCCGCAAAACGCGGTGCTCACGACAACATCCCTCGGGCGGATGCAAGCA
>OGXE01002021.1_pt1 | contig 16010 bp, 10 predicted proteins | sample 1576181 | NCBI WGS metagenome assembly OGXE01 (sample SAMEA3541478, study PRJEB24748) | human gut metagenome | biome: human gut; feature: human-associated habitat; material: faeces | place: China | collected 2012 | reverse complement strand
ATATAACAGCTGAAATAAATGGATAGAGTGCCAGACAGTGCAGAGTGCAATGAGGCTGTGAAGCTGGCGCAAAGAAAAGGCTTTTATAATCTGAAGCCTTTTGTAAATGGTGTTCTTCGTACCATAGCCCGGGAAATGGATCAGGTCCGGTTCCCTCAAAAAGAAGATGATCTGTTGAAATATCTTTCTGTAAAGTATTCCATGCCAGAGGTGCTGGTAACCAGGTGGCTGGAAGCCTATGGAGAAGAAACAACAGAGAAGATACTGGCGGATTTTCTTACGGAACATCCTCTTACCATCAGATGCCGAACTTATCTGAATTCCAAGGAAGAGATTGTAAAAAGCCTGGAAAGTCAGGGCGTTCATGTAGCGCCTGCTCCATATCTGCCTTATGCATACAGCATTTCTGATTTTAACCACATTCTTGCACTGGATGCTTTTATCAAGGGTAAAATCGTCGTGCAGGATGTTAGTTCCATGCTGGTTGCGGAGGTTGCAGATCCGAAGAAGGGCGATTATGTTATTGACGTGTGTGCTGCGCCAGGTGGAAAGAGTCTTCATATGGGAGATAAGATGGAGGGATATGGAACGGTAGATGCAAGAGATGTAAGCCAGTATAAAGTCAATCTGATCGAGGAAAATATCCAACGTACCAATTCTATTAATGTACAGGCAAGAGTGCAGGATGCTACTATTTTTGATCAGGATTCAGAACTGCTTGCAGATGTTGTAATTGCAGATGTACCTTGTTCCGGGTATGGAGTGATCGGCAAGAAGCCGGAGATCAAATACCGTGTTACGCCACAGAAACAGGATGAAATAGTGATTCTGCAGAGAACCATTCTGGATCGCGCAGCAAACTATGTGAAGCCAAGAGGAGAGCTGATCTTCAGTACCTGTACCATTGCAAAAGAAGAAAATGAAGAGAACATGATGTGGTTTTTGAATAATTATCCGTTTAAGCTGGAGAGCCTGGATCCTTATCTTCCAGAGGAGCTGCACTCAGAGACAACTGCACTTGGATATCTGCAGCTGCTCCCGGGAGTACATAAGACAGACGGTTTCTTTATTGCGAAATTCAGAAGAAAATAGGAATATAAATATGACAGACATTAAGTCGATGACGAAAGACGAACTGAAAAATCTGATGACCGAACTGGGAGAGAAACCCTTTCGGGCAAAGCAGATCTACAGCTGGTTACATGAACATCTGGTAACCTCTTATGATGAGATGGGAAACATACCAGGAAAACTAAAAGAAAAACTGAAAGACTATCCCATAGCGGCATTGGAAATGGTGGATGAACAGGTTTCTGCCATTGACGGCACAAGAAAATATCTGTTCCGCCTTTCTGATGGAAATGTGATCGAGAGTGTTCTTATGCGTTATAAGCATGGAAATTCCGTATGTATTTCGTCACAGGTAGGCTGTAAAATGGGGTGCCGTTTTTGTGCTTCCACTATTGGAGGCTGGACAAGAAACCTTCTTCCTTCGGAAATGCTGGATCAGATTTACAGGATCCAGAGCATAACGGGAGAGCGGGTATCTAATGTAGTAGTAATGGGAACTGGCGAACCTATGGATAATTATGATAATATTGTACGCTTTGTACATCTGCTTTCCGATGAAAATGGCGTCCTTCAAAGAAGGAGGGAAAAATGATCGAGTTTCTTGAATCATTCGCCAAACAGTATAAAATAGCGATCAAAAAAGATGCCGTAGGCAACATCCTGATGTCTAAACCGGCTACTCCCGGCAAAGAAAACCTGCCGACAGTCGTTTTGCAATCCCACATGGACATGGTCTGCGAAAAGAATAATGGAACCGCACATGATTTTGACCATGATCCGATCGAAACAATCGTCGACGGAAACTGGCTTCGCGCCAACGGTACGACTCTGGGTGCCGACAATGGCATCGGTGTAGCCGCCGAACTGGCGATCCTCGCATCCGATGATATCGAGCACGGACCGATCGAATGCCTTTTCACCGTAGACGAAGAAACCGGGCTGACCGGAGCCAAAGCACTCGAAAAAGGATTCATGACTGGTGATATCCTGCTGAACCTCGATAGCGAAGACGAAGGTGAAATCTTTATGGGATGCGCAGGCGGCAAAGATACGCAAGCGGTGTTCTATTACGAACCACGTGACACCAATCCGAACATGCAATACTTCAAAATCGAAGTGAAAGGCTTGAACGGCGGACATTCCGGTGGCGAAATACACAAAGGGTTGGGCAATGCCAACAAGATTCTGGTGCGCTACCTGTACCTGTTGAAAAATCAAGCCGATTTCAACCTTTGCTTCATCCACGGCGGTAACCTCCGCAACGCTATCGCCCGCGAAGCGCAAGCGACCATCGGCCTGTATCCGGAAGAAAAGGAAGCAGCCCGTATTCTGCTGAACCATTTCACGGCAGATATCGAAAACGAACTGAAACATGTAGACCCGAACGTACAGATAACAATGGCTTCGACCGACCGTCCGGACAAATACATCAGCGACTATGATGCCGAAAAACTGATTCTGGCTTTACATGCCTGCCCGCATGGCGTGATCGGCATGAGCCACGACATCGAAGGGCTGGTGGAAACCTCCACCAACCTGGCTTCTGTCAAGATGGGAGATGGCAACACAATCATTGTCGGCACAAGCCAGCGTAGCTCCATCGAGTCTTGCAAGAACATGATTGCCAACCAGGTCGCATCTGTTTTCAAGTTAGCCGGTGCACAGGTAACTCACGGCGACGGCTATCCGGGTTGGGCGCCTAACCCGGATTCAAAGATCCTGAAAGTGGCACAGGAGACCTATAAACGTTTGTTTAACAAAGATGCAAAAATAATGGCGATCCATGCAGGACTGGAATGCGGCTTGTTTCTAGAAAAATATCCGAATCTGGATATGATCTCATTCGGACCGACGCTTCGGGATGTCCATTCCCCCAACGAACGCATACAGATTGATACCGTTGGATTGTGGTGGTCTCACTTACTCGAACTATTAAAGAACATCCCTGCAAAATAAAACGATACATTTCTCGTTATAAAAAGAGGATTAACATTCAACAGATGTTTTTCCTCTTTTTTTATGTTAATGCCCGAAAACTTATTTATGATAAATTTGTTTTCTTATTGACATTATATGGTAAATAACAGTTTACCTGGACTATTAATAATTAATGAAATGAAAAAATTAGCCGCTCCGTTACTCATATTATTCTTTATAGTGCTCAACCTGTTGTCGTGTGACGGGCTGGACGAAAACTATTCGAATAACCCCAACCATCGGCTGAGCTTCTCGGTCGACACACTTTCTTTCGATACGGTATTCACCACAATAGGCTCCGCAACCAAAGAGTTCATGATCTATAACCGCAATGACCAACCTTTGCTGATCAGCGAGATCATGCTGGCAAGCGGCGAAGAAACCGGTTTCCGCATCAATGTGGACGGGCGTAAAGGTGACCATTTCCAGGATGTAAGGATACAGGCGGACGACAGCTTGTATGTTTTTGTGGAAGTGACCGTCAATCCGAACGCATCCAACCAGCCGCTGCTGGTGGACGATTCCATCATCTTCACCACAAACGGAGTCAAACAGTCTGTCCGCCTCGAAGCATACGGGCAAAATGTAAACCTGTATAAAAACGGGCTTATCCTGACACAAGACACGCATTTTACAGCCGAACGGCCCTACCTTATATATGACAGTCTGGTTATTTCTCCCAACATCACGCTCAACATCGATCCGGGCGTAACGTTCTATATGCACGACACAGCGAAAGTCATCACATACGGGACATTGCTGGCCAAAGGGACACGCGAAAATCCGATTGTCTTCCGCGGAGACCGTCTGGATTTCATACTGAACGACATCCTGCCCTACGACCGGACACCATCACAATGGGGAGGGATTTTCTTCCGTCCGGAAAGCTACCATAACATTATGGACAATGTCATCGTGCGAAACGGGAAAACAGGACTGACATTCGAAAAGTCGTCACCGGACGAATCCAAACTGAAACTAAGCAATTCCCAAATCACGAATATGGGAGAGCACCTATTCTCTGCACGCAATTGCAAGATTGAAGTAACCAACACGGAATTGACCAATGCCGGAGGAGGTGTCGTGGTTCTGATTGGCGGAAACTACTGTTTCGTCCATTGTACGCTTGCCAATTTCATGACATTGGAAAAACGGACCACGCCTTGCCTCACGATGGCAAACAATGCGAATGAAGAGGCTTATCCGCTCAAAGCGACATTCGACAACTGCATCATCGACGGCAGTTTCGATGCTGGCAAAGATGCATATAAAGGAGAACTCAATCTATCCGTCGACGGTGCGGCATCATTCGAATACCTGTTCAACCATTGCGTAATCAAAACGAATGGCAGCAACAATGACCACTTCAAAGAGGTATTGTTCACCAATACCAGTCCGTCCTACAGGTTAAAAGGCGGCGAAAAAAACAAATACCGTTTTGATTTCCGTCCGGATTCGCTGACGACCTTAGGAGTTGGGAAAGCCGATATCTTCGTCACGCAGCAATATCCGGTGGACCGCTACGGCATAAACCGCCTGACAAACGACGGTCCCGATATCGGAGCCTACGAATTCGTACCGAAAGAAGATGAAACAAAGTAAAACGATATGGCCAGAACCTTAACTATGACGTTTTTTATCCTGACATTGTTTTCTTTGCCTTCACAAGGGCAAACAGACTTCCGCGTGATGAGCTACAACGTCGAGAACCTGTTCGACACGAAAGACGATCCGCTTACGGCGGACAATGATTTCCTCCCCTCCGGCAACCGCCACTGGACGTCCGGACGGTTTTACCATAAACTACAACAACTGGCAAAAGTCATCACGGCAGCAGGAGAATGGAGCACTCCGGCTTTGATCGGACTTTGTGAAGTCGAAAACGATTCCGTACTTGTCCGGCTTCTGGATTTCACCCCACTCCGCCGGCAACATTACCGCTATTGCATGACACACGGACAAGACACGCGAGGGATTAATGTAGCATTTCTTTACCAGCGGGACAAGTTCCGCTATCAGGGACACACGGAACATCCAGTCCGTTTTACCCGCAAGCAGCATAAACATACTCGTAATATCCTGCATGTATGGGGAGATGTGATTACCGGAGACCGGATCGATGTCTTTGTCTGCCATTTTCCCTCCCGTTACGGAGGAGAAAAAGAAAGCGAACCGGACCGTTTGGATGCCGCACGTACCCTGCGTACATTATGCGACTCGATCCACAACCTCCGTCCTGCCCCACACATCCTGATTATGGGAGATTTTAATGATACGCCGGACGACACGAGCATCCGGGAAATACTGGATGCCCATCCGATTCCAAATCCATGCCTGTCCGGTTCAGGTTCCATGCCTATAAAACCTCGGACGAATGCTTATCCATCTCTCCTTCTATACAACCTGTTTGCCAAGAACCGGTCAGTTCCTCCTGGAAGTCATAAGTATCAAGGGGAATGGAGCCAGTTAGATCAAATCATCCTGTCGTCCTCTCTCACCGACACCACCTCCCAGATGCAGCTCATCCCAGGAAGCGCCCGCATCTTTTCACCGTCATTCCTGCTCATAAAAGATAAAACCTGGCGTGGCGAACGCCCTTTCCGCACCTACTATGGCTTCAAATACGAAGGTGGCTACAGCGACCATCTCCCTTTGATCGTCGACTTTCTACTATTGAAATAAATGATTACTTTTGCTTTTCTAAATACAGATAGAATATGTACAAACTATATATCGCCATACTGTTTTTTTTCATACAGACAATAAGCGCCCAACAACTCCGCCAGCCATTCGATTTCCCGATCTTGTTGAGCGGAAACTTCGGGGAGTTGCGCAACAATCATTTCCATTCCGGAATAGATTTTAAGACACAAGGAGTTGAAGGGAAGCCCATCCACGCCGTACAGGACGGATACGTATCACGTATATCCGTCAGTCCGTGGGGATACGGAAACGGTTTATACCTGACACATCCGGACGGAACGACAACCGTCTACGGTCATTTGCAACGATTCGCCCCTTCCATCGCCCGATATATCAAGACACAGCAATACGAACAGGAAAGCTTCAACGTGAACTTGTTCCTCGACCCGGACCAACTCCCGGTCAAAAAAGGAGAAATTGTCGCCTATAGCGGAAACACCGGAAGTTCGGGAGGCCCGCATCTCCACTTCGAAGTACGCGACACGGAAAGTGAAGAGGTACTCGATCCTATCGAATATTTCAAAGAGAAGATAACCGACACCCGCGCACCGAAAATACAGGGAATCCTGGTCTGCCCACAATCAGGCAAAGGAGTGGTCAACGGCAGCAGCCGTAAACTGGAGCTAAAACCGGTCACGGCCAAAAACGGCAAACAAACCATCACCGGCAAGATCGAAGCTTGGGGAGAAATCGGGCTGGCGGTCAAAGCCTACGATTATATGGATAATACGACAAATATCTACGGAGTGAAGGATATTACCCTCCGCCAAGACAGCCAGATCATCTACCATAGCAACCTGAACCGCTTTGCTTTCGACGAGACCCGCTACTTGAACAGCTATGTCGATTATGAGGAATGGAAAGAGCGTCGCTCCTTTTATATGCGCAGCTTCGTAGAACCAGGTAACCGCCTCCGTTTTAACGAAAGCATCAACCGGGGAATCATCCATATAGAAGAAGAGAAAACGTATCATCTCACGTATACGCTCGCCGATGCATTCGGCAACACAACTCGCCTCTCCGTTTGGATAGAAGGGAAAGAACAGGAGATTCCGGAGATCGAGACCGAAGGTACAGAGCTGTTTCATTGGATGGCCGACAACCGGTTCGGAGCAAAAGGTATCCGGATGACGATCCCGAAAGGAAACCTGTACGACGATCTTTATTTCCGTTATTCGGTAAAAGAAGACAGCACGGCATTGGCAGACACGCACATCCTGCATAACCGCCCCGTTCCGCTTCACAGCTCGGCCCGGCTGTCCCTGCGTTTACGAGTCGACACGCTGGAAAACAAGCAGCAATATGGTATCATCCGCACTCAGAAAGGACGTCGATCCTGGATCGGCGGCACTTACCGGAACGGCTGGATCGACGGCACGATCAAAGAACTTGGCAATTATACGGTCGGGCAAGATCTCAAAGCACCGACGATCACCCCGTTGGGTGCCAACACATGGATCAGCAAGCAGGCATTCGTTTTCCGCCTGACCGATAACCTGAGCGGCGTGCAAACCTACCGGGGAGAAATAGACGGGCAGTACGTCCTGTTCGAAATGAACAGCAAATCGGTCATTACCTACAAGTTCGATAAAGAACGGCTCGAAAAAGGGAAACACACCCTCAAACTAACCGTTACGGATGCAGCCGGAAACCGGTCGGAATACAAGTATTCTTTTGCCTGGTAAATAAAAAGCCTGAATCTTGGAAATTATCAATTTATTTGTACCTTTGTTAATTTCAAAATCAGGATTTCTTTAAATTAAAAGCAAGACATATAGGTCATGGAAAACAAGGAACTGTTAGAAATGGTAAGAAGCAAGGCGCAAAGCTGGCTTACTAAAAGTTATGACGCTGAAACACGTGCACAGGTGCAGGCTCTGTTAGACAACGAAGATCCGACGGAACTGATCGAATCATTCTACAAAGACCTGGAATTCGGCACAGGCGGTTTGAGAGGCATCATGGGAGTAGGTTCAAACCGTATGAACATCTACACGGTAGGAGCAGCCACACAAGGCTTATCCAACTATCTGAAAAAGGAATTTGCCGATCTGGACCAGATCAAAGTTGTAATCGGCCATGACTGCCGTAACAACAGCCGCAAATTTGCTGAAATCTCTGCCGACATTTTCTCAGCAAACGGCATCAAGGTGTATCTGTTCGAAGACCTTCGCCCGACCCCTGAAATGTCATATACCATCCGCAAGTTGGGATGCCAGAGCGGTATTATCCTGACAGCTTCGCACAACCCGAAAGAATATAACGGGTACAAGGCGTATTGGGACGATGGCGCCCAGATGATCGCTCCGCATGACAAGAATACGATTGCCGAAGTCAACAAAATCCGTAATGCCAGCGAAATCAAGTTCAAAGGCAACAAGGAACTGATCGAAATCATCGGCAAGGAAATCGATGAACAATATATCAACGACCTGACAAAGATTTCTTTGTCACCGGAATCCATCGCACGTCACCATGACATGAAGATCGTCTACACGCCGATCCACGGGACAGGGGTAACGGTTATCCCGCCGACACTGAAAGCATTCGGTTTCACGAATATCATCCACGTACCCGAACAGGACGTAGTAAGCGGCGACTTCCCAACCGTTGTTTCTCCTAATCCGGAAGAACCGGCAGCTTTGGCTCTGGCAGTTGAAAAGGCCAAGGAAACAGACGCCGAGCTGGTATTGGCTTCCGACCCGGATGCAGACCGAGTAGGTGCAGCCGTTAAGAACAACGAAGGCGAATGGGTATTGCTGAACGGTAACCAGACCGCTTTGATGTTCGTCTACTATCTCATCACCCGCTGGAAAGAACTTGGTAAGATCAACGGCAAGGAATATATCGTCAAGACAATCGTTACGACCGAGTTGATCCGTACGATCGCCGAGAAGAACGGTGTCGAAGTGTATGACGTTTACACCGGCTTCAAATGGATCGCCGATGTCATGAAGAAGAACGAAGGAAAGAAGAACTATATCGGTGGCGGTGAAGAAAGCTACGGCTTCCTATGCGAAGATTTCGTTCGCGACAAAGATGCCGTTTCTGCTTGTGCCATCCTGGCTGAAATCGCAGCCTGGGCGAAAGACCAGGGTATCACGATGTACCAGTTATTGCAGAACATCTACGTTCAGTATGGTTTCTCTAAAGAAAAAGGAATCTCCGTTGTAAAGAAAGGCAAGAGCGGCGCTGAAGAGATCGAAGCGATGATGAAACACTTCCGTGAAAACCCGTTGCAGGAAATCGCCGGTTCCAAAGTTACATTATTCCACGACTATGCTTCCCTGAAAGGCAAAGACTATGTAGAAAACGAAACACTGACATTGGATATGCCGACAACCTCCAACGTTCTCCAATATTTCACAGAAGACGGAACGAAAGTATCTATCCGTCCTTCCGGTACGGAGCCGAAGATCAAGTTCTATTGCGAAGTCCATTCCAAAGTAAAGAGCCTCGACGAACTGCCGGCTGCCGAAAAAGCAGGAGCAGAAAAGATCGAAGCGATAAAGGCTTCGCTAGGGATCTAAAATAACCAACCACATTTCTCAAAAAAGGCTGACAGTCGTTCCATCAATTTGAAACTGTCAGCCTTTTTCTTTTACAAATATCTATTCTTCTATAAATTCCAATAGATATCCTAAAATATCTTCACACACATCTTTTATTCATTGAAATATTTGATCTCCTCAAAGTGAACATTCATTAACCCCATAGAGAAAGAAAAGTCAGACTTGGCAAATACCCTTTATTCCTAACCTCGAACAACCATAGTTCTTTCCGAACTACTGTTATATTTTAAGGATTATGCCTACCAGACACTTTCTGTATGCAAATAAAAGTTCCTGAAATTTGTATTAGTTTAAATTTATCCGTATGTTTGCGGACACGTACGATCTGAATATGTACAGTTGTTAATTTTTTCTTTAACAATGTACCATAGTTCGGAAAGGACTAAGTTATAAATACAAATTAATCTAATATTATGATAATCAATATGCATTTTCTATTTGACACTTCATAATTTCAAATTTTTCATATACAACTATTTTTCAATCTATTACTACAAATATTTTTAGAATGTTCAATCTAATACCCAATTAAGATGCGAAAACAAAACTTATTTTTTATAATGCGAATCAACCTGATCTCAATCCTGTTAGGGTTATTCACGACTCAATCATTTGCCCAGAAAATAACGATAACCGGTATCGTCAAAGATCAATCCGGTGAACCTCTGATTGGGGTAAATGTGATGGAAAAAGGAACAACCAACGGCTCTATAACGGATATGGACGGAAAATACAGTGTTTCCTCAACAGGTAAAAAAACGATCCTCGTATTCTCTTATATCGGATACATATCCCAAGAGATTCCTGTTGCCAACCGTAAAACAATCGATGTGACGATGAAAGAGGATACGGAAGAACTGGAAGAGGTAGTTGTAATCGGTTACGGTACGGCAAAGAAGAAAGATTTGACGGGGGCGATTTCACGTGTCAAGACGGAAAAATTAGAAACAGAAGCCCCACGTTCTGTTCAAGACTTGTTGCGCGCCAGCGCTTCCGGCTTGTCGATTTCAATGTCTACAGATGCCGCCGGTACTGCCGACCTGCAAATACGTGGAAAAAATTCTTTGAAAGCCGGCTCCTCTCCCTTGCTGGTTTTGGATGGGGTTATCTATGATGGATCTCTACAAGATATCAATCCTATGGATATCGAAAACATCGACATTTTGAAAGATGCCAGTTCAGTTGCCGTTTATGGAGCAAAAGCAGCCAATGGAGTAGTAGCTATTACTACCAAAAAAGGAAACACAGGAAAACCTGTAATTTCATTTAATGCCAACGTCGGTATGGTAAGCAACGCACTTCTGCCTAAAACTGTCGATGGTGCAGGATTCATCAAATTCCGACAAGAATATGGCGAAAGCTTAATGACGGAAGCCGAAATAGCTGCACAACCAGGTAAATTTACCGATCCGCGAACTTTGTCAGCAGCGGGAATTGACCCGTTGGCTTGGTATAACTATGACCAAAAATCACCTGTATCGGTCTTGCCTGATGAAAAGACTATGATTTATAAATGGTTGACCCGTCTAAACTTCAAAACGATCGAAATGGAGAATTATTTAAACGGAATCGAAACAGACTGGGATGATATTGTTTTCCAAACCGGATTACAACAAGATTATACTGTCAGCATTTCAAATCGTAAAGAAGACTTTTCTTATTATTGGTCTTTGGGATATGCAGACCGCGAAGGAGTAAAAGTCGGCGACCGCTATCGTAATTTCCGCTCTCGTTTGAATTTGGAATCAAAAGTGACTTCTTTCTTGACAGTGGGTGTAAATGCACAATTTGCAACCCGCCTAGGGGGATATTTAGCAGCCGATGTGGACCAACGCGAACACAATTCTCCTTTTACGACGAACGATATCGATATATTGGACAGTCCATACCGAATGTATCCATCCGGCGACAACAATACAAAAAACCCATTCTTCGATAATTTATACCGTGACAGGCGTGACATCAACCACGACCTGAATGCGAATTTGTATGCAATTGTCAAATTGCCGTTCGGGTTGGAATACCAGATGAATTTCACACCTCGTTACCATTGGTACGAATACATGAACCACGAATCATCCGAACATCCGGAATGGGCAGGTGACGGAGGTCGGTCCGAACGTAAAAATGAAAAAACATTCAACTGGCAAATAGACAACATTGTCCGCTGGAAAAAAGAATTCGGCAAAGACCATCGAGTCGAAGCGACTTTCCTGGCGAATGCCGAAAAAGGGCAATGGTGGCAAACAGTGGCAAGCAATAAACTATATTCACCGAGCGACATATTAGGATTCCATAACATAGGCGCCGGTACAGCACCGTCCGTTTCCAGCAACGACACATATAAGACCGGCGATGCTCTGATGGGACGTTTGTTCTATTCTTTTAAAGACAAATATATGCTGACAGCGTCTGTCCGTCGTGACGGTTATTCGGCATTCGGGCAGATGAACCCACGTGCCACATTCCCGGCCGTTGCTTTAGGTTGGGTATTCACGTCCGAAAAGTTTATGGAAAAAACATCCGCCTGGTTGGATTATGGCAAATTACGTTTCTCCTGGGGACAAAACGGAAACCGCGACATTGGCCAGTACGAAGCATTAGCCCAACTAAACTCCGGAGCTTATACATATGTCGACCCGAACGGAAACGTCTATCTGACTTCCCAAGTATATATTAACCGTATGCCCAACAGCCAATTGAAATGGGAGCGAACCGAATCTTACAATATAGGGTTAGACTTCTCTCTGTTTGGAGACAAGTTAAGCGGTAGCGTCGAAACATATATGGCCGAATCGAACGACCTGTTAGTCAACCGTTCATTACCTTCTATTTTAGGATATGCCAGCGTAATGGCCAATCTGGGAGCTTTGACAAACCGAGGTTTCGAACTTTCGTTGAATGCCAATTTGATTAATCATGACAATTTTGCATGGAATTCAAGCGGTACGTTTTCTTTCAACCGCCGTAAGATCAAACATCTTTATGGCGATATGGAAGAAGTGAAAGACGACAATGGAAACGTGATCGGATATAAAGAGGCCGACGACTATGAGAACAAATGGTTTATCGGCCATGACACCGAACAGATCTGGGATTACGAGCGTGACGGGGTTTGGCAATTGGGCGAAGAGGAAGAAGCATCCAAATACGGCAACAAGCCGGGCGACTTCAAATATATTGACCAAAACGGGGATGGAGTATTGGATACGAAAGACAAGGTATTCCAAGGCTACAAGACTCCGCGATATTATTGGTCTTGGCGTAACGAATTCACATTCTTCAAAAATCTAAGCCTTTCATTCATGATGTATTCACATGTGGGACAATATGGTACGTTCAATCGTGCAGCCAATACAGGCGGTATGTATGACCGTTATACGATTGTCGACATTCCACGCTGGACCAAAGACAACCCGACAAACGATTATGCCCGTATCGGTTCAACCAATAAGGGTAGCAATTATGTAAAGAAAACGTTTGTCCGCATGGAAAACATCACCTTGTCCTATAACGTTCCCAAACATTTATTGAAAAAGATAGCCGTACAAAACATGCGCTTCTCTTTAGCCGTCCGTAATCCGTTCGTGATTACCGGTTGGGATTTCGGTGATCCGGAGGGTGGCGATACAACTTTGCGTACGGTGAATTTCGGAGTGAATTTTACTTTATAATTAACCTGAAAATATAATAAGAATATGAATATCAACAAGAAAAAATGTATAATCCTGACACTGGCCACCTTACCCATGCTAAATTCCTGTAGTGACAGTTGGCTGGAGCCAAAACCTCTGTCTTTCTACTCACCCGAAAACACATATGTGGATGCAGAAGGACTTTATGCAGCTTTGACAGCCTGCGAACGTAACATGCGTCATGAATTTTTCGGAGACGGCGCCCCGATCCTAACGGAAATGTATCTGACCGACATCGCCATACATGGCAAGACAGACGAAAGCGGTTCCCTGGTCGATTTGGATAACGAAATGCTACCCTCCCGGACGAAAAACGACATGAAAGGTAAAAACAAATGGTATTGGGAAGAAGGATTCAAAGGCATCAAATATGCAAATATCGCCATCAGCCGTTTGGATGCAGCCAAATATAAAGACGAAGCAGAGCGAAAGGCTGTATTGGGCGCCGCTTATTTTCAGCGTGCCTATCGTTATTACAAACTAACACACCAGTTCGGCGACGTCCCTTATCTGGATCGGGAAATCACCGAACCGAAATTGGATTTTTATACGTACGACCGTTGGAGTATCTTGGAACAATGCAAAAAAGACATGGAGTTTGCCTACCAATGGGTACCGGAAGTACAACCGCGCGGACGTGCCAACAAGGACGCGTGCGGTGTCTTGCTTATGAAATTGTGCATGGCCATCGGCGATTTCGACCGCGCTATTACGGTCGGCAAAGAAATCGTCGGACGTCATCCGTTGATGACCGAACGCTTCACAGGGAATCAAACAAAACCCAACACCAACCTGATGCATGATTTGCACAGTGTAGAAGCCAAAATAGACATGAACAACACGGAAGGTATCATGTATGTGGTCGCCCATCCGACAACAACCCCATTGGATAAAGACAACCGTATTTATACCATGCGTAATGCTGTGCCTTACTGGGCAAAAGGTGGCGCTATTAAAACCCCGGACGGGAAAAGCGGCACTGCTATTGCACCCGACGAGGCGGACAAGAATACGGAAATAGATAATGACACCCAATACGGCCGCGGTATCGGGACGTTACGTCCAACCAATTATTACCAATACGAGATTTGGACTGAAAAAGAAAAGAATGACTTACGCGGACCTTTCAATCATGACAGTTGGAAGCGGATGGAAGATTTACGCTATAACGATCCCGGCTTGAAGAAATCAAACAATCCTTATTACGGACAAAACTTGATTCGCCCGGTAGACCTTTCTGTCGCCGACTCTATCCGTTGCTGGTACATGTGGCCACATTACAAAGTATTCGTCCCTGATCCGACAAAGACTCAGGATTTCCAAGGAGGAGAAACACCGTGGTATATTTATCGTTCTGCAGAAGTTTACTTGATGTTAGCAGAATGTTATTATTGGAAAGGTGATATGGCAAATGAGGCTGCAATGCTGAATGTTGTCCGTGAACGTGCCGGTGCGGAACCTCTAAACGGAACCGTCGGTATTGCCGATGTACTTGCCGAACGGGCCAGGGAATTGTATTACGAAGAAAACCGCCATGTCGAACTGGTCCGTATCTCCTATTTGTATGCCAAGACCGGTAAGGCATGCGAAGCTTTGGACGGACGTGTGTATAAATTGGATAACATTTCAGGACCAGGCGGTATCGGTACGAATTGCAAAGATACCGGCGTAAACTTCTATTTCGATTGGGTTTCCGCCAAGAATAATTTCTTCAATAAAGGTGTTAAAATTCCGAACGGCGAATACCGCATGAGCGTACACCACATTTTATGGCCGATTCCTGAAACTGCTATCACAAGCAACACCGGAGGCGTAATTAACCAAAATATCGGTTATCCGGGAGCAGAAAACAATCTGGAACCTCTAAAGGTCGAACCCATTGATCCGGATATTTGACATTTAAGAAAATGCGCATAACAACAACAGCGCAAAAGAGGCACATCGCCGTCGGGAGACAGTAAGCTAATTCATCACTTACCCCAGGCTTGTGCCTCTTTCTACTCATCTTTCAGATCTTTCGCCCCAAAACAAAGCGGCAACAGTGATTCGGCACTCTCCGCCACCACGACCTCTTTCGTACCGCACAACAAGACCTTCATCGGCTTGCCATAGCGTTGTTCCGCCTCCAACAAAACCTGACGGCATGCACCGCAAGGGGAAATGCTCTCGACCTGCCGGCCATTCGTGGCGGCTGCAATGGCAAGAGCGACAACAGGCATATCCGGATATTGATGGCCGGCATGAAACAATGCCACTCGCTCCGCACACAGACCGGAAGGGTAAGCGGCATTCTCCTGATTACTGCCGGTTACGATCGTGCCGTCCTCCAGCAAAGCTGCCGCTCCGACATGAAACTTCGAATAAGGGGCATACGATTGTCCCGTCGCTTTTACGGCCGCCTCCATCAACCGCGACTCTTCTTCCGGAAGTTCGGCAAGAGGATAAATCCGGATTTTTGTCTCCAACTTGATTTCTTTCATGAAATAACGCTCTAAATGATACAAGCAAAAATAAAGAAAATATAGAGAAAGCCCAAATACATTCGTGATAAACAATAGCCATGTTTCTATTGTCAAACAGCCCATTCATTAACCTTTTGCCTTTAGTCGAAAAGGCTTTCGCCCTTGGTCAAAAACACTTTCGACCAATGTCAAAAGCCTTTTCGACCAAGGGCGAAAGGTTAAAGAGTGGTAGTAATAGCTGTAAATTCCTATCTTTCATTTAAATATATAGTAGTGGAAACGAATCAGAGCGACATGGTCAACCTAAATCAGGACGAGATAATGGTGAAGGCAAAATCCTGAGGTGAAGGCAGTCCGGATGTTTACCTTCACCCTTGTACCCCATAACAATCAAAAGGTTTCAAAGACAGGTGAAGCCGAATCGGAAATCCGCATAATCCTTCTTTATAAATAGCATGGTGACCAATCATCATTTATCGGTCAGCATCACTCCCGGACCGCCGGCATGGGTAATGATGGCGAAGTTTTTC
>OGXE01002019.1_pt1 | contig 16016 bp, 6 predicted proteins | sample 1576181 | NCBI WGS metagenome assembly OGXE01 (sample SAMEA3541478, study PRJEB24748) | human gut metagenome | biome: human gut; feature: human-associated habitat; material: faeces | place: China | collected 2012 | reverse complement strand
GCCGGCCCCGTAGGTCGTTCGACCCGATTCCTTCATCACACCGTTGTTCTGCCCGAGCGACAGATTGACCTGATAACGCACGTTCCCCTGATTGGCGCGCAGCCGGTTGACGCTGCCCTCGATGATGACCGAATGACGGTGCTGCAAGCCCACGCGCAGCGGCTTCGAAAGCCAATAGGTATCGACGCCCGCAAGGATCTCCTTGCGGATCAGGTTGTAGGAGTTGAGATAATAGCCGCCGTCCTCCCCTTCGCGAGCGGGATTGAACAGCCCGGACAGACGCTGGAATTCCAATGCCTGCGAAGCGTTCATCAGCTTGTACGACGACAGGTCGGGAATGTTCACGCCGCCCGTAAGCGTATAGCTCACCCGGAGCGCTCCGGGTTCGGGGCTTTTGGTCTCGATCACGATCACGCCATTGGCCGCGCGGGAGCCGTATATGGCCGATGCCGACGCATCTTTGAGTATCGTTACGCTCTGGATGCGGTTCATGTCCAGGTCATATACCTGTTGCACCTTGACCTCGAAGCCGTCGAGAATGAAGATCGGCAGGCTGGTCATCGTTTTCAGCGTGCTGCCCGAGATCTCGGGGAAACTGTTCTGTCCGCGGATCTCGATCTGCTCGGGGATATAGTTAGGGTCGGAACCGAACATCCCGCGCACATCCACGACCTGGAACGACGGGTCGAAAACTTTCAGGGCGTCGAAGAAACTGTTGTTGTTCACCGTCCGCAGTTCATCGCCCTTCACGAGCACGGCCGTTCCCGTGAAGCTGTTCTTCGCCTTGGGCATGTATCCCGTAACGACCGTAGCCGCGATATCGTTCACCTCGGGTTCGAGATAGATATCGAACGAGCTCTGGTTATTCACCTCGATCGTCTGTTTTTTCATGCCCCGCGGCAGCCGCCACGCGACGACGTTCATAAAGCTGAACAGCGCCGCGCCCAGCAGAAAACGAATGAGTCCCAACAGAAGCTCAAGCAGCAGCATGGCCCACCCCCGCGCCGTATTGCAGCCGGTCCTCCGCGCGGAAAACGCGGTAACCGCCGTCGGCATCATAGATGGCGTACATGCCGTTCTCCTGATACAGGAGCCGCTGCACGGTGTAGCCGTTCGGGTCGATCTGCAAAAGCGTCACTGTGCCGGGCAGTGAGCCCAGCGTGCGGATTTCCTCGGCAATGCCGTCCGCAAAGCCGTCCGCGCTTGTCTGGTCGGCGAATGTCTGCCCGGCGGAGTAGCACTGGGCAGACACGGCACTGGCCGCCAGCCGCGCAGCCTTGACCTGAGCCAGAGCCTCCCGCGCACGGGCCTGATAGCGCAGCTCCGCCGCGCCGGTCACAATAGTATACAGGACAGCGCCCAGCGCCAGCAGTACGGCGAGCTTTTCCGCAAACGCAGCTTTGGCCCAGCGTTCCCCGGTATGGCGCAGCCATGCGCCCAGTCGAGCTGCCAGCATTGTTACACATCCTCTACCATATAATAACACGCTATTTAGTATACCGTGCCGGGCCTGTATTTGCAAGAAATTTCGCGAAAAAACTCTGCTTTTTGTTCAAAGATAACGGAAATTATGGCGAAATCGTGCACAACCTGCCGCTGAACCACTATATTTGGTGTAAATTTGCTGAAATCTTGCGGAATTTCTTGCGAAAACGTCACATTCCGAGTATAATGACAATATATATAATGTGATATTGTGTCTAATTGTAACCTTTCACCGGAGAAACGACGGGAGCATCTATGGTGCAGTACAATAAAAATATAAAAAACAAAAAGGAAGGCTTTACGCTGGTGGAGCTGATGGTCGTTCTGGCTATCACGGCCATTCTGGCGGCGCTGGTCGGCGGCGGGCTGATCGCCTACACGCGGCTGGCCCGGTTCGAAAAGAACGAGGCCAACGCCCGCACGCTGTTCCAGACGGCGCAGATCTCCCTGACCCGGATGGAGACGGCGGGGAAGCTGGATGCGTTCCGCCGGCAGGTCATGGAGGAGGGCAGCACGGGCGACCACTTCCAGAACGACGTCACCGTGACCGACGCGGACGGCAAACCCCTTGTGAGCCGCACCAAGACCGAACTGAACCAGAACGTGGCCGCGCTCTACTATGACCGCACGGGCGCTGCCGCGGGCAACCATAACGCGCTGGTGGAGCGGCTGCTGGGCGATTACATCTACGACGCCTCGCTGCTGAATGCCTCGATCTGTGTCGAGATCGACATGCAGAGCGGGCAGGTCTACTCGGTCTTTTACGATACCAAATCCGATAAGCTCCGCTTCAATCAGGACGGTGCTACGAATATTTATGACCGAAGCTATAACCACCGCCGCAATGACAGCCTTGTCGGCTACTACTCTGCCGAGGACCGCGTCAACGTTGTGCAGCTGGTGCAGACGAAGCTGAAGGTCAAGAATCCCCGCCTGACGAACGGCGAGACGCTGACCCTGAGCTGGAGCGGCAACTCCAGCCTGGGCGATCTGGACACCTCCTACACGGCCACGGCCTACGATGCCAAGGATACCGGCAAGACGAAGCCGCTGTTTACCATCACGATCAAGCGCGACACCGCGGGTGCGGCGGATGATAACAAGCAGGTCATCACAGAGATGCCTGTTGTTATCTACCAATACGACGCCGCGGGCCAGCAGACCGGCACCGAGGAGAAGAAACTCTACTTCCCGTTAAGCTACAACAAGGGCAGCTTTGTGCTGACGCTGGACGCCATGGCGGACGCGGCGCTGCTGCGCGCGTGTGAGAACGACGCTGACGTTGCCACCACGAGCCTGTACAGCATCACCCGCCTGCTGAACGACCCGAAGGACATCTACATTGCCATGCGCGCCGAGCCGCGGGAGAACTACAGCGACACCTACACAGCCAGCAAAGAGGAAACGACGAACGAGGAAAACACTCTGCTGGCCAAGGGCGGCACGGCGGTCACGGCTGACCTGAAATATTTCCGCCATCTGTACAACCTGCGCTGGTCTGCCGACTGGGACATCACCAACAAGGGCATCTACACGCTGACCCCCCAGGCCAGCAACAGCACCGGCCTGAACTGGACAGGCGGCGGCGTCACGGTCTACTGCGCCGCGGGCGCATGGCCTCCTGTGGCCAAGGTGCCGTCCCTCAATGACCCTGTCGCCTGGCCGACGATCCCGGAGCTGGGTGAAAAAATCGAACTTACGAGCAAAACAACGGGCCTTGCAACCAAGACGACCCGTGTGCCCATCCTCAATCTGCAATTGAGCAGCAAGTCCGTTGCAAAAACCGGCAGGGCAGGGCAGAAAGATCTGACCGACCACTATGTCGGCCTTATCGGTGAGAACAAGGGCAAAATTTCTTACATCACACTGCGCGACCCGGACATTCAGGTCAACGTCAAGACCGAGACCGTCGCCGCCGATGCGCTGCCGAACGAAAACCAGCTCAAGCTGACCGCAACCAAATTCGTCACGGCGCTGGCGGACACCGACGAGAACTGGCGCGATGTGCGTGCTGTCGGCGCACTCTGCGGCGTCAACACCGGCACGCTGGAAAACTGCGCCCTGACCCGCGGCACGAACTCCTCGACCAGTGCGCTGGTGGCCGCGGCGCTGGCGTTTGACAACACTACCACCGCAACGCAGCGCAAAGCGCAGACGCAAAACGCTGGCAGCAAAAGCTATACCTATTATACAGACGAGCCGCGCGGCATTGGCGGTCTCGTCGGCGTTGCCATACCCGAAACGGATTCCGTCATGCAGGACCTGACCGTCGCGTCGGACGTGACGGTGGCGGGTCTACTTGTGGACAAGGGCACGCAATCCGTTACAAAGACCACAGCGGCAGACCAGCAGGCCGAGAAGGCCCGCTATGCTGCCGCGGCGGCTGAGCCGAGTGAAAAGAACTCCCTCTGGCGCAGCGTCGGCGTGGGCGGCGTGTTCGGCACGGTGGACGCTGCCCAGATGACAACGAACCGCGATACGAACATCGTCAACAACGGCTTTGTGACCGGCAACGGCTTTACGGGCGGCATCGTCGGCAACCTGTTTGCGACAGGCGCAAATACCAGCGCCCCGAGCCTGACGGGCCTGAGGAACAACGGCACGGTCAGCGCGGGCGCCAACTATAAAGGCGATACCGCGGGCGATGCGCGCAGCCTGGTGCTGGGGCAGTTCTTCGGCGGCATTGCGGGCTATGGCAGGGGCGTGACCCTGCAAGGCTGCGAAAGCGTGACCCGCAGCGACCTGACCGAGACCCAGCTCAAGGAGCAGGTCACGGCGGGCTTCGACGAAACCGGCGCATTGACCGACGCCAGCCCCCTCAAGGGTGATTTCGTCGGCGGCCTTGTCGGCTACGGCAAGGATATTACGCTGGAGGACTGCAAGACCGGCAAGGGCTACGTGCTCGGCAGCCGGTTTGTGGGCGGTCTGGCCGGTGGCTTTATCGGCAGCGGCGTACACATACAAAAGAACGATACGAACAGCAGTGACGTCTTTGGCCGCCGCTACGTCGGCGGCATCGTGTCGGTCAACGGCAGCAACAGCAAAATCAGCGGCATGACCAATACGGGTCTGGTCGCGGCCTTTGGAAAGAACGCGGCCTACGTCGGCGGCATCGTCGGCGTCAATGATGCCGGCTGGGGCGGCAGTGAAAACAAGACTGCCACAGCCACCGTGCAGAACTGCGCCAACCGTATGTCCGGCGACAACGCCACCGACACCCGCCGCATCAACCTGCTAGAGGAGCTGAGCAGATCCGCGGGCGGCTACGCCGACTACGTCGGCGGCATCGCGGGCTGCAACGGTAAATACGGCGTTGTGACGTGGGATAAGAACGGCACCCCGACGCTGGGTGCCATCCTGTACGGCAACAACTACGTGGGCGGCGTGGCCGGTTATAACGATGAAAAGGCGACGATCTCTAACACCTCCGGCCGGAACCTGACCATCAGCGGCCAGATCGTGGCGGCGGGCAAGGCTGTCGGCGGCATGATCGGCCTGAACTGCGCCTCCACGCTGCCCTCCGCCACTGTGGCGGTCAGCCGCGTGGCGGGTCAGCAGCTTGTCGGCGGCGTCATTGGCGCCAACCTGCCGGTGGGCGACTTCACCGTGACGGGCGGCGCGTTTAACACAGATGTGGCCTCGGGCCGCGTCGAGGCCGACGCCGTCGCGGGCGGCATCATCGGCTACAACCGTCTGCTGGCGGACAAGCCCTCGGACGTCACGCTGGCGGCGCTGCTGCCGACGATTGACATGAAAACCGGCGTGCTGACCGACAGCCCCGCCGTGAAAACGGCGGACTACGAGGTCATCCTTGCCAACTTCCAGAACGAGCTCAACCTGCAGGCCGACATCTACGTCGGCGGCATCGTCGGCGCAAACGACGCCAATACGAAGCTGACGATTCAAAATGCCACCAACGGCGCAACGCAGAACGCCCTGTCCGTCGGCGGCCTGAACCCGTCCAACAACGGCGCGTTTAAAGGCGGCGTATCGCTGAACGCGCTGGCCGATGGCCGCTATGACTTTGACACCCCGCGCGGCGCACTGGCGGGCGGTATCATCGGCTATGCCACACCCAACACGGTGCTGGAAAACTGCATAAACTACGGCACAGTGGCTCACAAGTGCGCCGCGGGCGGCTTTACCGGCTGGAACGAGGGCACGATCACCGGCGGCAGCATGGCGGCGTCCCTCGGCAACCGTGAAACCGGGTATACCTATCTGGGCGGCGTTGCGGGCGTCAACGGCGGTCTTATTCAGTCTGCCTACCCGGCGCAGGGCTGCGCTGTGCGCGGCGACAGCTATGTCGGCGGCATTGCGGGCGTCAACCTGGGCGGTGACGCTGCGGCAAGCACCCGCAAGGGCCTCATCATCTGCACAGAGAACAACAGCACTGGCACGGTGGAGGCCAACCAGTACGCGGGCGGCGTGGCCGGTGCCAACGTTGGCAGCATTTCGCTGTCCGGCCAGCTGCAAAGCAGTGTCACCGCCACCGGCTATGCGGGCGGCGTGGCCGGTATCAATACGGATAAGGGCAGTATTTACAGCGCTGAAAACGCCATCGGCACGGTCCTGGGCAGCGTCACCGCCGCCAACTACGCGGGCGGTGTGGCCGGTACGAACAGCGCCGAAATCACCCGTGTGGAGAACCACGCCTCGGTGCGCGCCAGCACAAAATATGCGGGCGGTATTGCGGGCGTGAACGACGCGGGCGGCACGATCAGCTATTGCAGCCATGCGTCCGGCAATGCCGACGCGGTCTACGCCACCAACGGCGAGGCGGGCGGCATCGCGGGCAATAATAATAAAAACGCGCTGATTGAGAATGTGCAGGTCAGCGCCGCCGTCACCGCGGCCAACGGCACGGCGGGCGGCGTCACGGCCACGAACTTCGGCATCATCGGCCAAGGCAGCGGGCTGGAAAACAACAGCAGCGTAAGCGGCTGCACGATCACCGGCACGTCGGAGAGCATCGGCGCTGTTGCGGCGTACAACGGCAAGGACGCGACCATCCGCAACGTCAGGCTGGCGGCAAACGCCAAGGTGCAGTTCAGCACCCCGGCGGTCACCATCGGCGGCCTTGCGGGCATGAACGAGGGCACCATCACCGGCTGTCAGGTCGAAAACGGCGCGCTGACGCTGAACAACGGCCTGCGCGCGGGCACCAACACCGTCACGCTGGGCGGCGCGGTGGGCCGCACCACGGAGCACGGCAAGGTCAGCAGCACCGAAGTTCTGCTGGACCTTACACAAAATCTTGATAAATATACAAATTTGGGCGGCGTCGCAGGCCAGAACGACGGTACCCTGGAGCAGTGTACCTATTCCGGCACGATGGGCGGCAACGCGGACGCGGACGGCCTTGTCTCCGTCGGTGCGCGCAGCACCGGCAGCACGGTGGGCGGCATTGCCGGTCTGAACAACAGCACAATCACCGGCTGTGAGGTCAAATACATCAAACTGCAGGTCAGCGGTATCAGCAACATCACCACGACCCAGACCGCAGACGAAAAGCTCGCCAGTGCCAGCCATGTGGGCGGCATTGCGGGCCGCAACAATGCCAAAATCGCCAACAGCTATGTCGCCACCGTGCGCAGCGGCAGCGCGGGCAGCATCATTACGGCGCGTTACGGCTTTGTGGGCGGCGTCGCGGGCTCCAACAACGGCACTATTACGGGCAGCGGCAGCAAAAAAGCGCTGGTCAGCGACGAAGAAGCAACTGCCCTTGTTGAAAAGGTTGAAAATTGGCTGGGTGCGGCAGATGCCAATACCGGCATCAACAGCATGGCGGCAGAGCTGACCACAGGCACGACCTACGCGGGCCTCAAGGGCGTTGACACTGTGACGGACAAGGGCTACACGAACGTTTACAGCGACACAGGTCTTGCCGCCAATGATCTGCTTGTCGCCCTGCGCGGCAGCAACAACAGCGAGACCGTCCGTGCCGCCGGTTATCTGGGCGGTCTGGCAGGCTTTAACTCTCTCCACGGTACAATCGACACTTCCGCCACCGGTAAGTGGTTTGTCTATTCTGACAATGCGACAACGGCATCCACCGTCGGCGGTATTGTCGGCCAGAACGAATCCAACGTCACAGACAAAAGCGTGCTGGACACTGTGGTAAACTGTGCCGCTGTGCGCCGGTTTACGCGCGTGAATAACAAGAATGATACAGACAATGACAACATTTACAAGAACGGCAGCCGTGTTGTTGTCCATGTGGGCGGTGTCATTGGCCAGCAGCAGAACCGCAGCGATGACCGGTGGTCTGTCAGCAAGGTAGTCAACTGCGGCAGTGTGTTCAACAGCCGCTCGGCCAATGTGGGCGGCGTGATCGCCTATTGGCTGGACTACGGCGGAACCGTGCAGAAATGCTTCAATTTTGGCAAAATCACAACAAACACGAACGACAAAAACAGCGGTTACGGTGCAGTCGGCGGTGTTGTCGGCTTTATTGACCAGCCTATTTCCGGCGGCACCACAAATGTGCTTTCCTGCCGTAACTACGGTCAGATTTGGTATGAATCAAACGGCGCGAATGACTGCGCGGGCATTATCGGTAAAATCGAGATGAAGCAGGTCACCGATATTATGACGCTGAACATCATCGACTGCGTCAATAGCGGTGCAATCAAGGCAGAATCGCAGGCAGTCGGCATTCTGGCATGGATCGGCCCGTACGACAAGGGGAACATTGATAATGTTACAGTAAATATTGACCGCTGCCGAAACCTTAATACAGTCTTTACGTGTAGCAGAAAAATCGGCATTGTCGGCAGCCGCGGTAATGGCTCTGGGTCGAATAAAGCAACCAATGTCACAAACTGCTTTGCGACGGTTGGTACAGATTGGTTCCCGATTGCCTATTTGCGCCTGAGTGGCGAGAATGTCACCGGCCACGGCAACTATTATATTGAAGATTCCGGCGATAAGGGCAAGAGCTTCTTTAAGAAAGATTCCCGTAAACTGACCACGACAAAACCAGACAAAAAAACAGGTAACTGGAATTCGCCTAACTATGACTCGGCCTACAAGGAAACAGAGTGGGACTGGTCCTCGGAAAAAGTAAAAGCACACCGTCTGTACATAGGCTATAACGTCGATGACAAAACCTATCCTTATATTGCGTTCCTGCCCACTTTGGCAAAGGATGAGAACGGTGCAGCGTACAGTCTGAACTGGATGCGCGGCCGTGATGCTAAGGAGGAATGGGGTGCCAAACGAAACTCTGCCTATATCAAGACCGACGGTAATAAAGCCTACATTTTCGATGACACCGGCGCGGGCCAAGATAACAATCCCGGCAACCAGAGAGCGACTGTGATGCTGCAATTCGGCGAAGCCGCGAACAGTACGAAATCGGACGTTGATATTACCGACATCACCGACGAGGTCATCCAGAACTACTATAAGTACGTGCTGGACAGCACCAAGCCCGCCAAGCCGGGAAAAATCAACGTCAAGGCCAGCCAGGTGCAGGACGCGGACAACAACGTCTATGGCCGCTACGAGGTTACGTGGAAAGAACCTACCGATACGGACGCCAGCCCCGCCTCCTATTACCGTGTGGAGATTTTGCCCTGCGATGCCGTAGGCAACATCACCGGGGTCGCTTACCTGACCGCGGACGTCTACCAGCGCAGCTATACCTTTGTGGCTGATAAAGCGTGGACGGGTAACTTCGTCGTGCGTGTAACGCCCTACAACACCAACGACGACCCGAATCAGGCTGACAACCCCCGAACCAGTGACGTGCAGACCTTTGTGCACGCCCTGCCGACACCGGAGATTGAGTTCCGGCTGGTCAAACGCAAGAACGGCGGCTTTGACTGGAATCAGTGCCAGACGCCAGATTACCAGGGGATGCAATTCAATTATGAAGTTGTCGCGGTGCTGAAAAACTACGCCGAATACCCGACAGACGAGGCTTGGACCGTCAAGCTGACCGATGGAAGGCATACTTATTATTTCAGCAGACGGAATGGCAAGCAGTACATCCGCCTGACCCAAAATTTGGAACGCACTTTGACGCTTACGGCGTTGGCAACCCCGGAAAACAACAGCACAAGTTATCTGCGCTCGGCCCAGTACAAGTCAGAGACCTATCTCCCGTCCCAGTGGCGAGACAATCCGGGCTCTGCCAAGGACGAGGACGGTCTGCCGCTGGGCACGCTGGAAAAGGACGGCAGCACGGAGTTTGTGACCTACACCGGCCAGACAGCGGAGAGCTTTGAAGCAACCGTGAAGTTCAGCTTTACCCCGGAGGTCAAGAGCGACAGCAGCGAGCACGGCAGCCCGACCTACCGCGTCATGCTGCTGGCAAAATATCTGGGCAATGACGAAGTCAACGGCGTATCTTTGAACGGCCAGTACATCACGCTGGCCGCGCGGGAGGGCATTGTGACAGGGTCTCCCGTCACCTTCAACCTGAACAGCCTGCCGTCGGATGCCATGACGAACTACACCGACTTCCTCGTTGTCGCGGTGCCCGTCACCAGCGGCAAGGGCGATATGAAGTATCGCTGGGATGCCACGGCGGACGAAGTGTCCGCAGCCATCGCCAGCCATGCGAACGAGACAAACGACACCGACAAAGAAATCTGGTGGAAGAACGGCTATGAGATCGTTCGCACGGGCGAGCACAGCTATACCTATGCCCATCTGACGCCGCTCTGCTTCTCCGACGTGAACCGCACCGATGACCCGAAATGGGCTGAACAGGCCACGGTGAAGACCCCGCAGATCATCTTCAAGCAGCTGAACCTGAATGTCCTGAAAGCCCCGACGCTGGACAAAACCACCGAAGGAACAGTTGACAAGGCAACCAACGAGTTGACCTATACGTTCAACTGGACGCAAGAGGACATGGGCGCGAAAACGCCGACCTACAGCATCAAGCTCTACGGCCTGTTGACGGACGCGAACGGCAATGTGACCGGTCAGGAGCAAATTGCGCTGAAGGACACCCTGACGCCGACACAAAATGGCAGCAGCTTTACCCTGCCTGTCAACGTGGATACCATGCTGGCCAACGGCAGCGACAGCTGGCGCTATGACAAGGTCCGGCTCGAGGTCACCCGTGTGGCGGCAGCCGGCACCGATGAAATCGGCGCGTCCGCTGTGGCGGATTACAGCGTTAAGCAGCGCCTGCCCGGCATCAGCGCGCCGAGCTCCATCACCCGCGTCAACGGCGAGACCGACAACGCGGATGCCCTGCTCTACACGGTCAGCTGGTCGCCGTCCGACGACGAGCGCATTGACCACTATGACCTGTGCGTCGTCGATGCCGATGACAAAACTGTGCTGACGCTGCCCACTACGGACAACGTCGGCAGCCTGACGCTGGATCTGGAGCAGTATCAGGACGCCGAGATGCGCTTCCGCGTCATTGCCCGCCGCAAGGCTGATAACAATACCTGCTTTGACGGCCCGGACGGCGCGTTGAGCCAGTCCGAGACCATCGTCCGCCGCGCCGCTGCGCCCAAGGTTACGGCCAGCAGCTTTGCGCCCGACAGCCCGAATCAGGAGACGTTCCTGAACGACCTCAAGCTCAACATGACGCTGGAGGAAGCCGCACAGGGCAATGTCTACTTTACCGGCTATATCTTCAGCAACGAGAACAATTACAATACAATTGCCGATCTGGCCGAGGTTTGGCAGAATACCCCCACCGGGCAGGCCAAGTACGAGGCCCAGCAGGAGCTGACCAAAAAACTGGACGAGATGCTGGACAGCGGCGACGCCGAGTTGGTCATCCCGAAGGACAGCCGCACGGTGGGCGGGAGCGCCAGCGCCGACGGCACCACCGCCAGCTATACCTTTGTGCCCGACGGCAACGGCTTTACGCTGACGCCCGACCATGCAAAACAATACCTGCTGCCCGCGGTGCGCGTTATGCCCACCGACGGCACGACAGCGTCGAACTGGTTCTACTTCCTGCAGGATGCCGCAAAGGCGCAGCTGCCGGCCATCACGCTGGACGCCCCCGTGGACGCTGCCGAACCGGAACGCGCGCTTGGCAATGCCGTTTACACGCAGGAAGTCAACCTGTACAACGACCCCGAGTGTAAGACCAGTCGCGGTACGGCCCCGCTGGAGCTGCGCCGCTTTACGGTGGAGTGGACCGCGGTGAACAAGTACACCCAGGCCGACGGCACGGTGCGCAACCTGACCGACAGCTATACCTTTACCGTCACGCCGCTGGACAAGGACAAGGACAAAAAGCCCTACAGCATTACGGTGACGACCTACGACAGGGACGAGACGGACGAAGACGGCACCACGCATAAGCGCGGGGAAATCAAAACCGTTACCAAGACCTATAACGACATAACGACGCCGCTTGACAAGCAGACCGACGATGTGGACAAGGAGACCGGCAAGACCCGCATCTGGTACGACCTGAGCGTTGAGCCTGTGACCGACGAGAACGGCAACGTGACATGGAAATCGCAACCCTATAACGTCACCGGCACGGTGGAAAAGGACGGCGGTACGCTGTACTACAAGGCACAGACGGTTCCCATGCTGGAGCTGGTGCAGGAGGACGGTGCCGAGCCTGTTTACCGCATCACCCTGCCCGAGCTGCAGGAAAAGGTGCAGGACGACTCGCTCGAGCTGCAAAAGTTCACCGCAAGTGTGACGCTGCAGACGCTGGCGCACTCGGATGACAACGGTAAGACCGTTGCGTCCGGCACGGTCAAGGTCCCCGTCAACGAGACGAACACCGCCGATGCGACGGAGAATGCCCAGAGTATGGACTCCGCGGAGAGCGTCGCGCCCGCCGAGACTGCAGAAAGCACGGCGGTGGAAAGCGCCCCCGCAAGCGTGCCCCCGGTCCTGATGCGGGCCCGTGCGGCACTGCCCATGGCGACCCCGGAGACCGCCGCTGCCCCGGATGAGACGGACGCGGCGGAAACCGCGCCCCCGAAACGGACGGAAACAAGCGACGCATCGTAATTTTATTTCAGGAAAGAAGGTGGCATTATGCACCGCAGGGCACGCAGCATTCTGCGCGGGGAGCAGGGACTTTCGATGATACTGGTCCTCTGCATCGGCGCACTGTTTGTGGCGCTGTCGGCAGCGCTGGTCTATGCGGCCTCCGTGCTGACGGCCAATGCCAACCGCCAGCTGCTGGAACAGGAAGCCTACCAGCTGGCAACCAGCTTTTCCGACGTGCTGGAAGGGGAGCTGAACAATAAGGACAGCGACTTTGCCAAGTTCGTCAATGAGCAGTTCATGTTCTCCCAAAGCTACGGCAAGGACATCTATGACTTGGAATCCCAGCCCAAAGAGTTCGCCTGGAAACCGAACGGCAGCCAGCCTGATGGCGGGGCCGAGGCCATCACGGTAACACTGCGCCGCCGCCCGGGAGACGGTGCCGACAAGCTGAACCAGACGGCGAACAGCACCAATGCCACAGACCTGCGCAACCTGCTCGACACACTGGAGGGCGAAAACCGCAAGGGCATGGAGATCGTCGATTTACAGCTGGATATTACAGTGACAGTCACGAAAAACGGCGAGAGCTTTGCCTTCACGCGGACCTATGACCGCACGGTAAAGTACGACAGCGACGGCAGCCAGGCACAAAGCAATAAAAAATTCCCAAAGGTATACTACACAATAAACGACAGTACAACAGAGTATTACCGCATTAACGACCTGAGGTTCTACGCCGTCGGCGTCGGTGAAAAGACCATTGATGATAACAACATCAGCAGCAACCGCCTGACGTTCCACTGCGACACCAGCCAGCAGCCCGATTCCATCACCTACACCCGCGGTGCCAAACAGAGCACCGGCACAACACAGGAGTGACCCGCTATGAAACATACTTTACAAAATCAGCGCGGCGAGACCATTGTGGAAGTGCTTGTGTCGTTCCTGCTGCTGATGATTTTTATGTCGATGTTCGTCGTTTCGCTGCGGTACGCCCGCGCCATGTCCCAAAAGGCCGAAACGCTGCGGGAGACAGCCTATGCCTTCTGCGCCGGGCTGTACCCGGCCAATAACGCGGCCCCCAAATGGGAGAAGGAACAGGATGGGCTGGCGTTCTCCTTTGGCGATTACGGTGAATTTACGGTGAACGGCGTCAAGCTGGACAGCGTGGAGACAAGCGCGGAAGTTACGGAAAACGGCCAAAAAACGACGGAACAGCACAAGTTTTACCGCTACAGCAAGAGCACGGCAGAAGGGACGACCAACCCATGAAGCAGCGTTTGAAAAACCAGAACGGCACAACGCTGGTGGAGCTGATCGTCTGCATGGTGCTGCTGTCGCTCTTTACGCTGGCGGCGGTCACGCTGATACAGCCCAGCGCACAGGCGTACATGGACATCCAGCAGCAGACGCGTGCGCAAAATCTGGCCGATGCGCTCATTGAGACGATCCGCGGCGAGGTGCTCGAGGCGAACGGCTATATCCGCTTCACCGACGGCGCGACGGAATCTGACAATCTGGATAAGGTTTTTGCGTCCAAGGGTAACGACTACAGCAAGGGCACGGCATTGGAATTCAGCGTCTACCCCAACCACATTGAGCTGATCGACAAGGACTGTGTGCCGCCGCTGACAAAGACAGACGGCACAGAACTGCTGACAGCGGAACAGGCCAATGCGCTGAACGGCTACCTGCACATGCGGTTTTACCGCGATGAACTGAATGACGCCGGGCGCTACGGCAACCCGCAGCACACAAAAAAGGACAAGGCCGAGGAAAGTACCGTGACGACGGTCAAACTGCCCTACGTTGCCTACGGCTACACAACGGCCTACCCCCGGGATGCCTATATGGGGCTGTTCATCAGCGAACTGCATTTCTACGCCCGCAGCTGGACGCAGGACGGCGACGAAACCAAGACCCCGCGCATTACGGCTATGACGGTGGTGCTGACTGTGGCCAAGCGGGACGCCGACAACCAGATCGTGCCGCTGTGCACCCAAAAAGCCATTGTGCAGTTGCCCGGTGAGCCGGTCATCCTGTATGAACCCGGCACCTGGGACGGCAAGGCATCGTCGGAGTCGTGAGCGGTGCCCTCCGGGACGATTTTTGAAAAGTTTATTACAATCCCGGCGGATGTACTGGACAAATTCAAATGGACTCGTTATACTTTAAAACATGAATACCTGTGTGCCGGACAAAAATGCAGGAACGTCATGGGCATCAGAACAGAGAGGATGACTAGGATGGCAACAATTGAAATCAAAATGCTGGGCGGCTTTGAGATCCGTGTGAACGGCAAGCCCGTGCTGGCACAGCTGGCGCAGTCCCGCAAGGCAACGGCGCTGGTGCAGTATCTCGTTTTGCGGCGCGGGGAGCGCGTCTCCCACAAGGTACTGACCGATACCCTGTGGGCAGGGGAGCGGTCCACCAACCCGGACATGGCCCTGCGCGCCATCTTGCATCGCTTCCGCCTTATGATCGACGCGGAGGGTCTGGATGAGATGAAGGACTGCATCGTGACCAGCCGCGGCTACTACCAGTGGAACCCCCATCTGGACTGCAGCGTGGATGTGTTTGAGGTCAACGACCTCTCGGAGCTGGCCCGCAAGGAGAGCGACGCCGAGAAGCGCAGCCGCATTTATGAACAGATCGTCAACCTGTACGACGGGCGGCTGCTGCCGCAGTCTGCGTCCGAGCCGTGGGTCGAAAGCGTCAGCGTGCGTCTGCACGGGCAGTACCGCACAGCCATTTTAAACCTGCTGGAGCTCTGCAAAAAATGGGGCGAGAGCACCCGCATCGTTACGCTGTGTACCCGCGCGCTGGAGCTGGACCCCTACGAGGAACGCCTTTATCTGGAAAAGATCGTCGCGCTGGAGACGCTGGGCCGCCATGAGGAGGCGGAGGATCTGGCACGCCGCGGCAGCGCCATGGGCTGCCTGCATCATGCCATTGAGCCGGGCCGCGCAGGCTCTGCCTACCGCCAGATGCGCCAGGCAGACCGCAATATGGAGAGTGAGGTCTCTAAGCTGATCTCTGCCCTGCCGGATACCGACAACACGGGGGCCTGTATCTGCGACTTTGAGACGTTCAAGGAAATTTACCGCGTACAGCGCGGCGTGCAGGTCCGCTACGGTCTGCAGGTATTCCTGGCGATCCTGACCGTGGCTCCCAGCCAGAACACCGATGCTGCCGAGACCGCTCTGATGGTGGAGCAGCTGGGCGATCTGATCCGCACGAATCTGCGCCAGTGCGATGTGGCCGCCCGCTACACCGATATGCAGTATGTTGTTATGCTGAGCGGCAGCACCGCCGAGAGCGGCACCGGTCCGCTGGAGCGCATCAAGGCCGCGTTCTACCGCATCCCTGCCCATGGCCGCTACCTGTTGAGCTATAGCCTCTATGTTCCCGAGGCCAAGGCCGACAGCGGGCGCGCCCGCCGCCGCAAAAAGACGGCGAAGAAGGAAAAATAAGTGAGCCGTTAAGCCGTACAGTGAAAGCTGTGCGGCTTTTTTTGCTGCACGGACCGGCAAAGAAACGATTGGTAGGGGCGGGCATTGCCCGCCCGTGCCCGTTTGCCCTGTGATATA
>OGXE01002014.1_pt1 | contig 16031 bp, 10 predicted proteins | sample 1576181 | NCBI WGS metagenome assembly OGXE01 (sample SAMEA3541478, study PRJEB24748) | human gut metagenome | biome: human gut; feature: human-associated habitat; material: faeces | place: China | collected 2012 | reverse complement strand
GGTGCTTATACGCTCTACCTTTGAGGTAAGTATCGGTGGCAGGGTGCTTCCTAAGATTACAAAACAGGAATTTGCAATACTGGAATTGCTGCTTAAAAATCCGAAGCAGGTGTTTAGCAAGGAGGATATATTTGAATATGCGTGGGATGAGCCATATATGGGTGAAACAAAGACACTGGATGTGCATATAAGCAATATCAGAAAGAAAATAAAGACCGTGACACCTGATGAATATATAGAAACAATATGGGGGATTGGATATCGCCTGCATGAATAATTTACTCTTTTTTTACTATTTATTTGCGATTGATTATGATTTATTTTTTATGATAAGAGCAGTTAAGAAAAGGAGGAAAAAGCTTTGAGTGAATTATTATTGCAGACAAGGAATCTGACTAAGCAGTATGGCAGACACAGGGCGGTTGATGATGTAAATATGCACATTAAAAAGGGTGCGATATATGGCTTTATTGGAAGAAACGGAGCCGGTAAAACGACCTGTCTTAAGATGATTAGCGGACTGTCAACACCGTCTTATGGCGAAATAGAAATGTTTGGGTATAAGGGAAAGGACTTACAAAAGGTACGTTCAAGAGTAGGGTGTCTTATAGAAGCTCCCGGACTTTATGGTAATATGTCGGCATATGACAATCTGAACATTAAATGTAAGCTTACGGGGATTAAGAAAAAAGGCGCCGAGGCAGTTGAATGCAATCCGGAAAGGTAACAAGAACCACCTCAAAAAAGACTATGTGTCCAATCCCGCCCCGCAACTGTCCGCACGCAATGGGCTGAACCTCTGCTGGCAGCCCCTGCTTGCCTGCGGCGGTACTGCCACAGCCTGGAAAGAGATTAGGAAAGAGAATACAAGCACGCTTATCGTAAGCAACGCACATTCCTTTCCCGGAACAGAGGCTTTGCAAAAGGCGGAAACGGCACTGGCAAGCCTGCAGGAAGCCGACCTGCCCGTGCTCCGGAAAGCACACCGGGAATGGTGGCATAACTACTATCCGCAAAGTTTCGTGAGCCTTCCCGACAAGAAGATGGAGAATTTCTACTGGGCGCAGATGTACAAGCTGGCATCGGCCACCCGCACCGGCGGCGGACTGCTCGACAACAGCGGTCCCTGGCAAGTGCTGACTCCCTGGCCCAATGCCTGGTGGAACCTGAATGTGCAACTGAGCTACTGGTCCGTATACCCATCCAACCGGCTGGAACTGGGCATGCCGCTGGTGGACGCGATAGGAAACAATCTGGACAACCTGATAAACAACGTTCCCGAACCCTACCGGAAAGATGCCGCCGCACTGCCCGTAGCCACCGACTTTACCCTGACGGGGGCAACGGTGAATGTTCCCGGAACCGAAAAGAAAGCCCAGGTAGGCAACCTGACGTGGATTTGCCATAACCTCTGGCTGCAATACCGCTTCAGCATGGACGAATCGATATTGAGGAATACCCTGTACCCTACACTGAGACGGGCCGTCAATTTCTATCTGCCTTTCCTGACAGAAGATAAATCGGGCAAGCTCCATTTGAAAAGAACCTATTCTCCGGAGTACGGTACTGCCGAAGACTGCAACTACGACATCGCCCTGCTGCGCTGGGGATGCAATACATTGCTCGAGGCAAGCAGGATTCTATCTGTCGATGACGAGCTGATACCCCGCTGGAAACAAGTTGCAGAACACCTGACCGACTACCCGCAGGACGAAAACGGCATGATGATAGGCAAGGATGTACCTTTCAGCCGCTCGCACCGCCACTACTCGCATCTGCTGATGTTCTATCCGCTCTACCTGTTGAATGCAGAGCAGAACGGCAGCAAGGAAGTTATGGAAAAATCCGTAGAGCACTGGCACAGCCTGCCGGGCAATATCCTCGGATATACTTATACGGGGGCTTCTTCGCTGTATGCTGCATTCGGCGAGGGAGACAAGGCACTGGAGAAACTCAACGGCCTGTTTGCCCGCACCCTGCGCCCCAACACCATGTACATGGAGAGCGGACCGGTTATCGAGACCCCGTTGTCGGGCGCACAGTGCATACACGACATGTTGCTGCAAAGCTGGAGCGGAAAGATACGTGTATTCCCTGCCGTACCTTCCCAATGGAAAGATGTACAGTTCAAGGACCTGAGAACCGAAGGCGCTTTCCTCGTATCCGCTGTGCGGAAAGGCGGAAAGACAAGCTTCATCCGTATCAAAAGCCTTGCCGGAGAACCGTGTATCCTACGCACCGATATGGCAAATCCGGTTGTAAAGGCCGGCAATGCTACATTGACCCTGCAAAAAGAGGGTGAGTACCTATTGGATTTAAAGAAAGGAGAAAGCGTAATCCTGACTGCCGCAGGGGGGAATATTCCCGTCATAAGTCCTGTCGGCGGAGAAGGAGAAAATTATTTCGGACTGAAGTAGAAGGGCGGCTTTGGCAGAATAAAAAACAATCGGTAAACAAGCCCCCGCAAATACCCGTAAAAACAGCCTGGGTTTACGTATTCAACGTAATCCCAGGCTGTTTTTATCTACCTGTCCCATACTTTTTCTACAAAAATATAAGAAAACTGGACAGAACTAAAAGCCAAATCAACGATACTGTAGAATTACAACACACTAAAAAGCGATTGAGCGGGAAAGAACCTAATTTAGCAAACGCAAAAACAAATTGTTATTACTATCATAGATTCCGTATGAAAAACATCCGAAGAATCGTCCTTGTAAGACAGAGAGAACAGCTTGATTGATAAGGAAAAATCGCTTATTTTTTTATTTATTCCGTTATCCAATATCACTAATTTTGCAAAAGGCAATTTGGGAATATAGCCCAATGATACGGTTAAAGATAAATAAAATAAAGCTTGATGAAGTTATATAGAACAAATGATACTGTAAATTCCAAAGAGCAGGAAGTCTTAGATATCATCAATCAATATCCGGGACTTAATTCGTCTAAGATAGCTAAATTGATAGGGAAAAGTACATCTACTACTAAGCGCTATTTAAATTCTTTAGTTAGATTAGGAATATTTGTCATCACTCATCACTACCTACACTAACCTACTGATTATAGGATAGTTGACGTAGTACAAAGAATATTATAACAGTGACGACCAATATTCGGTCGTCACTGTTTTTAAGGTACATTCCGTTATATTTTACTCTGCAACACACTGATTTACAGTCCTTACATACACTTTATGCGACCCTTGCCCCAATGTTGTTAAAATACCTTTCTCCACCAATAAATTGAGGTCATTCAACGCCTTGTTCTTCAAAAGTCCCGTAATTCCGCTGTAATCCTTGCGCGTAATGAAAGGATTTGCATCCAAAAATGCGCATAGTCTGCGGTAACGTTCCGCACCGCTGATATCCTCACTATGCCGGAAGCCATACCCTGCCCTTACACGTTCCACAAATCCGGCACACTGTTTCCGGAAGCCGGGCGATACGCGGAAATGCACCTTGCCGAAAAATATCGTCTGCGCATGGATTTCCTTTTTGTCCATGACAGGGCGTGCTGTCAGTCCCGCCGAGAAATGTCCCATATTGCCCAACTGTACATGATGCCCTTCGGAAAGGTAATAGGAGATGCGGCTTTCCAATGCAGCAAGCACTCCCTCGACGTCTCCGGGAGTAAAACTGGTTGCCTGTGAAATATCGCTGACCAGACGTTTGACGGTGATAGTCCCCTTGTTCACGATGCGGGGATACATGGGTTGTAATTCGCCGTCTCCTTTCGGGTTGGGCTTCCTCTGAAAATCATACTCTGCTGCCATTGTCGTTCTTTTTTTTTAGTTATGTAATAATTGAAAATCCTGTTGTATCGGTAGCTTACGCCATTCGGCCGCATAAATTCGGATATTCTCCGCGGTCCGTTCGGAAAAAGCAGGAAGATAAACAACGCTTTGCTTCGTTGTTTTTATTTGTCCGGACCATGCAAAATGCCGTTATGCTTATAGTAAAACCCCGTTTTGCAGTTGCAGGCCCGGCGGTTGCCGGCTGCGGGCTGTGGGGCCCGCATATGAAGGCTCTTCGGCCCGCAATTGCAAAACGGGGTTTTACACCTTGTAAAGATACAAAATCCATCAGGAAAAGTCAAGTTTTCAACGGTTTGTTTTCCGATTATTTCCATTTATTTCCGGAGATAAATACTGGCAAAAATCTTAAAACAAAAGGGCGGATTTGCTTGCTTCCGGCCCGTTTTATGCGTATCTTGCAGAGTCTAAGAGAAACGCTCTTATCTCCACTAAATTTTTCCAAACAACCAACACCGGATGAGAATAACCTTTATCAAGGAAAACCGTGACGCGGGCACGGAAAGTATCAGTACCTGCGATACAGCCGCATTTATTACCAGAATCAAGTCGGAAACCAAGCCCGGGCATGTCAGTGCATTACGCACCATGCTCGAATATACAAGCCATGGTAGCGGCGGAACCTACGGACACATCGACAAGCTCCCCCGCATATGCCCCGCTACGGAGTACGGACGCAACCGCGAGGGCGAACGGCGGATGAAACGCTACAACGGTATTGTACTGCTGGAAGTAGGCGGACTGTCCGGCATGTCCGAAGCGGAACTGGTAAAAGAACAGGCGGCGCTCCTTCCCCAAACCTATGCAGCTTTCGCAGGAAGCAGCGGACGGAGCGTAAAGATATGGGCGCTGTTTGCCTTACCGAACGGCAAACTTCCGCAGCGGGAAGAAGAAATCAGCCTGTTCCATGCGCATGCTTACCGCATGGCGGTACAATGTTACCAACCCCTGCTTCCGTTTCCCGTAACGTTGAAAGAGCCCTCGCCTGCCGATACTTTCCGCATGACGCTGGACGAAGCGCCTTACTTTGCCCCCGATGCTGTACCTTTCTGTCTCGAACAACCCGTGACGATGCCCGGCGAGCGGACATTCAACCAACGAAAATTGGCAGAAAACAACCCTTTAAAGCGGTTGCAGCCAGGATTCGACTCCTCGCAAACTTTCACTCTGCTGTTTGAAACAGCCCTGGGTCGTGCGCTGGACGAAGTGGAGAACTGGCAGCGCGACCGGGATGATTTTCACCCGCTGCTCATCTCCATAGGCGAGCAATGCTTCAAAAGCGGCATCCCCGAAGAAGAAGCCGTCCGGCAGGTAATGATGCACTACCGACGGCAGGCAGACGAACAGACGGTGCGCACCGCACTGCACAATCTCTACCGCGAGTGCCGGGGATTCGGCAGAAAATCCGTACTGACTCCCGAACAGGACACGATGCTGAAACTGAACGAGTTCATGGAACGCCGTTACGAATTCCGGTACAACCAGCTGATGGGTGATTTGGAATATCGCCAACGCGACTCCATCCACTTCTATTTTCATGTAATGGACCAGCGAGCGCGCAACAGCGTGGCTATGGATGCCCTGCAAGAGGGATTGCGTGTGTGGGACAGAGACGTGAACCGCTACCTGACCTCTAACCGCGTGCCGCTGTACAATCCAGTGGAAGAATACCTGTGCGGCGTAGGCCGCTGGGATGGCAAAGACCGCATCCGTGCGCTTGCCGGACTTGTACCCTGCAACAATCCGTATTGGCGTGAGCTGTTCTACCGTTGGTTTCTGAACATGGTGGCGCATTGGCGCGGACTGGGCAACAGGATGCACGCCAACAGCACATCACCGCTGCTGATAGGTGCACAGGGTTACCGCAAGTCCACCTTCTGCCGTATTATCCTTCCCCCCGAACTCCGCTTCGGCTATACCGACAGTCTGGATTTCGGCAGTAAACGCGATGCGGAAATGTACCTGGGGCGCTTTCTGCTGGTGAATATCGACGAGTTCGACCAGGTGAGCATCCATCAGCAAGGCTTTCTGAAACACCTTCTGCAAAAACCCGTTGCCAACCTGCGCAAGCCCTATGGAAGCAGTATCCAGGAGATAAGGCGGTATGCCTCGTTCATCGGGACGAGCAACCACAAAGACCTGCTGACGGACAGCAGCGGCAGCCGCCGTTTTGTATGTGTGGAAGTGACTGCTCCCATTGATACGAACGTGACGATAAACTACCGCCAGTTGTATGCACAAGCCATGCAAGCGATACGCAGCGGCGAAAGATATTGGTTTAATGACAAGGATGAGGCCGTTCTGAAAGAAAATAACCGGGAATTCGAGCAAATCAGTCCGATTGAGCAGTTGTTCCATTGTCATTTCCGTTTACCGCAAGAAGGGGAAGAGGGAGAGTGGATGTCGCCGATACAGATTTTGGAAATTCTGCATGCAAAAAACAGTGACATAAAGCTGACAGACGGGCATGCAAAGCATTTCGGACGTATCTTGAAGAAGAATAACCTGGAAAACAGGCATACTCAAAAAGGAGTTGTATATCGAATTGTAAAATCCTGATATTTTACTTTTTGTGGTGATGACCGGAATTTGGTCATCACCACAAAACTGTTATCAGCATGCAATAAAACACTATCTCTCAATATATTACCACATAAATGATGAGTGATAACCAAATATCCGTTTTTACCATTGCAGATAAAAACCACCTATCCAATGCAATGCACAATAAAATATAACACATAAAATCCTTCCAGCACAACCGGGCTCTACTTTATAAATATTTGGTTACCTTTGCCACAACAGCAAAAACTACTATCTGAATATCAACTGTAAACTAAAGTAATATTTATGACAAAAAGCTCCTTTCACAAATTGCTATTGGGAAGTGTACTGATGTTACTTCCTTTCACGGTTCAGGCACAGGTCGTTTTAAAGAACTGGACAATCGAAGACCACTCCGGAAAAGTAAAAATCCTTGTATCAAGCGATACGCTGGAAATTACCGCACCCGACGGTCTTACACTTTGGTACAACCAACGCCTTACCGGTGATTATGAAATCGGCTATCGCGTGAAGATGCTGATGCAAGGCGGAAAATACGACCGTCTTAGCGACCTGAACTGCTTTTGGGGCGCCAATGACCCGGAATCCCCCGACAATCTCTTCGCACGCAGCGAATGGCGAAACGGAATTTTCCAACATTATAAAACGCTAAGCCTGTTTTATGTGGGATACGGCGGAAACCACAACTCCACTACCCGCTTCCGCCAGTACTTTGCCAAAGCGGCGGATACCAGTGATGCCATAGCCCGCCCCGTAATCAAAGAGTATACGGACAAGGCGCACTTGCTGATTCCAAATAAATGGTACGACATCAAAATCCGTGTGGAAAAAGGAATCACAACTTACAGTGTCAACGGCGAGGAGCTGTTCCGACTGCCGGTTAAAAAGAATGAGGGAGACGGATATTTCGGACTCCGCCTATTAGAAAACCACACACTATTTACAGGCTTTCAGGTAAAAAGCCTGAAGAGGTAAATGTAATGCTTTCACCCAAGAAAATACAGAATTAAAACAGTATTCGACAAAAGTAACATACCTTTAAACTACACCCAAACACCTTTCAACAATCCTGCATAGGATATTTCACGAATATCCATATTTTTGCCGGTGAACAAAAATCACTAAATACTTACTGACATGAAAAGAAACTCTCTGTTGCTTGCAACCGCTCTGCTCATAGGCATGACAGGCTGCAAAAACACTCCGGTCCAGAAAGAAGCCTGGATAAGCAACGCACTCGATGCCGCTTCCTATCAGTTGAAATCAACCGCCGAGGAACTCTCCGGAACAAGCAAGTTCCCACGTTCCATACATTCCGGCTATGATGTAAACTTTCTTGATACTCAGCTGCAGCGCGAGAACAAAGCATACATCGACTCTTTACACCCCAATCCCGAAGCCCTGCAATTAGGACAAAAACGTCTTTGCGGCATTGCCGACTGGACCAGCGGATTCTTCCCCGGAAGCCTTTGGTATGCCTATGAACTGACCGGCGATGAAGAGTTGAAAAAACGTGCCATCGAATATACCAACATCCTGAACCCGATACGTGAGCTGAAAGGTACCCATGACGTGGGCTTCATGATGAATTGCAGCTATGGCAATGCCCTCCGCCTCGCCCCTAACGACACCATTAAAGCCGTACTCGTAGAAACAGCGGATAATCTGTGCGCCCGTTTCAACCCGGAAATCGGTTGTATACGCTCGTGGGACTTCGGTGCGTGGAACTTCCCCGTAATCATTGACAATATGATGAACCTGGACCTGCTGTTCAACGTATATAAGCTGACAGGAGATGAGAAGTATAAGAATGTGGCTGTAAAGCATGCACAAACCACTATGAAAAACCACTTCCGTCCGGACTACACCTCCTATCACGTGGTCAGCTATAACAATGACGGAAGCGTGGAAATCAAACAGACACACCAGGGTAAAAATGCAGAATCGGCCTGGTCGCGCGGCCAAGCGTGGGGAGTATACGGCTATACTTCCTGCTATCGCGAAACCCGGGACACGGCTTTCCTGCAGGAAGCCGTTCACATTGCAGACATGATTATGGAACGTGTAAAGACGGACGACCTGATTCCTTACTGGGACTATGATGCCCCGGCAGGTGAAAAGACTCCGCGTGATGCGTCTGCCGCGGCTGTCACGGCATCGGCTTTCCTGGAGCTCAGCACATTTGCACCCGACGGCAAAAAATATTCCGACTATGCCGAAACAATCCTGAAAAACTTGTCCGGTCCGAAATATCTGGCAGCCAAAGGCAGCAATCAAGGTTACGTGCTGATGCATTCCACCGGCTCACTGCCGCATGGCTCTGAAATAGACGTACCGCTGAACTACGCGGATTACTACTATATGGAAGCATTAAAAAGATACATCGATTTGAAAAATAAAGGGTAAAGGTTGGGTAAACGGTTGTTTTTTTAATTAACTTTGACGAACGGGGATAATCATTTATCCTCGTTCTTTATTTTAAATCATCTAATACATTCCGCAAATGTCAAAAATAAAAAGCCTGTTACTGGCAAGTTCATTATGTATCGCAACTGTCTGTATCAATTTTCCCGCCCATGCAACCGAAAGGCATCTTCTTGAGCAGACCGTTTCTTACGAGGAATTGGGCAATGTACTCCGCTACCGGCAAAGCTGGGTGGACTATCCCGCCTATACCGACCGGAAATCCTGGAAAGAGAAAACAACCCCCGAAATGAGGGAGCTTATCATCAGGAACGGCGAACACGCCCTGAAACACGAATGGAAACCGGACCTTGCCTCCGACTACCTTGCCTTTAAGCGCACCGGCGAAATCCGCACCGGACGCGCCAACCACAAAGCCCTGCAAGCCTTGACCCTCGCAGAACTGGTAGAGGGACAAGGCAGATTTATGGATGCCATCATAGACGGTGTATGGTTTCTGTGCGAGACGTCCTGGATACACTCGGCACACCTCGGCTTTCAGAAAGACCGCTCCGGACTGCCCGACAGGAATGAACCGACCATCGAACTGGTAGTGGCCGACATCGGCGCGCAAATGGCATGGACTTACTATTTCCTGAAAGACGAATTCGACAAGGTGAGCCCGCTGATTAACGAACGGATTATCGAGGAAGTCAACAGAAACCTGATAAACCCCTACTTCGCACGGGATGATTACTGGTGGATGGGATTCGGCGACCAGCAGGTAAATAACTGGAATCCGTGGATTAACTACAACGTGCTGCAAGCCCTGATGCTGATAGAGAAAGACCCGGAACGTGTGCGGCAAGGAGTCTGGAAGCTGATGAAATCCACTGATTTCTTTTTCAGCATGTATCACGAGGACGGAGCCTGCGACGAGGGTCCCACCTATTGGAGCGGGGCTTCCGGCTATGCCCTGAAGTTTCTGGATTTGCTGGCTAAAGTAACCGGAAACAAGGTGAACATCTTCAACGCTCCCCTCTTGCGTAATATGGCGCAATATATTTACCGGGTACACATCGGCGGCAACTATTTTGTAAACTTCGCCGACTCCGCACCCAAAGTAAGTCCAAGCCCGGGTATCCTCTACCGGTACGGCGAACTGACCGGAGACCCCGCCATGATGAAATTCGCCTCATTCATGGCACAGCAAAACCAAAGTTTCAAGGACGGGGTAAACGGATATTTCGCTTCTGCCCTGGACGAGCTTTTTATGTACAAAGATATCATCGGCCATCCGCAAGGCGAACCGCTTACCGGCACTTATTGGTTTAAAGACACCCAAATCTGCGTGGCACGCGACACCGAAGGCAAAAGCGACGGCTTCTTCTTCGCAGCGAAAGGCGGAAACAATCAGGAAAGCCATAACCATAACGATGTGGGGTCGTGTATCCTTTACTACAATGCCCTGCCGGTGCTTATCGATGCAGGCGTAGGTACTTATACCCGACAGACCTTCGGACCGGAGCGGTACACGATATGGACCATGCAGTCCGATTATCACAACCTGCCCCTCATCAACGGAACCCCGCAGAAGAACGGCCGGGAGTTTGCCGCACACAGCCAGCAATACAAAGCCACCGCCAAAACCGTATCCTACCAGGTGGACATTGCCCATGCCTATCCGCAGGAAGCAAATGTAAAAAGCTGGATTCGCAACTATACGCTGCACAGAAAAAAGGATTTCACAATCACCGACAAATGGAAACTTTCGGCATGCAACGAACCGAGTGTATTAAACCTGATGACCTGCTGCGAAGTCGAAATCGACCGCAACAAAAACATTACTCTGACAGGAGAGGCAGGTAGGTTCAAAGTGGAATACGATAAAAAACTCTTATCGCCCGCAACGGATACCGTCGAACTGACCGATCCGAAATTAATCCACTCCTGGAACCGGAAAAAGCTGACGCGCATCCGTTTCACAATTGTGTCGCAACAAATTTCCGGTGAAAGCAAACTGGTGATAAGGAAGGTTCAGTATCATAAGACCTTGAATGATTGATAATCATTGATTTCATAATCTCTCCCCTAAGCTCATCCTGACGTACGGGCATAAAAAAAGGAGTACCGCTGTACTCCAACCTTTGTTAACCTTAAATCTAATACTATGAAAAACACATTGCAAAGATACGGACATTTGCTAAATCTGCAAATTATCCAAGAAAAAAAGTATGTTTTATAACACAGATTAAGAAAAAAGGACGGATATGCAAACGCACACCGTCCTTTTTTTAACATTTATCGTTGCGGATTATTCCTCATCCAACAGGATTTCAAGAATCTGGCAAGCAGCCTTTGCCACCGGAGTACCCGGACCAAAGATGGCAGCTACGCCGGCCTTATAAAGGAAATCATAGTCCTGTGCGGGAATCACACCGCCTGCAATCACTACAATATCCTCACGGCCCAACTTCTTGAGTTCTTCAATAATCTGCGGAACCAATGTCTTGTGTCCGGCAGCCAATGAAGAAACACCCACTACGTGAACGTCGTTTTCCACCGCTTCGCGGGCAGCTTCGGCAGGAGTCTGGAACAGAGGTCCCATATCTACGTCGAAACCGCAGTCGGCATAACCCGTTGCCACCACTTTGGCGCCGCGGTCGTGACCGTCCTGACCCATTTTAGCTACCATGATACGGGGCTGACGTCCCTCTTTCTTCGCAAATTTCTCAGCCAACTCACAAGCTCTGTGGAAGTCGCTGTCGTTCTTACTTTCTGATGAATACACGCCTGAAATAGTTCTGATTACTGCTTTATAACGTCCTACAACTTTTTCGCAAGCATACGAAATCTCGCCCAATGTGGCACGGACACGTGCTGCTTCCACTGCCAGTTCCAGCAGGTTGCCTTCCTTCGTCTCCACACATTTGGTGATGGCATCGAGTGCTTTCTGCACGGCAGCCTCATCACGGCCTTCCTTCAATATCTTCAGGTTCTGGATCTGTTCCTGGCGGACAGCCGTATTGTCAATCTCAAGAATATCAATAGGAGCTTCTTTCTCCAGACGATATTTGTTTACACCCACAATAGTCTGCGAACCACTGTCGATACGTGCCTGCGTGCGTGCGGCAGCCTCTTCGATACGCATCTTGGGGATACCGGTTTCGATGGCCTTCGCCATACCGCCCAGCTTCTCGATTTCCTGAATCAGCTCCCAAGCCTTGTGCGCAAGCTCATTGGTCAGAGACTCTACATAGTAAGAACCGCCCCACGGGTCGACATTCTTGCAGATGTAAGTTTCTTCCTGAATATAAATCTGCGTATTACGTGCAATACGCGCAGAGAAATCGGTAGGCAATGCGATAGCCTCGTCCAAAGCGTTGGTGTGCAAGGATTGGGTATGTCCCAAAGCGGCAGCCATAGCCTCGATACAGGTACGGCCCACGTTGTTGAACGGGTCCTGCTCGGTCAGCGACCAGCCGGAAGTCTGGGAGTGCGTACGCAATGCGAGTGATTTCGGGTTTTTCGGGTTGAACTGTTTCACAATCTTCGCCCACAACATACGTGCGGCACGCATCTTGGCTATCTCCATGAAGTGGTTGGTGCCGATAGCCCAGAAGAATGACAGACGCGGTGCGAATGCGTCGATGTCGATACCTGCGGCAACACCTGCACGAAGATATTCCAGACCGTCGGCCAGGGTGTAAGCCAACTCGATGTCCGCTGTGGCGCCGGCTTCCTGCATATGGTAACCGGAGATAGAGATAGAGTTGAACTTAGGCATCTTCTGAGATGTGTATTCAAAGATATCGGAGATAATCTTCATGGAGAATGCAGGCGGATAGATATAGGTGTTACGCACCATGAATTCCTTCAGGATATCGTTCTGGATAGTACCCGCCATTTCTTCCAACTTGGCGCCTTGCTCCAGACCGGCATTGATGTAGAATGCCATGATAGGAAGCACCGCACCGTTCATGGTCATGGATACGGACATCTTGTTCAAGGGAATGCCATCGAAGAGCACCTTCATGTTTTCCAGTGAACAGATGGACACACCTGCCTTACCGACGTCGCCTACCACACGTTCGTGGTCGGGGTCGTAGCCGCGGTGAGTAGCCAGGTCGAATGCCACGGACAGACCTTTCTGTCCGGAAGCCAGGTTACGGCGATAGAAAGCATTGGACTCCTCGGCAGTAGAGAACCCTGCATACTGGCGGATAGTCCACGGACGCAAGGTGTACATTACAGAGTACGGACCGCGCAGATAAGGCGGGATACCTGCCGCATAGTCGAGGTGTTCCATACCTTCGAGGTCTTCTTTGGTGTAAACAGGCTTCACTTCAATGTGTTCCGGAGTCTTCCAGTCGGCTTTAATGCCGTTAGCCTTTTGCCACTCAGCACCATTGGCGGGCTGGAAAGCGGCATATATATCTAAGTTTTTAAAATCTTTTCTCATCTTACTTCAAAAGTTTAGCGTTGAATTCCTTTAATGTTTCCAGAACGTTGACACGAACATGGATAAAGTTCTCGATACCTGCCGCTTTCAGCTCGTCCATGCAAGCGGGAGCGCCGGCTACGATAAACATGGCGCGGCCGTTCAAGGCCTTGAAAGCGGGAATTGCATATTCCGCATATTCATCATCGCTCGAACAGAGAACCACAATATCGGCTTTAGCCGCCATTGCAGCTTCCACACCTTCCTCTACGGTCGGGAAACCGAGGTTGTCAACAACTTCATATCCGGCACAGGCCAGGAAGTTACAAGAGTATTGGGCACGTGCCTGACGCATAGCCAGGTTGCCGATAGTCAGCATAAATGCTTTGGGACGCTTGCCGGACGCTTCCGTTTCCAGACGCAACGCTTCAAATTCGCTGGCTGCACGGTCGAAGTTCAGTGACGGAACATCCTTTTCGCAAGTGCTGTGTCCGCCGCAACAGCAAGAAGCTTCCAACGGTTTCTTGTCGCCCGCCTTCTCGTTGAAGTTCGGGAACTGGTTAGTACCCAACAGCACTTCCTTACGCTTGGCAACGGCTGCATGGCGGGCCGTATTGCTCTCGTTCACGGCAGCCTGTATCTTGCCGGATTTTACGGATGCGTAGAAACCTCCGTCTTCTTCCACTGCAAGGAACAGCTCCCAAGCCTGCTTGGCAATAGCCACAGTCAGGTTCTCGATGTAGTAAGAACCGGCAGCCGGGTCGATAACCTTGTCGAAATGCGATTCCTCTTTCAGGAGCAGCTGCTGGTTGCGTGCCAGACGTTCGGAGAATTCATCGGGAACGGCATACGTCTTGTCGAACGGAACAACCGTCATGGAGTCGACGCCTGCAAGAGCGGCACTCATAGCCTCGGTCTGCGTACGCAACAGGTTTACGTGCGCATCGAACAAAGTAAGGTTGAAAGTGGACGTTTCCGCATGTATTCTCATCTTGGCAGCACAGCGGCATTCGTTGTGTTCGCCCTTGTTTTCGCAGTCGCGCAGGCATTCCGGATTATAGGAAGCCACGATATTGGCCCACAACATACGGGCAGCGCGGAATTTTGCTATTTCAAGGAAGTAATTGGAACTGATACCGAAATTAAACTTTATCTTCTTGGCTACCAAAGCTGCCGGCAGTCCGGCATCGGTCAGCTGGTTCATGTATTCATTACCCCAAGCCAGCGCGTAGCCCAGTTCCTGATAGATATATGCACCGGCATTGTTCAACGTCAGCGCATTCACGTTCAGGACGCGGTATTTCGGAAGCATGGCGGTAGCTTCAATCAAAGCCTTGGCAGTAGCCACCATATCGCCCTTTTCCTTGCCTTTGGCAAGCATCTTGTTGAAATAATCGTAGTTAATGGAACCTTGCAACTTCGTGAGGTCATAATCTTTCTTTTGGAAATAACCGACCAGAAGTTGTGCCAATTCCACCACGTGTCCCTGACAAGTGGAGAAATTCAATTCTATGCACTCCGCACAGATGTCTTTCAGCAAAGTTTCGATATACTCCGCACTCAGTTCTTTGGCTTTCACGTGGAAAGAGAGCGAATCGACACCCTTGTTCAAAATGTCCAACGCCTTGGCATTGGCTGCTTCGGGAGATTCCACCTTTATTTCCTGACGGACGAACCACTCATTATTGTTTTTCTTTGTACCTCTAAGATAAGGGAACTCACCGGGAAGAGCATCCGTGGTCTTTAAACCTTCAAGGTCTTCCATACGATAGAAAGGTTTTACCTTGAATCCCTCATTCGTCCTCCAAACGAGCTTTTTCTCAAAGTCCGCACCCTTTAAGTCTGCGGTTACTTTCTCCATCCACTGTTCCGTAGAAACCGGAGAAAAGTCCGAGAAGAGTTTTTCTTTACTGTCTGCCATAGTTTATTTAAAATTAAAATAGATGAATAGTATTCATTTTGTCATCAATAGACTTGCAAATATAAGGAAATACTTCAAACAAAAAGGTTTTTTAGGGAAAATTGCACTTACGGATAACACTATGTCCATCCTTATTCCCGGCATCCCTCCATAGATACCTTGCTTTTGCAAAGCTGGTATTACAAAAAGAAAAGAAAACCCTTTGCCAGCTCCCCTTTATTAAGTAATTTTGCGCAAAATTTTAAAAAGCAATAAATAAGGTACTATGAATTGGTTAGAAAGTCTTCTTTGGGACCCGACATCCGTCGCACATATCGTTTGCCTGTACGCATTCGTTATATCCGTGGGGGTGTTGCTGGGCAAGATTAAAGTTTTCGGAGTATCGTTGGGAGTGACGTTTGTCCTCTTTACCGGTATCCTGATGGGACATTTCGGATTTACAGGTGAAATACACATCCTACATTTCATCCGCGAATTTGGTTTGATTTTATTTGTATTCTGCATCGGTCTGCAGGTAGGGCCGTCGTTCTTCTCCTCTTTCAAGAAAGGGGGTATGACGCTGAACATGCTTGCCGTGGGCATTGTGGCACTGAACATAGTAGTCGCACTGGGCATTTATTTCATCGATGGAAATATAGACCTGCCGATGATAGTAGGCATTTTGTACGGTGCCGTAACCAACACTCCCGGTCTGGGTGCAGCTCAGGAAGCGTTGAACCAGCTGAATTATACGGGAGACCCCATCGCATTGGGATATGCCTGCGCCTACCCGCTCGGTGTGGTCGGCATCATCGGCTCTATTATCGCCGTGCGTTACATCTGCCGCATCAACCTGAAAAAAGAAGAAGAGGAGCTTAACACGCAAGAAACGGATATGAAGCACATGC
>OGXE01001994.1_pt1 | contig 16132 bp, 7 predicted proteins | sample 1576181 | NCBI WGS metagenome assembly OGXE01 (sample SAMEA3541478, study PRJEB24748) | human gut metagenome | biome: human gut; feature: human-associated habitat; material: faeces | place: China | collected 2012 | reverse complement strand
GGCATCTCCGCCCCCTGCGGTTCCGTATTTCTCTCCCGACACCTCCCTGCCTGCCGCAGCGGCAGGTCGGCTTCCCAGCCCCGCCCCGGTTATCGCTCCGGATCCGGATATCGCCCAAAGACACGACCCCGGATTCTCTAAAACTCAACGGTGATCCCCAGCGTAGGGATAAGCGACCCGCTCTGCTGCCCGATATACTTCATGCGGTAACGCTGTTCCGCCGCCGGGGCCTGGGGGTTCTCCACCACGCCCGTCGACATCAGCACGTCGGGACGGCGGAGTTTGCTGCCCGTCACGTTCTGCAGGTCGATGTAAAGGCCGAGCATACAGCGGCGGAAATAGAAGGTTTTGTCGATACGCAGGTCTACCTGCGCAAAGGTGTCGAGCCGCCCGTCGTTGTAACGCCCATAGTCATAGTACGGGCGCCCCTGGGCGTCCCAGGCTTCGACCAGCGACGATTTTTCGACATCGTAGGGCGTATAGGGCGTCCCGCCCACGGCGCTCAGGCGCGCCCCGACGCTCCAGTTGCGCGGCAGGTCGTACGTGCCGCTGAGGTTCGCCACGAAACGGCTGTCCCAGGCCGATACGATATACTCCGATGCGGCATCGGCACGGTACTCGCTGCGGAACAGGGTCACCGAACCGACGAGGTTGACCCTCCCGGGTATCTGCCAGCGTGCCATCGCCTCGACCCCGTACGACCGCCCGACGGCCGTCGGGCGCAGCGCTTCGTTGCCGACCACGCCATAGTCGTCGCCTTTGCACGAGAGCGGGATGCCGTCCGAGACGGAAAGCGGGATATTCCCGTATTTCTTGTAGAACCCCTCGACCGAGACGACCAGGCGGTCGCGCAGGCGCCATCCGCCTCCGACGCTGAACATTCCCACACGCAGGTAGTCCAACGCCTCGTTCACCAGCACCCCGTCCTGTTTGAATCCCAGGGCCGTATAGGGCGGCAACTGGTAATAAAGCCCGGCGCTTCCGCTCAGCAACCACCCTTTGCCGAGCTGGTATGAGACCGACGCCCGGGGCGAAAGCTGACGCCAGAACCTCGCCATGCGCGCGGAATAGTCGGCCCCGTCGGCACGCACGCCGACCGATGCCGTGAAGCGCTTGTCCGCCGAGGCATAATCCGCGCCGGCGAACAGGCCCCAGCCCACGATCCCCAGCCGGGTACGATAGTCCGAGAGCGCCGCCTCATCGGTGAAAAGCCGTTGCTCGGTACGGTTCGTATAGCCCGAATAGCTCAGCTCGGCGCCTTCGCGCACCGTCCAGCGCCCCAGATAGCTGCGGTTTTCGGCGCGGAGCGTGGTCTTCTGCTCCACGGAGCGCAGCCGCAGCGTCAGGTTGTCCTCCGACGAGTCGTCGTTACCGCGGTATTTGAGGTTGCGGTTATTCAGGTAGGTGTGCCCGAGCGACACGGTCTGCACATGGCGGCCCGCATAGTGGCGCCATGCGGCCCCGACGGTGAAGGTCTCCTGGCGGATGCGGGGCAGGTAACTCAGCAGGTACTCGGCGTCTTCGCCCTCCTCGTCGAGGTTGAGTTTCATGTTGTCGAAGCCCGCCAGCCCCAATACCGTCAGCTCGTCGTGCTCCGAAAGGCGCGTCTTGACCTTCAGCTGCCCGTCGATGTAGTTCGGCAGGAAAGGCAGGCCGATCATCTTGAACAGCAGTTGCAGGTAAGACTGGCGCAGCGAGAAGAGGTAGGATGTTTTCTCGCCGATATGGCCGCTCCCGCTCAGCGACACCTCCGAAGCCCCGAGTGTCGCCTTGAAAGTCTGTTTTTCGGGGTTCCCGTCCCGCAGTTGGATGTCCAGCACCGAACTCAGCGCCCCGGAACGGTCGGCCGGGAAAGCCCCGGTGTAGAAATTGATCTCGCGGATCAGGTCGGCATTGAGGATGCTCACGGGGCCGCCCGTGGCGCCCTGCGTGGCGAAATGGTTGATATTGGGGATTTCGATGCCGTCCAGATAGAACTTGTTTTCCGACGGGCCGCCGCCGCGCACGATCAGGTCGTTGCGATAGCCCACGGGCGAGAACGACACGCCGGGGTACGAACGTACGATACGCGACACGTCGCGGTTGGCGCCGGGGCTCTTTTCGATCTCCCGCACCCCGATGACCTGCAGCCCGACGGGGCTTTCGGCCGTGGCGCGGAACGGCGAAGGCACGACCGTCACGGCTTCGAGCTGCGTGGCATCCTCCTCCATTTCGATTTCGATGAACGGCGTGGCGGCCGAAACGAGGTATTCGGGCGTGACGACGGTCTTGTACCCCACGGACGAGGCCGAGAGGCGGAAAATACCCGCCCGCACCCGCTCGAGGCGGAAGCGTCCCAGCGAATCGGTCGATGCGCCGCGTTGTTCCTGCCCGACGGGCACTACGGCGGCATAGGCGACCGGCTGCCGCGTCAGGCGGTCGATCACCCGGCCGCTGACGGCATAGGCGCCGTCCTGCGCCCTTACCGCAGAGGCGAGGCACAACGCCGCAAGGGCGAAAAAAAGTTTTATCCGCAATGCAGGAGACATGATTTTGCAAATGTATAAAATTAAGGCGGCTTCCCGCCGATCGGGCGAAAAAATTTCGTATGTCCCGAATTCTCCGCACCGGGCTTCCGCTCCAATAATAAAGCCATTTCCACCAGGATGCAATTCAGAACATTATTAATCCGATAACGGAACAAGCGAAAAGACATGAAAAATCGCTCCGGATTCTTACCCCTTCCGGCAAGGGTATTATTATATTAATATAATAATAAAATCCGATGCAAGTTTTTTTCGATTTTTTGCATCAAAAAAACATCACAAAAAGCTTGGATTTCAACATATTGTCCCTACCTTTGCCGACACGATCGCGGCAGTGAACACCCCTGTCGGCAATACAGCCGGATTCGAAAATAGGCTGTACCGATTATTTTCGACGCAACATATACCGACCATTTTCCCGCCGGACAAGCCGGCAAAATTGCAGTGCATACACACGCTGTCAGGGAGCCGATTCCGAATACTTTGGGTCGTTTAGAATTGATGAAACAAAACTTCAATTATAAAAAAGATAAAAGTTATGAAAAAGCAACATTACACAGCCGAAATCCCAGTTTCCAACCCGTACAATTTTGCCGCGTTCGAAGACCTGATCGCCAACATCCAGTCCGGTTACAACGAAGAAAAAAGGCTGAAGAACGCAGCTTTCGAATTCATGATCAATAAAGGCATATACGTCGACTTCCACGAATGGCTGCATAACCCGGCCCGGCAGCACCAGAGCGAAAATATCCGGGGACGGTTCCGTATGGGTACCGCCGCAACCACCCGGATCGCAAAATTTTTCAGGCGATAAATGCCCCCGCGCCCGCAATAACGCTCCGGCCTGCATTTCAGAGGGCCGTCACCCTATAGCGCATCCCCGGCTACGGATCGTGTGACTACTGAAAAGGGATAGAGAATAAGCCCGTTCCGAAAACATCCGGAGCGGGCTTATCGCATATAGAGTGGCTCCCCGTTATTCGATCACGGGCAGGGCACGCGGCTCGCAGGCCCACCGCGTCCCGTCGATCCGGTTCCCGGAGACCGTAATGGCGAAAATATTGATGTCGGCATCCTCGGGCAATGTCAGCTTTCCGGCTCCGGGGGCGATATCGAACCCGAGCCTGTAAAGGTACGTGAAGGTATAGGCATCGTTCCGGCCGTTCATCTTGTGCCGGTGGTTCCCGATATGGGCGATCGTTCCGTCCTTGACGAACGATTTGGTCTTGCCGGCCCAGGCCCACTGGGCGCGGAAGCCCGAGTAATAGGGCACGACAGCCTCGTATTTGCGGCCGTCGACGTCGAATACGGCCTTGCGGTCGCCCCTGGACGACGATGCGAGGATGTAGACCTTGTTGTAATCGCCCTGCGGCAAATCGACCGTGACGGCCTCCTTGCAGTTCAGCACGTTTTTCACGTCGGGTTCGCCGCGGCGGTATTCGATGCCGCCATGGACGATCACTTCGGGCATGAGCTCGGCAGCATAGGAGTTGCACTCCTTATCCACCTTGGCGACGGACTTGAACGGGTCGCTCGAAATGGAGTTCTGGTTTACAGGGAAATCCACAAAGGCATTCTCGATCGCAGGGGCGGCCACGGGAGCCTCCGCCAGCGTAATCTTATAGGTCTTGGGCGCGAAACGCCCGGCATCGACGAGCAGCCGGTTGCCTTCGAATCGTGCTTCCCCGACCGGCTCCTCGATTCCGTTCACCTCCTCGGCCGAAACGATCCGCACGGGGAAAGCCAGCTCGGCGCCGCGCACCTCCCGGCCCGTTGTTTGGAATACGCGGACGATATAACCGCTGCCGTCCTCGGCCTTCTTAAGCGCCTTGACGGCGATCTGCGGGGTCGAAGCCGCGACAAAAGAGAACCTGCGTCCCAGCTTCCCGGGGTGCTTCGGCGTCGTGAAGCTGAGGAGCGGCTGGTTGAGCAGCTCGCCTTTCTCCACCACCCCGGCGCGGTTATGGTCGCCATCGTGCCCGACGAGCGAGTAAGTCATCGTATGGCGTCCGAAATCCAGATCCCGTTGGTCGGCATAGCGTTTCTCGGTCGAAGGCGTATGCAGCAGACTCAGGCGCAGGGTATTGTCGGCGGGTTTGTCCCAGCCGTATTTCGAATCGTTCAGAACGGCGATGCCATAGTCCCCGTCCGAGAGGTCTGCCCAATGATGGGCGAATGTTTCGTGCGCCCGCTGGTGGTTGGTGGGACGGCGCTGGTTGCCGATGCCGATGTCGTAGACGGCCTCCTCGGCGGAAACGGACATCGGGAATTCGGCCTTGAGCAGGGCGTCGGGCGTCTTCCAGTCAATGTCGGCCACGATATCGATACGCTCGTCGTCCCCGCCGTCGGTCAGGCGGATATACTGCACCAGCCGGGAATCGCCGTACCGCCGTTCTACTTTCAGGGAGGCCCGTGCGGCGCCGCACTCCGCCACGCTGATCCGGACATCCGTATCCACGGGTTCGGGTGTCTGGTCGAGCGTCGCCTTGTGGATCTCCCATGCCGGATAGCGGTTCGACACATTGGGGGTCAGCACCGCAAGGCGGAAGGCCTTGCCTTTTTCGACCAGGTCGCGGCCGTTGCGCTTGTCAATGACCGAGGCGATGTCGCCGTTCGCATCGAGCGTCACCTTATAGACCCAGTTCTCGAGCGTATTGCCCGAGGCCCTGAGCACCTTGCCCTTGCCGGCCTTGCCGGCCCTCACGTCGTATACCGCATAGCTTACGGGTTCCATCGCGGCGGCAAACAGCACGGTCGCCCTGGCACCGTCGCGGGCAACGATCTGCGCAGGAACGGCCTTCCCGTCCGGCGCATAAACGGCCACCCCTTCGGCCTCCGCAGGCAGGTCGACCGTCGCCTCGACAAGGCTCCTGCGCGAATAAGCGGCGGGGTTATAAACCAGTACCGGACTTCCCTTCGCGCGCGTGTCCATTACGGATGCCGCAGCCCCGGCCGATGCGAGGATCACATCGCAGAATTGCCCCTGCGCCAGAAATTCGTCGTTCCAGGAGTAGGTATACGCCTCCCAGATGCTGGTTCCCGTAAGGTCGTCGTGGAACTGGTGCCAGAGGAAACGCTTCCAGGCATCATTGAGCGCCTCTTTCGGATAAGGGACGGCTCCCATCCAGTCGGCGATCACGGCCGAACGCTCGGCGGCATCGGCCAACTGCTCGTTACGGCGGTTGTAACGCTTCATCTCGGCCTGGGAGGTATAACAGCCCGGAGCGTGGACGTCGAGAGGCATCTCCCCGACGAACACCGGGAGTTCCGGATGGTTCCCGTAGGGCATATAATCCTCGTAGAGCTGCGAGGACGTGGCGCTGACAAGCTGCACGGGCCCCTTGCCGTTCGTAATCCCCTCCTCGAGCAGCTGGATGCTGCGGGGCAGGGCCGAGCCGCCGTGGTCTCCGGCTCCGTTTGCCAGTTTGTTGCCATAGTACCGGTAAGCGATGCCGAAAGGCGACTTCCGGGCACTTTCGGCCAATTCCTCGTTGGCGCTCAGATCCCCTTCGGGAAACTCGTTCCACGAATAGCGTCCCGGCTCGAGCGCCACCATGATGCGGGCGCCGTCGACCCCTTCCCAGAGCCCGATCGGAAACGGGGTTTTGGAGTCGCCGACAAGCGGCTCGGTGCGCCACGACAATTTCTGCGTCGAGAAACCGATCAGGCCGCAGTGGTGTCCCAGCGTCGGCATGACCTGGCTGAATCCGAAACAGTCGGGCAGGAACATATCCTTCGACTTGATGCCGAACTCCTTTTTATAAAACTCCTGTGCAAGCAGGATGTTGCGGATAAACGACTCCGACGACGGCATGTTCGGGTCGTTGGCCTCGAACGAAGCCCCCGAAATGTTCCATCGCCCGTCGGCTACGAATTTCCGGATGCGCTCGAAGAGATGCGGATAATACTCCTTGATCCATTCGTACTTGACGGCGCCTTCGAAATTGAACACGTAATGCGGATATTTTTCGAGCAACGCCAGATTCTGCACGGCCGTATTATATAGGTAATCGTCGATCGTGGCTTTCACGTCCCACCGCCACTGCGTGTCGAGATGGGAATTGGAGACCATATAGACCTTGTATTTTTTCCCGGAATCCTGCGCCGACGTATCCGACGGGCTTCCCGCCAAAAACAGCGCGAGGACGATTCCGATAAATCGCATGATTTTCATATTTGATTGTTTTAATATTGAATGATGGAAAGAGGATGGAAGTTGACCGGACTTCGACTACGCTGCGGACAAAAGTAATAAAAGACAAGATAAATAACAACATAAACACAACAAATAATCAAAAATAAATTTCCTTTTAATCTCTTTTTAACACTTGTATTAAAATAAAACTTATATATTTGTCATATCTTAAAGCCTAAAAACGATGGAAAAGAAATTCCGGACTCTTTCGGCCTACCTCCCCAGCAGGAGACCGTCCATACCGCCCGCCCTGCCGTTCGCCCTGCAAAACGGGTACGGCATCCCCGCGGCCGGTCAGGGTATCGTCGTCGGCACCACCGGCCGTACTTGCCCTGCGACAGCCTCCGGCCGGGTGACCGACGCAACCGCACACCAGGCATCCGGGGATGCCCTAAGCGGCGACTGCAATTGCGCCCCGATGGCCCGGGCCAGCTCTACCGCAGCAACAAGGCTGACGGCGGCATACTGAGACAGCACCAAAAACGCCGCCGTCCGGGCACAAGCCCGTACAGTCTCGATTTTATAATGTATATTTGTAGTAACACAACCTAATCCTCGACCAGATATGAACCGTTATTTCTTTCTGCTTACCGGCCTTCTGATCTGCTGTTACGTCCCGATTAACGACGTTACCGCCCGCACAATGCGTGGGGGGGGATTTCCCTCTTTTAATTTCGGTAACCGGCAACATCCTGCCGGAGCAAATTGTCCGCTACGCCCCGAACGGCGACCAAGCCGGCAAAAGCAACACTGACCCCGAGCCGGCAACGGCGGGGGACACCCAAGCCCGAAACCCGCGAAAAAGCAAAGCCACGCTGCCGGCCATCGCAACGGGCGCACTTCTTCTACTGGCGGCCGTCTCGCTCGCCTTCAGGAAAAAACACCAGATCAAACAGTTGCGTACGCAACACGCGCAAACCAGCGCCCGGCTGCACGAACTCAGCGAACAGCTCGCCGCGAGCAGCCTCCGCCACGAAACAGCCACCCGGGCACTCTCCCAGGCCAACACCATCAAAGACAAATACCTGCGTTACTACATGCAACGCAGTACGTTCTATATCAACAAATTAGAACGTCATCGCACACACCTCTACAAGACTGCGCTCTCGTTCGGACAGGAGCGCCTTTTGCGTGAGCTGCGCTCGCCTACGCCCATCGAGCAGGAATACAAATCGTTCTTCCACGAATTCGACCGGGTATTCCTATCGCTTTATCCCGATTTCGTGGAAAAAGCCAACGCACTGCTGCGGGACGGGGAGCAAATGAAAACGCCCGGCCTCAACACCGAATTCCGGCTGCTGGCCGTGATCCGGCTGGGCATCACGGGCAACAGCGAAATCGCCCAGTTTCTGCATATCTCCATAAATACGGTCTACACCTACCGCAACCGGCTGCGTAACTCCGCCAAATGCCCGCCCGCCGAATTCGAGCGCCGGATCATGGAGATCGTCTGACAGCCGGAAATCGCGCACCGGCAATTCATACGGGATTCATATAATAACACCCGGGTATCGGAAATAACATGCTTTCCACCAGCCCATTATCGGAAATACGCATTCATATTTCATTTTGATGCTGTTGATACATATTTTCCAAAAGCATACTTTTACAAACAACAAAGCGGAATTTCTTCTGAAATAAACACAAAAGAATACAATAAGAAATCCATAACAACTCTATTTGATTTTCATTCATCTTTCATTTAATATCTTTTTCTCAACCTTTAAAATACAGAGATGCCTATGACAAAGTAAAGACTACGACCGGACTTACACGACTACGAACCATTCATTCATCCAAATATTCAACCCTAAAACTTTCATTTATGAGAAAATCTCTTCATTTTCTTATTTACATGCTTTTTGCCGCACCGCTATTGCTGTTCAGCTCCTGCGGCATCGAGGATGTAGAGGCAGAAGACGGTGCGATCGTATTCGAACTCTATGACACGGAGGGCAACCTGATCGAGGGCCTCCAGAGCATGCGGTTCGGCACGACGGCCACCTATACCTTAAAGAGTGCATTCGTCACCTACACGGTGGCCACCCCGCCCACAGGCTGGAAATGCACCGTGATCCCCAGCTCGCGGAGCTGTTCGGTCACCGCCCCCCCAGCCTCCGACCTGGGAGCCAAGGCCAGCGGCGACGTGGTCATCGAAATACAGTCGCAGGCAGGCCGCACGGAGACCTATACGCTCGCCGTAGCCGCCCTGGAAAACGACATCACACTCACATTCGACGAAGAGACAACCTCGAAGACCCATGTATTCTCCTACGGGAAGAGCATGGAATTCGAATTCACCAGCGAGAACACCGCGTCGCTCGACGTAAGCGTCCCCAAGGGATGGACTTACACGGCCGATGTCGATGCGGGTCTGCTGACCGTCACCGCGCCCACGCAGGAGGAGGCCGACCCGGCCATGGAAGGCAGCGTCAAGGTTACGCCGCTGAGCGTCCGCGGGACGGCCGGCGAGGGTTCGTCGATCCCCGTCGAACTCTCGACCAAGTTGCCCATCATCTCCTTTGCCGAGGCCGATTACAAATTCGCCTTCGGCGAGCAGCGCGACATTCCCTGTACCGTCACCAACGTAGCCACGTGCGACATCACGGCGCTCAAAGGCTGGGACATCGCACTCGACATCAAAAATTCGGTGCTCAAAGTCACGGCTCCGGCCGACGGCGCGGACTGCACCGGTGCGGGCACGGTCGAATTCGCAGCCGTTTCGGCGGAAGAGCTCACGGCATCGTTCAGCGTCCGCCTGAGCTGGAAGGGCATCTCGACCCCCGAAGAGTTCGTAGCCTTCGGCAACGCGGTGACCGAAGGGGCGCCGCTCGACGCCTACACCAACGGCGGCAGGATCGTCCTTGTCAGCGACATCGATCTGAGCGCCCTTACCCAAACCAGCTTCGCAGGCTCGGCCGCCAATCCGTTCAAAGGGACTTTCGACGGTCTGAACAATACGATCACCGTCAAGCTGGCGGATCAGGATTCGAAGGAACTCGGCCTGTTCCACACGCTCGATGCAACGGCCGAAATAAAGAACCTCTCGCTGGCGGGCAGCATGTCCGTATCGCAAGCCACCCCGGTAGTAGCCGGCACGCTGGCCGTCTATAACAACGGCGCGGCACTGACCAAAGTCACCAACAAGGCCACACTGTCCTTCTCCGGGGCGAAAACCGTCACCACGGCAGGTTATCTCGGCGGGCTGGTCGGCCTGGCGAACGTCGGTTCGGTCTACACCGATTGCCACAATACCGGCGAATTCATCGTCACGGGGACAGCCCGGACGGAGTTCATCGGCGGCATCGTCGCAGGCACCGCGGACAAAACGGAAGGATCGCTCGTGAACTGCACGAACAAAGGCAATTTCAGCTTCGACTTCCCGGGCGCCGTCGACACCGGCCAATACGGAGGATTGTTCGGCCATGCCGAGAAATCGAACTGGACGTTCAGCAACTGCACCAACGAAGGCACCTTCACCGTCACCTTCGCCGATCCCGGGCACCAGTTCCACTCGCTGGGCGGTATCCTGGCCACCGGCTACGGCGTATTCGACAATTGCGTCAACAAGGGCAAGATCATGTTCAACAACTCCAACGGCACGAAATATCGCCGCACGGGCGGTATCGTAGGCTGCGTCGGATCGGACGCAGGCCTGGGTTATACGCTCAGGATGACCAACTGCCGCAACGAGGCCGACATCGCGGCTTCGACGGCATCGGTCGGCGGTCTGATCGGCATTGCCGAAAAGGTGGCGTCGCCGGCCCTGATCGAAAACTGTGTAAACACGGGTAACATGACCAGCCCCACGATGGCCGACTACGACCTCTTCTACATGGGCGGCATCGCCGGCAAGGTCGCCGGAGCCTTCACGTTGAAAAACTGCATCAACCGCGGCAACCTCACGGCGGCCGTCGAGCGCGACATCGCGGGTATCGCCGTATCCGGAGACGACAATGCCGTTTTCGACGGTTGCGAGAACTACGGCGACATTACGGCAGTGGCCAACCACAAAACCGACAAATGGCGCCCAATCGTGGCCGGCATCGTCGCCATAGAAAACGACAAGGTCACCACGATCACGAACTGCACCTGCAAGTGCACCATCGATGCGACGCTCTACCAGGCGACCAGCGTCGGAGCGGTCTATGTCTTCCAGAAAACCTGGGAAAAGGGTGTCGAAGATAAGAAGACCGTATGCGACGAGGCTTCCAAAACCAATTCGGCGGAAACGACAATCAGAATCACGACAAGAGAGTAAAACCCAATAAGAATACAATACGGTTATGAATAAATATCATATTATAACACTGATATTGTGTCTGTTTTGTCTGGGAGGGGCCGCCACGGCCTCTCCGGACAGGACGGCAGCCGCCCCGGACACCCAGGCGCGTTCTTCGCAGCTGAAGGTCTCGGGTATCATCAAGGATGACGCGGGAAGCCCGCTGATCGGCGTGACCATCGTCGTCAAAGGCACCTCCTCGGGCAGCGTATCGAACTCCGACGGCAGCTATACGATCACGGTTCCCTACGCCGAAGCGACGCTGATGGTCTCCTACATCGGCTATGCCCCGCAGGAGATAGGCGTAAACAACCGCACCAAGATCGACATCACGATGGTCGAGGACAGCAAGGCGCTCGAAGAGGTCGTGGTGGTAGGTTACAACGTGCAGAAGAAGGAGACCATCACCGGTTCGATCTCGACGATCACCACCAAAGACCTCAAGCAGTCCCCCACGGCTAACATCAACAATGCGCTGGCCGGGCGCATGCCGGGCCTGCTGGTCAACCAGTTCAACGGCGGCGAACCGGGTAACGACGCCGCGCAGCTCAACATTCGCGGTAAATCGACCTACGGTAAGTCGGACGTCATCATGATCGTCGACGGCATCGAGCGCGACATGAGCTACCTCTCCCCGGACGAGATCGAGACGTTCACGATCCTCAAGGATGCTTCGGCAACGGCACCCTACGGTATCCGCGGCGCCAACGGCGTGATCATCGTCACGACCAAGCGCGGCCGAAAGGGCGAAAAGCCGACCGTCGATTTCAAGGCGTCGGTGGGTGTCAGCGAACCGATCCGCTACCCCGACTACCTGGGTTCGGCAGGCTATGCGACCCTCTACAACGAGGCGATGCTCAACGACAACCCCTCGCTGGATCCCGGCTCGGCATCGCTCTTCTCCCAGGAGACGATCAGCAACTTCCGCCGCGCCAAGGGCGACAACTCCGACGGCCTGGGCTACAACTGGGATTACTTCGACTACGCATTCAAACCGTCGATCCTCCAGGATTACAGCCTTTCGGTACGAGGCGGCACCGACCGCGCCCGTTATTTCATCCTCGGCAGCTACTACAACCAGGGCGGCAACTACAAGCATTCGAACTCCGACAACGTCAACAAGTTCCTGCGCTATAACTTCCGCGCCAACGTCGATGTCGACGCCACCAAGCGGCTGAAGATCTCGGTCGACCTGGGCGCCCGCGTAACGGAATACAACTATCCGGGCGCCACGGCGGCCAACATCATCTCGCTGGCCAACACGCAGCCCCCCTACCTGCCGATCATCCTGCCCAACAACCACAACGACGTCAACCAGGCCGATTTCGAGGAGAACGGCGGCTACCTGCTCTATGCCGACAACGACTACCGTTACAACATGCTCGGGCAGCTCAACCGCACCGGCTTCAGCAAACGTACGCGCCGCTACCTGCAGGGATCGTTCAAACTGAGCCACGACCTGGACTTCATCACCAAGGGCCTGAGCGTCGCCGCGCAGTTCTCCTACGACACCTACAACCAGCACACCATCAACAACAGCGTGCCGACCCACAGCACGGGCAACCTGACCTACCCGGGCTATTCGACCTGGATGCTCCCCACCGAATACAGTATCGACGAGTGGAAGAACAACGCCGACTACTGGATCAAGAACGGCACCTATGTAACCGCCAACCAGCGAACCACGGACGATGCGCAAAGCAACAGCATCAGCCACGGCTCGCCCGAAGGGACGTCGCGTTTCCAGGCGCGCCTGGACTACGCCCGCAAATTCGGCGACCACAACGTGTCGGGCATGCTGCTCTTCTACCTGCAGAACAAGGTCATCAGCAACCAGGTTCCCTATCGCTACATGGGATTTTCAGGCCGCGCGACCTACGACTACCGGAACAAGTACCTCTTCGAGTTCAACATCGGTTACAACGGCTCGGAGAACTTCGCCCGCGGCAAGCGCTACGGCGTATTCCCGGCAGGCGCCGTCGGCTGGGTCATCACGCAGGAGCGATTCATGAGGGACGTAAAGTGGCTCGACCACCTCAAGCTGCGCGCATCGTACGGTCTGGTGGGTAACGACCAGCTTTCGGGCAACCGTTTCTCCTACCTGCAATACTACAAGTCATCGGACGGCATGACCACCTATTTCGGCGAGACCGAGGCCGGCTATACCAGCTACCTGGTCGAGGGCGTGTTCGCCAACCCGAACCTGACGTGGGAGAAGGCCCGCAAGTTCAACTTCGGTATCGACGCCCAGTTCTTCAACCAGCGGCTGACCTTCACGCTCGATGTCTTCAAGGAGCACCGCTACGACATCCTCACTTCGCTCTCGGGGGATGACAAGGTCGGGTTCCCCTACATCGTCGGGCAGGTCGCCCCGATCGTCAACTCGGGTATCGTCGACAACCACGGCGTCGAATTCGAGATCGGCTGGAACGGCCATATCGGGCAGCATTTCCGCTACTACATCCGCCCGAACTTCACGTTCGCACGCAACAAGATAAAATACTGCAACGAAATCTCCTACATCGACAACAACGGCCGTGACTGCCCGTGGCGTTACCAGACCGGCAAACGCCTCGATGAGAATTTCTGCTACATCTTCGACCACTTCGTGGCCGACCAGGGTGAGGCCGACCGCCTGAACGCGATGAACGGCGGCAGCGGATTCGCCATCTGGGGCCCCGTACAGCCGGGCGACGTGGTCTACAAAGACCTCAACGGCGACGGCGTGGTCAACAACTACGACCGCGCCGCCATCGGCAACCCCCGTACGCCCGAGATCCAGTTCGGCATTCCGCTGGGACTCTCCTACAAGGGATTCGACTTCAGCATGCTGTGGCAGGGCTCGGCGCTCTGCTCCGTACAGCTGAGCGGCCCGGCCGTATGGGATTTCCCGCTCTACGACCAGTCGCGTATCGGCAAGGTGCGCCGGATGCACCTCGACCGCTGGACACCCGAAACGGCAGCTACGGCGAAATACCCCGCCCTGCACTACGGCATCCACAACAACAATAAACAGCAGTATTCGAGCCTCTTCCTCTACGACGCTTCGTACATCCGCCTGAAGAACGTCGAGATCGGTTACACGCTGCCCAAAGCCTGGACTTCGAAAGCCGGCATCCAGAACGTCCGCATCTACGTGCAGGGACAGAACCTGCTCACGTTCGACAACCTGGGCGACGTCGACATGGATCCCGAGATCAAGAACGGCGACGGCAGCTGGTTCCCCGTACAGCGTGTCATCAACATCGGCCTTAACATGACCTTCTAATCCAACAAAAACCAACGACAATGAAAAAAATCTTATATCTGCTCTGTAGCTGCTTTGCAGTCACGCTGATGGCTTCCTGCGAGGATTTCCTCGACAAGACCCCGCAGGGCGACAAAACGGATCAGGACATATTCTCGCGTTTCAACGAGACTGAAAGCCTGATCAACCGGCTCTACTTCTACGCCCGCGCCGCCGACCAGCCGCTCGTACACATCCGTTTCTTCAGCGACTCGGCGCTCACGGACGAATGCGAAGGCTCTTCGGCCGAGAACGGGTGGTCCAACAAGTTCAACGACGGCGACTGGGAACCGGGTTCCCAGCTCTACACCTCGTGCAACGCCACGACCAACTCCGGCGCCTGCCACACCTTCTGGCCCAAACTCTACGAAGACATCCGCTGCGCCAACGTCATCCTCGAAGGTATCGAGAAGTACAACACCCCGGATTCCGAGGCACGCCCCGGCACGCTTTCGCAGCGTATCGGCGAGGTGCTCTTCATCCGCGCCTACCTGCACTACTGCGTGCTGAAAAGCTACGGCGAATGCCCCTACGTCGACTATACGGTGAACCCCAACGCACTGCCGCCGTTCGAACGCGAGAACATCCATACGATCGTCGAGAAGATCTGCCGCGACTGCGACGAGGCCTATGCCCGCGTCCCGGCGCAGAACCTGATGGATCAGTTCGGCCGCGTGGAGAAAGGCGCCTGCCTTGCGCTGAAGGCCATGGCGCTCTGGATCGCAGCCACGCCGCTCTACAACGGGTCGACGCTCAAAGGCGACACCCGCAACTATGCGTCGGTCTACCAGTCGTACGACCCCGCGCGTTGGGACGCCGCAGCCGCAGCCGCCAAGGCCGTGATGGATTTCGAGGCCGAGGGGCAGAAACGCTACTCGCTCTACCAGGGTTCGCCCAAAAGCCAGACGACCGACTCGGGCGGCACGGATCAGAGCAACGGCGCGGTTTACAGCCGTCTTTGGGAGCTGTTCCACCGCACGATGAACGACGCCAAGAAGGCCGAATGGATCTTCTTCCACCTCCACTGCAAGACCGTGGGTTACCACAACGACATGTACCCGCCTTCGGCGCAGGGACAGGCACGCGAGGTACCCGTACAGGATCAGGTGGACGAATACGAGGTGATCGGCCCCGACGGCTACGGCTATCCGATCTATGCGCTCAAGCAGAATCACAAGGCGCTCTACGGCAGCCTGATCTCCGAGCAGGACATGGCCAAGGCCTATGACGACGGCAACCCCTATGTCAACCGCGACCCGCGTTTCTACCGCGACATCATCTACCACGGATCCATGTTCAAGGGCAAGTGGATCAACACGGCCACCGGAGCCGACGCCATCAACGCCGCCAACTCCACGTCGACGGGCTACTTCACCCGCAAATATTTCGACGGCTATTACACCAAGGGCATGTCGGGCAACTGGAACTTCGACGCGCCGCTGATCCGCCTGGCGACGATCTACCTGGTCTATGCCGAAGCAGTCACCCGCTCGAAGGGCGCCACCCCCGAGGTCTACAACCTGATGAACGAGCTGCGTGCCCGTTCGTTCATGGCCCCCATCCCGCCGGCCGCGCAGACCAACAAGGAGTTGCTGCTCGACTACATCCTGCGCGAACGCCGCGTAGAGCTCTACCACGAAAAGAGCCGCTTCTTCTCGACGCGGTTCTACCTCGAACCGACCAGCCCCGAAGAACTGGCCAAGGATGCCCAGTGGAGTTCGATCCAGGGGACGAACGACCAGAAGGCACAGTTGTATTTCGACAAATACGGCGCCTACCCCAAGACGCATAGAATTACTTGTCAAGAAGTTTTTGTTGACTTTTGGATATATATTAAGTATGAT
>OGXE01001981.1_pt1 | contig 16184 bp, 14 predicted proteins | sample 1576181 | NCBI WGS metagenome assembly OGXE01 (sample SAMEA3541478, study PRJEB24748) | human gut metagenome | biome: human gut; feature: human-associated habitat; material: faeces | place: China | collected 2012 | reverse complement strand
AAGAAAATCACGGAAGAAAACTTAATCCGCTGCGGCAGGGAAGAATTTCTGGAAAAAGGCTACGCCGGGGCGAACCTCCGGGATATCTGCAAACGGGCCGGAGTTACTACCGGGGCTTTTTATTTCTCTTTTGAAAATAAAGAGGCACTGCTGGGGGCAATTCTGGATCCCCTGATTGCCGAATATCAGAAAATGATGTATGAAATTACCAAAAGAGAACAGGAACATCCTGAGACCGCAGAGCAGAATGAACGTGAGATCATGGAATACATCTGTGCGCACAGGCAGGAATGTGAACTGGTACTGGAGAAATGCTCCGGCAGCAAATACGAATCCTTCCGGGATGTCGTCTTCAACAATATGTTCACAGCCTTTCAGGGCTATTATGAAAAACAACTGGGCTTTGTGCCCGATAAGGAATTGTTACGAATCCTTGCATCCATGAGGTTACATGGATTTCTGGAATTGATCAAGGGAGATTATGATATGGAACACCGCATGTTCCTGACGAAAGCCATCGGTATTCACGCCGATGCCGGAACGCAGGGTTTAATTGCATATTTTAAGAGCGAGAAGGATGCTCACCGTTAATGCGGTGGGCATTTTCTTTTATAAAAAATAACAAATATAACTTTTGTTATATTCAGAAAACAAGTAGGAGGATTAGTTATGAACAAAAACGTGAACTACGGAAACTGGGTACCTGAAAAAATGTTGGCGCTGTGCTATGTCGCTGCTGCCGTGCTCGGCATTGCCGCCTGTGTGACCGGGCCGGTGCTGCATCTTGTCATTCCGGCATGGATCCTGGGCATTCTTGCCGCGATCTGCCTGGTCTATGGCATTTACATGCACATCTGTCATGAATTGTTTGCCTTCGGCAAAGGCAACATGATGGCAAAAGTCCATCAGCACCTCGTAGATCATCTGGAATGGGACGGCGAGGGTACGCTTCTCGACATCGGCTGTGGTGCGGCTGCCCTGACGATCCGCTGCGCCAAAGCTTTCCCCAAGGCAAAACTCGTCGGTATGGACTACTGGGGTGCCGAGTGGAACTATGCCAAAGAGCAATGTGAAGCCAATGCGAAAGCGGAGGGTGTTGCCGACCGGATCACCTTCCACAAAGGAGATGCCGCCCATCTGGAAGATCCGGATGAGACCTTCGATGCCACTGTCAGCAACTTTGTCTTCCACGAAGTCCGTTCCGCCAAGGATAAACGGGATGTGGTCAGAGAAGCTCTGCGCATAGTCAAAAAGGGCGGTGCCTTCTCCTTTCAGGACATGTTCTCCCAGAAAGCACTCTACGGTGACATGGAAGAATTTGTCGAAGAATTGAAAAAAGAAGGAATCACAGAAATTCACTACATCGGCAATCTTGAGAAGAAACTGGATTTTATCCCGGGATATGCCGCTGCTCCCTGGATGATCTCCGGCATGGGAATCCTGTACGGGCGGAAATAATCATTCCACTCGCTGAAATTCCCGCCAAAAAGCAATCGTTTCCTGCAGATCTGCTTCATCCTCAAAAAGTTCCATCTGCTTCGCCACTTCAATTGCAAAATCCACATATCCGTTTGCTCTTGAAGTGGTGATTCGGTGGGAAGTCACTACATCTTTTTCACAGGAATGTATCGACTCTGCATCTTCTAACAGTCCGGCATGCTCCAACACATCAACACCTGCACAGATAGCAGCGATCCGACCATTAGAATCGTGAACATTTTTCAAATATTCCCATACCTCCGGAGTATCGATCTGCGTAATATCTCCTCCCGGAATAATCAACAGTTCCACATCTCCCGGATTTACGTGATCCAACCGATCCTCTGCCTCAATCCGGTATCCTTCCGTTGCCATGACAGGATTTCCCTCCGGAGATACAAAAATCATTTCTTTTCCCGTCGCATTTAGAAAATAATTCAGAATCGCAATCTCGTAAATACAGCTTGTATCATACAGTAACACCATAGTCTTCATTTGCTCAGCCCTCATATAATCATTTTCAAATAAACATTGTCATGTAAAGAGGAATATACATGATTTCATCCTGGTATTTAAGATCCTTCGTATACACAATATATTTGTCCTGCATTTTCATCTGATATTTTTTCCCCAGATAATCAAAGGATTTATGTGATGTATATCCCGAAGATTTTACCTCTATCGGACAAATTTTTTTCTTTTTCACTGCAAGAAAATCAATTTCATATTTTTGTTCTTTTATTGCCCCCTCCGGGAGATATTGATATTCATGAAAATACAAATCATGGCCGGCTGCCTTTAGCATCTGTGCCACAATGTTTTCCATAATCATTCCCTGATTGATTCCCAGATTATCAAATATGAGTGCTTTGTACAGGTCTTCCTCTGTATCTTCTCTATTTCTCATGATCTGTGTCACGAGAAGTCCTGTATCCCCCATATAAAGCTTAAAATTGCTCCGGTCCGCAAACAATTCCAACGCTACTTCAGGCTTTGTCACATTGATACATTCATTTCCAATCATGGCTTCTGCAATAAAGCTCACCGCATCGACATAATTTTGGTATCTCGCATTTTTGTCTATCAACGAAAACCGAAAGTGTGAATTTTTATTCTCCAACTGCTCCGGAATCGTCTTAAAGATTACCGAGGCTTTTTCTCGATTCTCTGTATCATATTTTGCCAGATCTTCCTCATACAGGCTTAATATATTTCTCTTTATAAAATCAATCTGTGCAAAAGTTTTCCCTTCCACAAAAGCATTTACAGCCTGTGGCATTCCTCCCACTACCATATAAGTGCGGAATTTCTGCATGATTTTTCTGTGAATGGCATCTCCCAGCGGTTTCCTGTGTTGAAAAGCACTCTGCATCGCTTCAAAAGTAACATTATCACCCATTGCCCATAAATACTCTTCAAAATCCATGGGATACATTTTGATTCGGTATTCCTCCGATGGAATCAATATATCGGTAACATTCTTGCGTATGGATATCAAGGATCCGGTTTCTATATATTCATATCTGCCATCCGCCACAAGATATTTGATTGCCTGACGCGCCTGCGGAAACAACTGTACTTCATCAAATATAATTACACAATGATTCCCCTTCAGGCTTCTTCCTTTTAGTAAAAAAAGGTTTCTGAAAAAAGTCTCCAGGTCATTCATGTTCTCCAGGAAATTGTTTTTGACATTTTTTCCTTCTTTTGCAAAATCCAATATCATATAATCATCATATTCGTTTTTAGCAAATTCTTCTACGATCGTACTTTTCCCTATTCGTCTGGCACCTTCCAGCAAAACAGCAGAAGAACCTCCGGAAAGTTCTTTCCATTGTTTTAATTTATCATACATTTTTCTTTTAAATACCATGTTTTTATATCCTCTTAATAACTTTTAACGTTGCCTACGCTCATTATTTCACGATTCGCATCTTCGATGCTCTACGCTGCTTCGCAGCTATCGTGAACAAATTCGTCGTTCGTCAATCACGCAAGCGTGTTGACTCCCTTGCACTCATTATATCACGAAAATCAAAAATGTATGTATACTATTTTTCACGAAAATCAAAAATATTTTTGTATTCTTTTTCACGAAATCCAAAAATGTTTTTGCAGAGTTTTTCACGAAAATCAAAAATGTTTCTATATAAAATCATCCCGGACACTATGTCTGTCTCACAAACACAGTGTCCGGGATGTCAAATTTCTTCTTATATGTCTATCCTATAATGTAATATTGATCACCGGCATGGGAGCCGCCGGTACGCCTACGCCGACAGCATCTGCGGAAAATGAAGTCCCGGTGGGAATGACTGCATTGTCTTTCATTTTCTCCAGGTGGTTGAAAACTGCTTTCAGGTACTCCGCATCGGCCTTGACGATGTCTTTCATCTCTTTGTTGCGGTGTTTGATCTTCATCATCTTGAGGTCTGCGGGATCCATCTCCCTGTTCACAGAGACCGCAGTATCTGATATTCCATCCAGCCCCATCTCTTCCATCAGATCACGTAAGCTATCGGACATTTCCTGCATCAGCTCCGAGGTGAAATCGCTCATTTCCGACATAAAGTCTCCTGCCTGCGCATAGAATGTATCCATGCCAAGAGCAATATGGTCAGATGTATCATAGCTATCCCCTGCATACGCCTCATTGCCTGCATACTCATACGCAGAGAAGTCCCCGGACACTTCATCCGCAGAACCTTCCGCAGACATTTCTTCCTCATTCTGCGCGTTTTCCGCCTCTGCGTCCTGCACATCCTTCGTCTCTTCTTCGCTGATCCGGTCTCCCTGGCAGATTCCACCCGCGGCCTTCACCATTTCCTCTTCTTCGAGATGTTTTGCTTTCTTCTTCGCCACACGTTCCATAGCCTGTGCATGAGCGATTGCTGCGTCGATCTCTTCACTGTCGCTGTCACTGTCACTGTTCTGCTTCTGACGCTTCAGGCGCATGATCTCTCTTCTCGCCTGCCCGACTGCCTGCTTTGCCGCCTGGGACGTCTTGCTCCGCAGTATCTTGGACGAGATATTTTTGAACTGGTACTTCAATTTCTTCAGCGCCAGCGTCGTATTTTTCGTCTGCTGCCTCTGATTGCGCAGCGATTCACTGTAACTTAAAGTACTCGTCACAATAGAATCCTGTCCCCAACTGTTCGCCACCTGTGTCTGTCCGTTCCGGTCATCTCTCGCCAACATCCGCCGGATATCGGTGACAGAACTTTTATTTTTTGCTCCAAAGATACTCTTCTGATTGTTCTGCGTCTTCTTTCCTCCGGAAAATGCCTGCGGCAAACCGGTATTGCCGCTTCCGTAAGCACCTCCGGGCCTCCCCATAGAAATCATACATCCTCACCTTACCCTCTGAAGTCAAAGTTCTGGCCGATCTGCCGTTCACCTGCGGTCTGTACACTGTCACTCCGTGTGTTGAAATTGTAGGTTTCTATCTTAGACAACAGTTCTTCTATGGAACCAGCACTGATCGTTACCGTATCCTCTGTGCCGGCTTCCTCCTTGCTGTCTGCTACCTTATCCGACTTCTTGTCTTTTAGCCGTTCTTCCTTTTCTTTCTTAGCAGCCTTCTTCTCCGCAGCCTTTTTCTCTGTTTTCTTCTGCTCAGCCTTTTTCTCGATCCGGGCCTTCTGCTCGGCGCTGGATTTCTTCAATACAGCGAAAAATGACAGTGTTCCTCCATCATTTACCTGCATTCCAAAGCCCTTGACCTGCGCACCGGAACTCTGCAGGCTGGTCTTTAACTGCTGTATCTGTGCAGCGGCACCGCTCAGGATTCCCTCATACTGTTTGCGGAATTTCTCGTCTGTTGCCATCTGTTCGATCTTGTCCTCATCAATGAGAACAACCGTCTTATAGCCATTGGCATATTTTGCAGCATTGGCTTTTGCATTCTCCTTCTGATCTCTGCTGACCAGAATAAAATCATAATTTCCGTACCTCTTCTTCAGCTGCTCATAGTATTTCGCAGCCTTCTCCGACAGCTCCGGCTGACCGATGGTTCTGCCGTAATCCGCAGTCTTTCCCCTGGTCTGTGCCGTTTCGGAAGGCTTTCCCGCACTTGTTGTGCCGGCTGTCTTATCTGATGTTCCGAATACCTCCGGCTTCTTCGTCTTCGTACTCTTGCTGTAATCACTCTGCGCAGCATACGCACCTATGCTGCCGGTTGCTCCGATTCCCGCCATAATTATTTCCTCCTTGAAAATAAATGCCAAATCCGTTTGTTTACCTGGTTCCTCTATTGAGAATATCGGACAGCTTCTCCGACTTTTTTATACACATCAAAAGGAAACAGGCAAAAAGTGCAAAAAAACCGCCTTTCTGTGCCTTTGCGGATCAGATTAACGGTTTTCCTGTAAACTTTATTCTAAATTACTATTGATTCAAATGGTTGATCGTTACATGCAGCTCTCCCAACAGCTTCTTAATGTCCGCACTTGAGGTCGCCATATCTCTCGCTAACTTCTGTACTTCCGTTGCCACCACGGCGAAGCCCTTGCCCTGATCTCCGGCTCTTGCTGCCTCAATCGAAGCATTCAGTGCCAGAATCTGCTGTCTCTTGCTGTAACCATCGATTTCCTTGGTCTTGTCCGTTGCTTCCTCGATCTGTTCCGCAGCTTTCGTAATGCCACCCTTTAGCTCACCTACCAGATTCTCGTTTTTCCTGTTGACGTAGCTGGCTCTTACGAACATGTTGATCACATCTCCCAGCAGATTTGCCGAAGCGTCGATCTGCTCCCTTGTCTTTACATTTACCTTTTTCAAGGCCTTGATATATTTATCCTCATCAATGCCAAGTTCTCTTGCTGTCTGACGGAACTTCTCCTCATCCGGATTCTCCGGCAGCACCTGTCCTCCGATAATACTGCCCAGCACGGTTCCATCCTCCAGTGTGATCGGAATGCCGAAATCCACAAGTCCCGCATGGCAGGGATACACACCATGGCCTTCTCTGTCACACTGCTCGCAGCGCTTTTTCCCCTCTGCGCTTCCTCTCGTCAGATCAATACAGAACTCCGTAAAATTATAACAGTCACTGATGTATTTTCCGTCTGCACCCACAGCCACGGTTGCCAGTCCTGTGCTGCCTGCCCAGTTCTTCATGATCTGTTCAAATTTGTTCATGTCACAAAAATCCTGAATCTTCATATAACTTCCTACTTTCCCGGTTATCTTAACCGCCGAACGCATCAAATCCGGGGACTTTTTGTCCCGGTATTATCTTATATTTGCATAAAAAATTATACCACATTTTTCAATATTTTTCGCCCTTTTTAATATTTTTACAGATATTTTTTTCGACATTATCTGCCTGAATGCAGTATTTTGTATGGCTCTGAATAGTTAACAGAAATACATGAAATGTAGAGCCATCTATAGTATAATTATCTGGATACAAATATTGGAGCAGATCAAGCGAAAAAGGAGGTACCGTTAATTGAGGAAAACGAAGCTATTCATAAAAATAATATGTGTTCTCATTCTGATATTATCTACAGCCCTGCTCAGTGCCTGCTCCGCCAGCACCTCCGATAGTGCAGAAAAATACATTGTCCTGATCGGAGAAGATCCTGAGATCACAGAAAAACTTTCTGACATTGATCTGCTTGTCATAGATGCGGAATATTTTTCCCAAAATGACATTGCCCGTTTAAGAGAAAATGGTATCCATGAAATCTACTCCTATATCAATATCGGATCGATCGAGAGCTTCCGGTCCTATGATACAGACTTTGAGAAATATACTCTGGGTGCCTATGAGAACTGGCCGGAGGAAAAATGGATCGATGTCTCAGCTCCGGAATGGCAGGCATGTACAGCTTCCAGAGTAGACGCCCTGGTACAGAAGGATGTGGACGGCTTTTTTGTCGATAACACGGATGTATACTATAACTATCCGCAGGAATCCATCTATGACGGAATCCTTACGATTCTGGACTATATAAACCATACAGGCAGAAAGATCATGATCAACGGTGGGGACTGTTTTGTAAAAAAATATCTTACAACAGAAAAAAACGTTCTCATCGATGGGGTAAACCAGGAGAACGTTTTTACTGCGTATGATTTTTCAAAGGATATCTATACTAAAAATGATCAAAGCACGCGTGAATACTATACTGAATATCTAGATCTGGCTATGTCACACGGCTGTACCGCTTACACCCTGGAATACGCAACGGTCCCCTCCATCCGCAGACAGGCAACCGCCTACGCCGGGAAGCATGGGTACATCTGTTACATTTCTGATAATATCGGGTTATGTCTGGGAAGATAACATATTCCTCTCAAGCGCCATCACAGAAATGTTATCTCACAAGTATCCCGATGCTTTTGCTTTGTGTGCTCATCTACATCATCATCCGCGCACAGATCACACTGATAGCATATATTATAACCTCCCTGACCCCTGATATCTTCTGTCACAGCAAAATATCCTGCTTTTAATTTCACGGTCTGCCCGTTTAGAAAATGAATTTCCCTCTGCATATAATCCGCAGGGCTATTTTGTACGGTAGGTACCATGGAATTATACTTTCCTGTAGTAATATAATCCATCTGGATCTCCGTAAAATAGTTCTTCAGATTCGCCTGATCTGCAGCGACCTTTGCCTTATGTATATAAGCCAGATACTGCGGTGCCAATACTCCCACCAGCACTGCCATGATAGCTATTACAATGATCAGCTCTACTAATGAAAATCCCCCGTTTCCCCTCTTTCCTGTTGATTTTTTCATGACTTTTCTCTCCATTACATTACAATACATCCCGCAGGCATCGGGCCTGCGTATAAGAAAGACCCGCATGGTCTTCCCAAGCAGGTCTTTCTTCCGGTCATATATTCAGTTTTATCAGTGCTTTATTATTCGCAAAGCTTGGAAAATGCATCCGCTACGAACTGAACCTTAGGTCCGATGATTACCTGAACGGAGGTCTTACCGGGTTTCATGACACCGGCTACACCTGCAGATTTGATCACCTTATCATTCACTGCGGTAATGTCTTTTACTTCCAGTCTCAGTCTTGTGATGCAGTTGTCAATGCTTGCAATGTTGTCCTTGCCGCCGCAGCCTTCCAGAATGGTTGCTGCGATTGCTGCGAAATCATCATTTGCCAGCTCGATCTTCTTCTCTGCTTCTACATCATCATCTTCTCTACCGGGGGTCTTCAGATCCCATTTCTTGATAGCGAAGAGGAATACGAAGTAGAATACAACAAATGCTGCGATGCCCAGAGGGATGATCAGCCAGATTCTGGCTGCTGCAGGCAGGGAGGATGAGAACAGCAGATCCATCGCACCTGCGGAGAAGCTGAAGCCTGCACGGAAGCCAAGAGCAACAGTGATCATGGTGAAGATGCCGTACAGTGCTGCGTAGATCACATACAGTCCGGGAGCTAAGAACATGAATGCAAACTCAAAGGGCTCGGTAACGCCGCAGATGAAGGAACAGATTGCTGCGGAAGCTACCAGACCGATCGCTGCCTTTTTCTTGGCGGGCTTTGCACATTTTACCATTGCCAGAGCCGCACCGGGGACACCGAACATCATACAAGGGAAGAAGCCGGACATATACATTCCAAGGCTCCAGGATACATCAGCGCTTGTCTCACCTTTCCAGAAGTGCTGCAGATCTCCAAGTCCAATGGTATCGAACCAGAATACGTTGTTCAGTGCGTGATGTAATCCGGTAGGGATCAGCAGACGGTTCAGGAAAGCATAAATACCTGCGCCGACTACATCCAGACCTACAATGGCTTCACCGAGAGCTACCAGACCGCCGAACAGTAAAGGCCATACGAACAGCAGTACAACAGATGCCAGAATAGATACCACACCTGCTACGATAGCTACGCAGCGCTTACCACTGAAGAAGGACAGCCAGTCAGGAAGCTTGGTATCCTTGAACTTGTTGTAGCACATGGAACCGATAATACCGGCAATAATACCGATAAAGGGATTCGCAATCTTATTGAATGCCAGTGTCTTGGTAGCATCCTCAGCGATGGAGGGCATAATGGTCGTAACAAATCCGGTAGACAGAAGTGTTGTGAGCATCAGCCAGGAAGCCAGAGCTGCGATGGCTCCGGTACCGTCATTTTTCTCTGACATACCGACACCTACACCAATTGCAAACAGGATCGCCATGTTGTCGATCAAAGCACCACCAGCTTTTACGAGGAACAGACCGATCAGATTTGCTACACCCTGGATCTCACCACCCTGCATTGTTGCCGGGCACAACCAGTAACCAATACCCATGAGGATACCGCAGATCGGCAGAACCGCTACGGGAAGCATTAACGCTTTACCCAGTTTTTGAAGAAACTTCATACATTTCTCCTCCTTTACATTATACTCAACCGGAACAGTTCCGGTCAGTTTCGTTAGTTGATACGGACGTACCGCTCTTAAGAGATCTGGAGCACGTCCTCGCCGGGAGATACCTCTCCCTCTTTCAGAATACTGATCTTGTTATATTCATCGGTATTGCAGACCAGAACCGGAGTGATGATATGCAGTCCGGCTTCCTGAATCTTCTCCAGATCCGCATCCAGCAGAAGATCGCCCTTTTTGACATGGTCTCCGGCAGCAACATGTGCCGTGAAGGGGGCCCCCTTGAGCGTCACGGTGTCCAGTCCGATGTGGATCAGAAGCTCCGCTCCCTGATCCGTTGTCATGGTGATCGCATGAAGCGTATCAAATACCACGGTCACCTCTCCGTCTGCGGGAGCATATATTTTCCCCTCAGAGGGGATCACTGCAAATCCGTCTCCCAGTATCTTCTCGGAAAATGTAGGATCCGGTACCTCCGTAAGAGCAACTGCCTTCCCCTTACAGGGAGATCCGATACAATTCCCTTTTCGTTTACCTTTCAAAAAATCTAACATGTGAACTCCTTTCCGTCGATATATACCGCTGCAATGTTCAGTTCCTGATCCAGGAGTACGAAATCTGCCCTCTTACCAACGGATATACTGCCCACTTCATTGAAAATGCCGATCTCCTTCGCCGGATTCTCCGTGGCACACATCACTGCCGTCTCTAACGGCAGACCGACCGTTTTTACTACAAACCGCATACAATCCATCAGATTCGTCGCCGATCCGGCGATCGTGCCGTCATGCAGGGTAGCCAGATTGCCTCTGACGGTAACCGGCTGTCCTCCCAGAGTATATTCACCATCCTCCAGTCCCGTTGCACGCATACTGTCACTGATCAGGATCATGCGGTCAGCGCCAAACATCGCAAACGTTGCACGGATCACTGACGGATGAATGTGTACACCATCACAGATCAGCTCCGGATGACATTTCTCTGAATCTCTCACTGCTCCGATCACGCCGGGCTCCCTGTGGTTCAGCGGCGGCATTGCATTATACAAATGTGTCGCATGAGATGCTCCATGTTCAATGGCTTCCCTTGCTGTATCATAACCGGAAGCTGTATGCGCCAGTGAAATGACCACTTCTCCTTTGGCTCTGTCGATAAATTCCATCGCTCCCGGCTCCTCCGGTGCGATATCTACCAGCTTGATCAGCCCGTTCGCTGCTTTCTGCAGCCTGCTGAAATATTCATAATCGCAGTGCATGATATTTTCCGCCGCCTGAGCACCCTTTTTCGCCGGACTGATAAAGGGTCCTTCCATATTGATGCCCACCAGGTGGGATCCACCGGAATACTCATAGCTGCCGGCATTTTTCATGACCTCCAGCAGTTCATCCTTAGGGATCGTCATGGTAGCCGGGCAGACACTTGTCACACCGACAGAGGCTTCATATGATGTGATGACATCCAGTGCTTCCTTCGTACCGTCACACATATCTGCGCCCTTACAACCATGGAAATGAATATCCACCAGTCCCGGTATCAGATACATGCCTTCCGCATCCACAACAGCTTCCTCACCTGCCGGATCCCCGGTACAGCTTACGAACCTGCCGTTCTCCACGGCTGCATCCCCTCTGACAAACCGATGCTCCTCTGTATATATATTTGCATTTCTGATTCTCATGACCTATCAGCTTCCCCTTTCTTATTCAGAAAGCTTACTGAGCGCTGCTTCGTCTGCCACCAGTGTCACATCATTATGAAGCTGTAATACCGATGCCGGCACCTGCGGTGTAATGGGGCCGAAGAAAGCTTTCTGTACGATCTCCGCCTTGTCTTCGCCGCTGGCTACGATCAATATTTTCTTCGCCTGCATAATGGTCTTGATCCCCATCGTATATGCCTGCTTCGGAACATCCTCCGCCGATGCGAAGAATCTCTTGTTGGCTTCGATCGTAGACTCTGTCAGGTTCACACAATGTACCTGCTTGTCAAAACTCTCTCCCGGTTCGTTGAAGCCGATGTGCCCGTTATGTCCAATTCCCAAAAGCTGCAGGTCCACGCCGCCCAGTGACTGGATCAGTTCCGTATATCTACGGCATTCTTTCTCCGAATCCGGCTCCATTCCGTTAGGCAGATGTGTATTTTCCACCGGGATATTCACATGGTCAAACAGATTCTGGTGCATAAAATAATAATAACTCTGATCGTTTTCCCGGCTCAGCCCCTTATATTCATCCAGGTTCACCGTCATAACCTCAGAAAAGTCCAGATCTCCCTTGCGGAACCATTCCACCAGTTGTTTATACAGGCCGATGGGAGTAGATCCCGTAGCCAGTCCGAGAACACAGTTCGGTTTCATGATAACCTGTGCCGATACGATATTTGCAGCCTTTCTGCTCATATCTGCATAATCTTTCGCTTTGTATATTCTCATGAATCTCTCACTCCATTTCGCATATTTTACTACGGACATTCAGCACCATGGACGGTGCCACACTGAGTTCATCAATTCCCATCTGTACAAATCGTGTGGTCAGTGTCGTATCCGCTCCCAGTTCTCCGCAGATGCCGACCCATTTGCCATGCTTATGCGCTCCGTCAACAGTCATCTGTATCATACGCAGGACTGCCTCATGATGTGGATTATAGAATCTGTCCAGTCTGTTGTTCTGCCTGTCGATAGCCAAAGTATACTGTGTCAGATCATTCGTGCCGATACTGAAGAAATCAACATGCTCCGCCAGCTCCTCACTCATCATGACAGCCGCAGGGGTCTCGATCATAATTCCCTGTTCCGGAATTGCGTAAGGAAGCTTCTCTTCCTCCAGCTCCTTAGCCACCTCAGCCACGATTTTCTGAATATCCAGCACTTCCTCCACGGAAATGATCATCGGATACATAATAGCCAATGTTCCGTATTTTGCCGCCCTGAGAAGTGCTCTCAGCTGGGTCTTGAAGATCTCCGGCTGCTCCAGACAGATCCGGATCGCACGGTATCCCATGGCGGGATTATCTTCCTTGCCCAGTCCGAGGTAATCTACATTTTTGTCTGCGCCGATATCAAGGGTACGGATGATGACCTTTTTCCCTGCCATCATCTGCAGCACCTGACGGTAAGCATTGAACTGTTCTGTCTCATCCGGAAGAGAATCCCTTCCGAGATATAAGAATTCACTGCGGAACAGGCCGATACCCTCCGCATCATTCTCCAGTACATATGCCACATCTGATACGCTGCCGATATTTGCATATACATTGACCTTGCGTCCGCTCTTTGTCACGGATTCCCGTCCCTTGTATTCTGCCAGCAGGCTTCTTAGTCTCTGTTCCGTCTGCTGTGCCGCTTCTGCCTGCCGGATCTGCTCTTCCTCCGGATCCAGGTAAAATACTGCTTCCCTGCCGTCCACAATAGCGCGGGTTCCGTTATGGATTTTCTCCAGTTCCAATGGTACCCCTATCAGTGCCGGAATATTCATCATACGTGCAAGGATCGCAGTATGGGAATTCGTTGAGCCATGTACTGTGACAAAGGCCAGGATCTTGCTCTTATCCATCTGTACCGTCTCACTGGGAGTCAGATCATCTGCCACAATGATCGACGGCTCCATGGTACTCCAGTCAATCTGCTCCTCCCCGGACAGATTGCGGACGAGCCGGTTGGAGATATCCCTGACATCCGCAGAGCGGGCCTGCATATATTCATCATCCATGTTGGCGAACATCTCTGCAAAATTATCACCGGTCACTGCCACCGCATACTCTGCATTCACTTCTTCGTTCTGAATCATGCTGTGAATGGCATTCTGATAATCGTCATCCTCGAGCATCATCTGATGCACCTCGAAAATGGCTGCATTGACTTCTCCGACCTCCTGCAAAGCCTTCTCGTATAACTGCCCCAGCTGCGTCATCGTACGTTCCTTAGCCGCATCCAGCCGTTTCAGTTCTTCCGCTGTGTTGTCGATATGGATCCTCTTAACGAGACTGTCCTTTTTCTTCAAAACACTGACAGGTCCGATCGCTGTTCCCTTATATACGGATTTTCCAATATATTTTTCCATTTTCTACCTTCCAAACTCTGTCGTGCAGGTCTTCTCCTAGAGGTTCTCACGGAAAAACTTCTGAAGCTCTGCTGCGGCGGTGTCTTCATCCGCTCCTTCTATCGTGACTTCCACGTTGTCTCCGTGCTTCACGCCCATTCCCATGATCGCCATCAGCTTGCTTGCTGCAGCTGATTTCCCCTTACAGGAAAGTGTCACTGTACTCTGATACTTTTTCGCTTCCTTTGCGAGCAGTCCCGCAGGACGTGCATGCAGACCAATCTCATCCTTAATGATATAGCTGAACTGTTTCATCGGTAACATTCCTCCCTATTTTATATTTCTTGCTTTAATTATGTAGCATATTGTACATACTTTTTGCCTGTCGAGCTTATTATATATACATATTACCCACTTTTTTATTGTTTGTCTACATCACTTTTGATAAATTGTATATTTTTGAACATTATCGTAAAATTTTGTAAACTTTTTATAAAAAACTTTATATAAAAAGGCACACCAGCTGAGCTGATGTGCCTTCTCATATTGATATGCCATATTAGATCCGTTTCCTATTCAACCGCTACTTCCACGTTTTTCCCACTGAAGGCGACTCCATACTTATAGATTGTCTGAATCCCGGCATTCTTCATCTCTGTGTCATATTTTTTATCCGTAATCTGCTTCAATGCGGCCTCAGACATATTTTTCAATTCTTCATCACTGCAGTTTTTCCCGGCTTTCAGTTCAATCAATATACCCGGCAACCCCTTGCGGATAGGTTTTAACTGAATATCATACCGGCCATCACCGGATTCCCTGTTAGAAGTCACAAAAGTTCCACTCATCAATGCGCACAGTCCAAGCATAAACCCATGATAAAAATTCTCTCCGACAGTATCGAAAAAACTCACTGACTGCGTCAGCATCATTTGAAGCTGCGATTTCAGTCGTTTATGATCACCTGAAAAAGCGGCCTCCTGAATCGAAATAGCTGTGGCCTGTGGAATCATATTTTCCATACGTTGTAGAATTTCTTTGTTATATACCAGAGAAATCTCACGGTTTGGCAATGCAACCTCACATAGAAAATCCCCATTGAAAGAAAGGGATGTATTCAACACTTTTAAATATCCTGTCATAAGCAGAAAGCTATAAATAGTCGAAGGATTGCTTTTGATCTGTGGATAGATCACATCCGTGTCAATAAATGTGGTAAACGTTTCACCATTGACCAGAGAAGTAAGTCGGTCATATATCTCATTATCTGCCACTGCAAGTACTTCACCAATGACATCGTTACTTCCCGTAGATACCCAGAAGGGTCTCGGTTCACATTTGTTTCTGAAATAACTGACCACCGACCAGGGATTGAAAATTTCTGTCTTTCCGAAGAGATAGCCATCATACCACTGACATATTTCGTCGTATTTATCAGCCGCACCGTAATATGCTGCCATCTCCCGGACCTCGTCTGCCGTAAACCCGAAGTAAGCGCTGTATTTGTTGTCCAGCACAGAATTAATAGACAGGTTGTTCATTCCACTAAAAATACTCTCTTTGGCTACCCGCAAAATGCCGGTGAGGAACCCAAATGACAGATGACTGTTGTCCTTAAAACCTCCGGAAAAAAGATTCCGCATAAACCGGATAATCTTATCGTAATAGTCCTCACTGTGCCCTTGTTGAATGGGAGTATCATACTCATCAATGATGATAACCGGCGCAACATCATAATGGCTGTGAAGCATTGCAGACAGATCAAGGAGTGCCGAAGATAATTCCACTTCTGTTGCGCTGCCGTTGACCAGCCTTTCATAGACTTTTCTGCTGTATCCGTCACATTTTTCACTGCTCTGTAACTCTTTGTGCCGCTGTGCCTCTTTTGCAAAAATGTCACGAAGTGCCGCAAATGTCTCTTCCCATGTGTCAAACTTCACATCCTTGAAAGTCAGAAAGATCACCGGATATCTGCCCTGGTAATCTCTATACTTTTGTCCGCAGGACCATATTTTTTTATCCCGGAAATACACAGAAGTATCTTTATCACTTCTTTCAAAATAAGTGCGCAGCATATCCATATTGAGTGTCTTGCCAAAACGCCGGGGACGGGTGAATAGTGTTACCATGGGGCGTTCTTCAATAAAGTCTTTTATCATCATCGTCTTGTCGATGTAATAGTACTCTGAAGCTGCAAGACTATAATTAGACACACCGATAGGCAGCGGAAGCTTCTGTTCACACTCCTGTATTTGTCCTGGATTCATTTCAGCCATAATGCGATACCTCCACGTATCATTTTACAAATATAGCTTACCTA
>OGXE01001980.1_pt1 | contig 16187 bp, 10 predicted proteins | sample 1576181 | NCBI WGS metagenome assembly OGXE01 (sample SAMEA3541478, study PRJEB24748) | human gut metagenome | biome: human gut; feature: human-associated habitat; material: faeces | place: China | collected 2012 | reverse complement strand
AAAAATTAGCAGAGGGGATTCGCAAATTTGCAGTTGACCAAGAGAAATTAGAAGCGATGCTTTCAGCAAAACTTTAATTTGATAGAGAAGAAAGTGCGGTTAGAAATAATCGCACTTTTTGTTTATGCAGGGAACAAAAGTGATTTTTTAAAAACTAAAAAAGACGATTTCAATAATGGTTAATAGAAAGAGCAATCCAAAGGCTGAAATAAATTCTTTTGTAGTTATCTTTCAAGTTGGTTAGAATAAAGACAATTTTTTGTAATAGGAGAGTGGAATGAAAAAAGCACCTTTACTTGCGGTAGGCTTAATGGCAACGGCTGTTTTAACAGGTTGTGCAACCAAAGCTGATGGTGAACGCAATGATAAATTAGAAGGTTTTAACCGTACGATGTTTGATTTTAACTATAAAGTCATGGATCGCTATGTGTTGGAACCCGCAGCAAAAGGCTGGCGTGATTACGTGCCGACACCAGTCACAAAAGGTTTATCCAATGTGGCAAATAACTTAGATGAGCCAGTGAGCTTTGTTAACCGTTTATTAGAAGGTGAGCCGAAAAAAGCCTTTGTTCACTTTAACCGTTTTTGGATTAACTCAACCTTTGGTATCGGTGGTTTATTTGACTTTGCAAGTGCAAGCAAGGAATTACAAGTTTATGATCAACGTAGCTTTGGTGAAACATTGGGCACCTATGGTGTAGATGCGGGAGCCTATATTGTATTGCCTATCTATAATGCGACGACACCTCGTCAATTAACGGGGGCAGTAGTTGATGCAGCTTATACCTATCCGTTCTGGAATTGGGTAGGTGGTCCGTGGTCACTTGTGAAATACGGTGTGCAAGCGGTAGATAAACGCTCGAAAACATTGGACCAAACCGAGTTGCTCAATCAAGCACAAGATCCTTATGTCACTTTCCGCGAAGCTTACTATCAGAATTTAGAATTTAAAGTAAATGATGGCAAAGTAAAAGAAAGTTCACAGAAAGAATTGTCTGATGATGTATTAAAAGAGATTGATTAAGAATACTCGTATAAGCGATAAAATCACTTATATGTTAGGATAGCAAGCGTATTTATGCGTCAATATTAAAGGAGAATATCATGACTAAAATCATTCATACAGAAAAAGCCCCAGCAGCAATCGGCCCTTATGTTCAAGCGGTAGATTTAGGTAATTTAGTTTTAACATCAGGTCAAATCCCGGTTAATCCAGCAACGGGTGAAGTGCCAAAAGATATTGTAGCTCAGGCGCGTCAATCGTTAGAAAACGTAAAAGCTATTATTGAACAGGCTGGTTTGAAAGTGGGTGATATTGTGAAAACCACGGTGTTTGTGAAAGATCTTAATGATTTTGCAGCAGTAAATGCAGAGTATGAGAAATTCTTTAAAGAAAATAATCACCCGCATTTCCCTGCTCGTTCTTGCGTAGAAGTTGCTCGCTTACCAAAAGATGTTGGCTTAGAAATCGAAGCGATTGCAGTAAGAAAATAATAGGAAAGTGCGGTTAAAATCTGCAGATTTTTTCTACAATAGACTTTACAAGAGCGAGATTAATCACTATAATCTCGCTCCTAAATTACGCTTAGCGTAAAATTTCTGGTTGGTGCTTGACCTATTCAAGCCCCGTCCAAGACCGTAGGGAATGGTTAGCAATAATCGTCTTAATAATCCTACGTAGATGGTGAACAGAATAAGAATATTTCTTGCTTCTGGGCACCGAAGTCGTCCTAGTCTGAAAGATAACTCTTTCGATGAGGTAAATTAATTCCGAGAAATCGGAGTGTATTCAGGAGCTAAAAGCCAATGGCATTAAATCTTCAAGACAAACAAGCAATTGTTGCCGAAGTAAATGAAGCAGCCAAAGGTGCACTTTCAGCAGTAATCGCGGACTCTCGTGGTGTAACTGTTGATAAAATGACTGAATTACGTAAAGCAGCTCGTGAAGCTGGTGTAACAATGCGCGTTGTTCGTAATACTTTATTACGTCGTGCGGTTGAAGGCACTGATTTCGAATGCTTACAAGATACGTTTGTAGGTCCAACACTTATCGCATTCTCTAATGAACACCCAGGTGCAGCAGCACGTTTGTTCAAAGATTTTGCTAAAGCAAACGATAAGTTTGAAATTAAAGGTGCAGCCTTTGAAGGTAAGATCCAAGATGTTGAATTCTTAGCAACATTACCAACTTACGAAGAAGCAATTGCACGTTTAATGGGCACAATGAAAGAAGCTGCGGCAGGCAAACTTGTTCGCACTTTTGCGGCATTACGCGACAAATTACAAGAAGCAGCTTAATCATTAAGCGTTTCTTACTTCATTTAACTTTATTAATTTTAGGAATTGATTGTTATGTCATTAACTAACGAACAAATCATTGAAGCGATCGCTTCTAAATCTGTAACTGAAATCGTTGAATTAATCGCAGCGATGGAAGAAAAATTCGGCGTTTCTGCAGCAGCAGTAGCAGCAGCTCCAGCAGCTGGCGGCGCAGCAGCAGCGGCAGAAGAAAAAACTGAATTCGACGTAGTTCTTGCTGAAGCTGGTGCTAACAAAGTAGCAGTTATCAAAGCAGTACGTGGTGCAACTGGTTTAGGCTTAAAAGAAGCTAAAGACTTAGTTGAATCTGCTCCAGCTAACTTAAAAGAAGGCGTTTCTAAAGAAGAAGCTGAAGCACTTAAGAAAGAATTAGAAGAAGCTGGTGCAAAAGTAGAAATCAAATAATTTTTGATTCACTTATGTCCTGTTTCTCAGGCTTAATGGCTGGTGGTTTACCATCAGCCATTTTGTGCTATCAAAAACAGCACAAAAAACAGATAGGCATTTTCCGTTTAATGGTATCTGTTTCCACTTAAATTAATCAGACGTTTTAATTTAAGTAGCCCACTACAGAAGTAAGGTTCAGAGTGCGGTATCCGAAACGGCGTCAATCTCCGATATAAATAAAAAACGTCAATCAATTTGACCGCACTTTTTTTATATCAACTCGGTCTCACTAAAATTTACAGAGGAAAACCAATAATGGGTTACTCCTATACTGAGAAAAAACGAATTCGTAAAGACTTCGGCAAACGTCCGCAAGTTTTAAATGTACCTTATTTATTAACCATCCAATTAGATTCTTTTGATAAATTCATTCAAAAAGATCCTGAAGGTCAACAAGGCTTAGAAGCTGCATTCCGTTCTGTTTTCCCTATCGTAAGCAATAACGGTTATACAGAATTACAATATGTTGATTACCGTTTAGAAGAGCCTGAATTTGATGTACGTGAATGTCAAATCCGTGGTTCAACTTATGCAGCAGGTTTACGCGTAAAATTACGTTTAGTTAGCTACGATAAAGAATCTTCATCACGCGCAGTCAAAGACATTAAAGAAAGCGAAGTATATATGGGTGAAATCCCATTAATGACTGACAACGGTACTTTTGTTATCAATGGTACTGAGCGTGTTATCGTTTCACAATTACACCGTAGCCCGGGCGTATTCTTTGATTCTGACAAAGGTAAAACACACTCTTCAGGTAAAGTGCTTTATAACGCACGTATTATTCCTTACCGTGGTTCTTGGTTAGATTTCGAATTTGATCCAAAAGATAACTTATATGCGCGTATTGACCGCCGTCGTAAATTACCGGCAACCATTATTTTACGTGCGTTAGGTTACACCGTTGAAGAAATCTTAAACTTATTCTTCGACAAAGTAACTTTCGAAATCGCTGGCAATAAATTATTAATGACATTAGTGCCAGAACGTCTACGTGGTGAAACGGCAACATTTGATATTGAAGCAAATGGCAAAGTCTATGTAGAACGCGGTCGTCGTATTACAGCTCGTCACATCAAAGCATTAGAAAAAGATAATGTGACACAAGTTGAAGTGCCAACTGAATATATCGCAGGTAAAGTTGCAGCGAAAGATTATGTAGATCTTGAATCAGGTGAAATCATTTGCCCAGCAAATGGCGAGATTTCTTTAGAAGTGTTAGCGAAATTATCGCAAGCAGGCTATAAAGTGATCGAAACATTATTCACTAATGACTTAGATTACGGTCCATATATTTCTGAGACATTACGTGTTGATCCAACTTACGATCGTGTAAGTGCATTATATGAAATCTATCGTATGATGCGTCCAGGTGAACCACCAACACCAGAATCTTCAGAAGCATTATTCAATAACTTATTCTTCTCTGCAGAACGTTATGATTTATCTGCAGTGGGTCGTATGAAGTTTAATCGCTCGTTAGGTATTCCTGAAGGCGAGGGGACGGGTATTTTAAGTAACGACGATATCATTCGTGTGATGAAAAAACTCATCGATATCCGTAATGGTCGTGGTGAAGTGGATGATATCGACCACTTGGGTAACCGTCGTATTCGTTCTGTGGGTGAAATGGCAGAAAACCAATTCCGTATTGGTTTAGTTCGTGTAGAAAGAGCGGTTAAAGAGCGTTTATCTTTAGGCGATTTAGATGCGATCACGCCACAAGACTTAATTAATCCAAAACCAATTTCTGCGGCAGTGAAAGAATTCTTTGGTTCTTCACAACTTTCGCAATTCATGGACCAAAACAACCCATTATCAGAAGTGACACACAAACGTCGTATTTCTGCATTAGGTCCAGGCGGTTTAACGCGTGAACGCGCAGGCTTTGAGGTGCGTGACGTACATAACACCCACTATGGTCGTTTATGTCCAATTGAAACCCCTGAAGGTCCAAACATCGGTTTGATCAACTCACTTTCTGCGTTTGCTCGTACTAACGATTACGGTTTCTTAGAAACCCCATATCGTAAAGTGGTTGATGGTCAAGTAACAGAAGAAATCGAATATTTATCTGCAATTGATGAAGCAAACTACATCATTGCACAGGCGAACTCAAATCTTGATGAGAACAATCGCTTTACAGATGCATTTGTTACTGCTCGTGGTGAACGTGGTGAATCTGGTCTTTATAAACCAGAAGAAATTCACTATATGGACGTTTCAACCCAACAAGTGGTATCTGTGGCAGCAGCGTTAATTCCATTCTTAGAGCATGACGATGCGAACCGTGCCTTAATGGGTGCGAACATGCAACGTCAAGCGGTTCCGACTTTACGTGCTGATAAGCCGTTAGTGGGTACAGGTATGGAAAAACCAATCGCACTTGACTCAGGTGTGGCGGTTGTAGCGAAACGTGGTGGTACAGTTCAATACGTTGATGCGTCTCGTATCGTTATCAAAGTAAATGAAGACGAAACCGTAGCAGGTGAAGCGGGTATCGATATTTATAACTTAATTAAATACACCCGTTCTAACCAAAATACGTGTATCAACCAAATTCCTTGTGTGAATTTAGGCGATCCAATTAACCGTGGTGAAGTCTTAGCAGATGGTCCTTCGACAGACTTAGGTGAATTAGCATTAGGTCAAAATATCCGTGTGGCGTTCATGCCTTGGAACGGTTATAACTTCGAAGACTCAATGTTAGTTTCTGAGCGTGTTGTACAACAAGACCGCTTCACGACAATCCACATTCAAGAATTATCTTGTGTGGCGCGTGATACTAAATTAGGTTCTGAAGAAATCACTGCAGATATTCCGAACGTAGGTGAATCTGCATTAAGCAAATTGGATGAATCAGGTATCGTTTATGTGGGTGCTGAAGTGAAAGGTGGTGACATCTTAGTCGGTAAAGTAACCCCTAAAGGCGAAACGCAATTAACACCAGAAGAAAAATTGTTACGTGCAATCTTCGGTGAAAAAGCATCTGATGTGAAAGACTCTTCATTACGTGTACCAAATAGTGTAAGCGGTACTGTAATTGACGTTCAAGTCTTCACCCGTGATGGCGTAGAAAAAGACAAACGTGCATTAGAAATTGAAGAAATGCAGTTAAAACAAGCTAAGAAAGACCTTTCTGATGAATTAGAAATCTTAGAAGCTGGCTTGTTTGCTCGTGTGCGTAATGTCCTTATCGCTGGCGGTATTGATGCGGCTCAATTAGATAAAATGGATCGCACCAAATGGTTAGAACAAACCATTTCAGATGAAGAAAAACAAAACCAATTAGAACAGCTTGCTGAGCAATATGAAGAATTACGTAAAGAGTTTGAACACAAACTTGAAGTAAAACGTAAGAAAATCATTAAAGGCGATGACCTAGCACCAGGCGTGTTAAAAGTGGTTAAAGTTTACCTAGCGGTGAAACGTCACATCCAACCGGGTGATAAAATGGCGGGTCGTCACGGTAACAAAGGTGTTATCTCAAAAATCAACCCTGTGGAAGATATGCCATACGATGAAAACGGCCAACCGGTTGAAATCGTATTGAACCCACTGGGCGTACCGTCTCGTATGAACATCGGTCAGATCTTAGAAACCCACTTAGGCTTAGCGGCGAAAGGTATCGGTGATCAAATCAATGCGATGATCAAACAAAAACAAGATGTTGAGAAACTTCGTGGCTATATGCAAAAAGCATACGATTTAGGTCATGGCGCACAAAAAGTGGATTTAAGCACCTTTAGTGATGACGAAATCATGCGTTTAGCAGAAAACCTACGTAAAGGTTTACCGGTAGCAACACCAGTATTTGATGGTGCGGATGAGCAAGAAATCAAAGAAATGTTGAAACTTGGTGGCTTACCAACTTCAGGTCAGATTACATTATATGATGGCCGTACGGGTGAGAAATTCGAGCGTCCAGTAACCGTAGGTTATATGTACATGCTCAAATTGAACCACTTAGTTGATGACAAAATGCATGCTCGTTCAACGGGTTCTTATAGTCTTGTTACTCAACAACCACTTGGTGGTAAAGCACAATTCGGTGGTCAACGTTTCGGTGAGATGGAGGTATGGGCACTTGAAGCATACGGTGCGGCTTACACCTTACAAGAAATGTTAACTGTGAAATCCGATGACGTGAACGGCCGTACGAAGATGTATAAAAACATCGTCGGTGGCAACCAACAAATGGATCCGGGTACACCGGAATCTTTCAACGTAATTATGAAAGAAATCCGTTCACTTGGTTTGAATATCGAGTTAGACGAAGAGTAATCGACAAACCTGTCTTCCACTGTTTTCAGGGGAAGCAAAAGGAAGAAATCGCCGAAGTGCGGTTAAAAAACAAAATATTTTTGACCGCACTTTGAAACCCTTAACTCCGACAGGAGACTATTTGTGAAAGACTTAGTTAAGTTTTTAAAAGCACAATCAAAAACAAGTGAAGATTTTGATGTGATTAAAATTGGGTTAGCTTCTCCAGACATGATCCGTTCTTGGTCATTTGGTGAAGTTAAAAAACCTGAAACAATCAACTATCGTACGTTCAAACCTGAGCGTGACGGTCTTTTCTGTGCACGTATTTTCGGGCCAGTAAAAGATTACGAATGTTTATGCGGTAAATATAAACGCTTAAAACACCGTGGTGTGATTTGTGAAAAATGTGGTGTTGAAGTAACACAAACTAAAGTGCGTCGTGAACGTATGGGCCACATTGAATTGGCTTGTCCTGTGGCGCACATTTGGTTCTTAAAATCACTTCCGTCCCGTATCGGTTTATTACTTGATATGCCGTTACGTGATATTGAACGTGTGCTTTATTTTGAAATGTATATCGTAACCGAACCGGGTATGACCGATTTGGAACGTGGACAGTTATTAACTGAAGAACAATTCCTTGATGCAGAAGACCGTTGGCAAGATGAATTCGAAGCGAAAATGGGTGCTGAAGCAATTCAAGATTTACTTAAAGGTATTGATCTTGAAGTGGAATGTGAAAAATTACGTGAAGAGTTACAAGAAACTAACTCTGAAACAAAACGTAAGAAAATCACTAAACGCTTAAAATTATTAGAAGCTTTCCAACAATCTGGTAACAAACCAGAGTGGATGGTGATGACTGTATTACCAGTACTTCCACCAGATTTACGTCCGTTAGTACCATTAGATGGTGGTCGTTTTGCAACTTCTGACTTGAACGATTTATATCGTCGCGTGATCAACCGTAACAACCGTTTAAAACGTTTATTAGATTTAATCGCACCAGATATTATCGTGCGTAACGAAAAACGTATGTTACAAGAATCTGTTGATGCGTTATTAGATAATGGTCGTCGTGGTCGTGCGATTACGGGTTCTAACCGTCGTCCATTAAAATCACTTGCGGATATGATCAAAGGTAAACAAGGTCGTTTCCGTCAAAACTTATTAGGTAAACGTGTTGACTATTCAGGCCGTTCTGTAATCACTGTAGGTCCATACTTGCACTTACACCAATGTGGTTTACCGAAGAAAATGGCATTGGAATTATTCCGTCCGTTTATCTACGCAAAATTAGAAAGCCGTGGTTATGCAACTACAATCAAAGCGGCTAAGAAAATGGTTGAGCGTGAAGACGCGATCGTTTGGGATATCTTGGCAGAAGTTATTCGTGAGCACCCAATTCTATTGAACCGTGCACCGACACTTCACCGTTTAGGTATCCAAGCGTTTGAACCACTTCTAATCGAAGGTAAAGCAATCCAGTTACACCCACTTGTTTGTGCGGCGTTCAACGCGGACTTCGATGGTGACCAAATGGCGGTTCACGTACCATTAACACTTGAAGCGCAGTTAGAAGCGCGTGCGTTAATGATGTCAACCAACAACGTACTTTCACCAGCAAACGGTGATCCTATTATCGTTCCATCACAAGACGTGGTGTTGGGTCTTTACTATATGACCCGTGAAAAAGTGAACGGTAAAGGTGAAGGCATGTTATTGCAAGATCCGCGTGAAGCTGAAAAAGCCTATCGCACAGGTGAAGCAGAATTACATTCTCGCGTTAAAGTACGTATTACTGAATATGTGAAAAATGAAGCTGGCGAATTCGAAGAGAAAACCACATTAACCGATACCACTATCGGTCGTGCAATCTTATGGATGATCGCGCCAAAAGGTATGCCTTATTCATTGTTCAACCAAACATTAGGTAAAAAAGCAATTTCTAAACTCATCAACGAAGCTTATCGTCGTTTAGGTTTGAAAGAAGCGGTAATGTTTGCTGACCATATTATGTATACCGGTTTTGCTTATGCGGCTCGTTCAGGTTCTTCTGTGGGTATCGACGATATGGTTATCCCAGAGAAAAAATACGAAATTATTTCTGCAGCGGAAGCTGAAGTGGCTGAAATTCAAGAACAGTTCCAATCTGGTCTTGTAACAGCGGGTGAGCGTTATAACAAAGTCATCGATATTTGGGCTGCAGCAAATGAGCGTGTAGCGAAAGCGATGATGGAAAACTTATCTCAGGAAGAAGTTATCAACCGTGAAGGTAATCCTGAGAAACAAGCTTCTTTCAACAGTATCTTTATGATGGCTGACTCTGGTGCGCGTGGTTCTGCAGCTCAGATTCGTCAGTTAGCAGGTATGCGTGGTTTGATGGCGCGTCCAGATGGTTCGATCATCGAAACCCCAATTACAGCGAACTTCCGTGAAGGTTTGAACGTACTTCAGTACTTTATTTCAACCCACGGTGCGCGTAAAGGTTTGGCGGATACCGCATTAAAAACAGCAAACTCTGGTTACTTAACTCGTCGTTTAGTTGACGTGGCACAAGACTTAGTGATCGTTGAAGATGACTGTGGTACACACGAAGGCTTAGTCATGACTCCATTAATCGAAGGTGGCGATGAGAAAGTTCCACTTCGCGAATTAGTGTTAGGTCGTGTTCTGGCTGAAGATGTGTATAAACCAGGTACAGAAGAAGTCTTAATTGCACGTAACACTTTATTAGATGAAAAACTTTGTGATGTGTTAGATGCAAACTCAGTGGACAGCGTAAAAGTACGTTCTGTTGTAACTTGTGATACTGACTTCGGTGTATGTGCGAAATGTTACGGTCGTGACTTAGCGCGTGGTCACCTCATCAACCAAGGTGAAGCAGTTGGTGTTATCGCTGCTCAATCTATCGGTGAGCCAGGTACACAGTTAACCATGCGTACGTTCCACATCGGTGGTGCAGCTTCTGCAGCAGCGAAAGAATCTAGCGTACAAATCAAAAACAACGGTACTTTACACCTTGCTAACGCGAAATTCGTTGTTAATGACGAAGGTAAATTAGTGTTAACTTCTCGTAATACTGAATTAACCGTAACTGATGCATTTGGTCGTACGAAAGAACATTATAAAGTGCCTTACGGTACTGTATTGAACAAAGCTGACGGTCAAGAAGTGTCTGCTGGTGAAACAGTGGCAAACTGGGATCCACATACTATGCCAGTTGTTTCTGAGGTATCTGGTTTTGTGAAATTCGTTGATATCGTGGACGGTTTAACCGTAACTCGTCAAACGGATGAATTAACCGGTCTTTCTTCTATCGTCGTACAAGATGTGGGTGAACGTGCAACAGCAGGTAAAGATTTACGTCCAACCATCAAATTAGTTGATGCAAAAGGTAACGATATCTTCTTACCTGAAACTGACGTTATTGCGCAATACTTCTTACCAGGTAAAGCAATCGTAAGTTTAGATGACGGTGCGGAAGTGAAAGTGGGTGAACCACTTGCACGTATTCCACAAGAATCTGTGGGTACTAAAGATATTACTGGTGGTCTTCCACGCGTTGCTGACTTATTCGAAGCACGTAAACCGAAAGAGCCTGCAATCTTGGCAGAAATTTCAGGTATCGTGTCCTTCGGTAAAGAAACCAAAGGTAAACGTCGCTTGCTAATCACCCCAACTGAAGGTGAAATCTACGAAGAAATGATTCCAAAATGGCGTCAACTCAACGTATTTGAAGGTGAGATGGTTGAACGTGGTGATGTGATTTCTGATGGTGCAGAGACCCCACACGATATCTTACGTTTACGTGGTGTTCGTGCTGTAACTGAATATATCGTGAACGAAGTGCAAGAAGTTTACCGCTTACAAGGGGTAAAAATTAACGATAAGCACATCGAAGTTATCGTACGTCAAATGTTACGTAAAGCAGTCATTACGAAAGCTTATGACAGCGAATTCCTCGAAGGGGAACAAGTTGAAGTGGCTCGCGTGAAAATTGTGAACCGTAAACGTGAAGCGGAAGGTAAACCACCAGTTGAATTCGAACGTGAGTTGCTTGGTATTACCAAAGCGTCATTGGCGACAGAATCCTTCATTTCTGCGGCATCGTTCCAAGAAACCACTCGCGTGCTTACTGAAGCGGCAGTGGCGGGTAAACGTGATGAATTACGAGGCTTGAAAGAGAACGTAATCGTAGGTCGTTTAATCCCTGCTGGTACTGGTTTTGCGTATCACCAAGGTCGTCACAAAAAACGTATTGTAGACGATGTTGTGATTAAATTGTCTGAAGACGATGAAGCAGCAATTGCTGATGAATTCGTGATGACAGCAGATGATGCAACAACTAACTTAGCAGAAATGCTTAATATGGCAGATGATGCAGAGTAATCGCTAATCGATAAAATAAAACCCGAGTTTAGGCTCGGGTTTTTTATTATCTCAATAAAGAAAGTGCGGTCAGTTTTTAATGAATTTTTCTTTTGGAAAAGTATTGTAAAAACTGACCGCACTTTCTTTTCATCAATAAAAGGCCACCTTAGTTGGTGGCCTTAAAATATTGAGTTTAAGCTAAGATTACCAGCCTTTTACAACACCATCTTTAAAGTGTTTTTTCGCTTCTTGGTAAACTTCTTCAGTTTGGTATGCTTTCACGAAATCTTGGATCGCTTTGCTGTCTTTGTTATCAGTACGTGCAACGATGATGTTTACGTATGGAGAATCTTTGTCTTCTACGAATACGCCGTTATCTTGTGCATTTAAGCCAACTTGACCCGCATAAGTGTTATTTACAACAGCAAGATCAACATCATCTAATGCACGAGCTGCAACAGAGGTATCTACTTCAGAAATTTTTAAGTTTTTCGGATTTTCAACGATATCTGCGACAGTTGAAAGAAGATCGTTAGAATTTTTAAGTTTGATTAAACCTTGTTTCTCAAGAAGGATTAATGCACGACCACGGTTTGATGGGTCATTTGGCACCACAATTTTCGCGCCATCTTTTAATTCATTTACATTTTTGATGGTTTTAGAATAGCCAGCAAGCGGGTAAACAAAGGTGTTACCAACGATCACTAAGTTGTTCAAGTTCTTCGCTTTTACATCTTCATCTAAGTAAGGTTTGTGTTGCATTGCGTTAGCATCTAAATCGCCTTTAGATACAGCAGTATTTGGTAATGCGTAGTCATTGAATAAAACAAATTCAACATTTAAGTTGTATTTGTCTTTTGCTACTTTTGCCGCGGTTTCTGCAACTTGGTGCTCAGGACCCGCCATTACACCAACTTTGATTGATGTAGGAGCAGGTGCAGTTGATGCTGCATCTGCTTTTTTCTCTTCTTTACAACCTGTTAATACTAATGCTGACGCGATAGCAGTGATAGCAAATAAGTTTTTTAATTTCATGTTTTTTCCTTGTTGTGAATAAAATGGTATAGAAAATAATTAACGGTGATCCACTCGTTTTGCGAGTGTGTCGCCTAATTTTTGACTGAGCATCACGATAATCACGATAACAATCGTTGCTGCCCAAGTTACCGATGGCATATTACGATAGACGCCATAGTTAATGGCGAGGCTTCCTAAGCCGCCACCGCCTTGTGTTCCCGCCATTGCGGTATAGCCAATTAATGTCACGAAAGTGAGTGTAATCGCATTGATGAGCGTTGGTAAAGATTCAGGCAAATAGAATTTACGAATAATTTGCCAATTGGTTGCGCCCATGGCTTTTGCTGTTTCAGTCAAACCGGTTGGGATCTCAAAAAGTGCATTACTTGTTAGGCGAGCAAAAAATGGTGTTGCCGCTGCACTTAATGACACAATCGCAGCATTAGAACCAATACTACCGCCAGGGAGTAGCCAGCTCGTTAGCGGAATTAAAGCGAGTAATAAAATAATATAAGGAATTGAACGCCCGATATTAATAATGACGTTTAAAAATGCATTGAGCTTTTTGTTTTCTAAAATCGCCCCTTTATTGGTTAAGAAAGTTAAAAAACCAAGTGGTAAGCCTAATAAAGCCGCAATTAATGTCGATAATACTGACATATAAATTGTTTCAACGGTCGATACCGTTAATAAACTCGCAAAATTATCGGGGAATTGTTGGCTAAATGTTGCCCATAAATCATTGAACATAGCCTAGCACCTCTACTCGAACGTTATTTTCCATTAAATAAACTTTGGCTTGCGTAATCGCATCTTCATCACCTTCAACCTCCGCAATGGTAAAGCCAAATTTTACGCCACCGGCATAATCAATTTGTGAGGTTAAGATACTGAGCTCTACGCCAAATTTTTTCGATGCTTGAGAAAGTAATGGGGCATCGACGGAGCGACCAGTAAATTCAAATTTGATGATCGGATACGATTTGGCATGTTTTGGCGTATCAGATAGATTTTCTAAATATTCTTCCGGCAAGGTAATGTGGAAAGTCGAACTGATAAATTCTTGGGCCAATTCTGTTTTCGGATTAGAGAAAATTTCGCTAACTGTGCCTTGTTCAATCAGACGGCCTTTATCAATTACGGCAACTTGATCGCAGATGCGTTTAACCACTTCCATTTCATGGGTAATAAGAAGAATGGTGATACCTAAAGTGCGGTTGATTTCTTTTAATAATTTTAGAATGGATTGAGTTGTAGCGGGATCCAATGCACTAGTGGCTTCATCACAAAGCAAGACTTTTGGATCGCTTGCAAGTGCACGCGCAATCGCTACACGTTGTTTTTGACCACCAGAGAGATTAGCAGGATACACATTATGTTTATCACCTAATCCAACAAGCGCTAAAAGTGCGGTCGTTTTTTCTTGAATTTCTGCTTTCGATTTATTTTCTAATTCAAGTGGCAATGCTACGTTTTCAAAAACGGTTCGAGAGGTCAACAAATTAAAATGTTGGAAAATCATGCCGATTTGGCGGCGTGTTTTCACTAATTCAGCGTCAGAAAGCTGAGTTAGATCTACATCATCGATGATTACAGCACCATGAGTCGGTCTTTCTAATAAGTTTACACAACGGATAAGTGTACTTTTACCAGCACCAGAGGCGCCAATGACACCGCAAATCTGTCCCTTAGGCACATGTAATGAAACATTATCAAGTGCGGTCAGTTTTTTATCTGGAAGTGTAAAAATCTTCGTAATGTTATTTAGCTTAATCATATAAGCCCTTGTTCTCAGTTAATATTTGAATTTCATTTGTATTCTAGACGTCTAGAATGCTGTGTCAATATCTTATGGGATCTTTTTTAGACGGATCGGTTATGACTTATTATTGCTTATATTAAGGATAAAAGGGATAATTTTGCCTTAAGAAAAAGATAAATGAGAAAATATATGAAGAAAGCTGTTTTTTTAGATCGTGATGGCACTTTAAACATTGACCATGGTTATGTCCATAAAATTGATGATTTCCAATTTATTGAAGGCAGTATTGATGCATTAAAAGAATTGAAAGAAATGGGATACCTTTTAGTTTTAGTGACCAATCAATCAGGCATCGCACGTGGATATTTTTCAGAAGATCAGTTTTTGCAACTAACAGAATGGATGGATTGGTCATTAGCTGATCGTGGTGTGGATTTAGATGGCATCTACTATTGTCCCCATCATCCAGAAGGGAAGGGTGAATATAAAGAAGACTGTGAGTGTAGAAAACCGAAATCAGGCATGTTATTAGAGGCGATTAAAGCGCTGAGAATCGATCCTGCACAATCTATTATGGTTGGCGATAAGATTGAAGATCTTAAAGCAGGCATTGGCGCAAAAGTGAAAACAAATATTTTAGTGCGAACAGGAAAAGCTATTACAGAAGAGGGCGAGAACCTAGCCGATTATGTTTTGGATTCTATTGCTGATTTACCAAGAATAGCAAAACGATTAATTAAGTAACAAAAATGATCTATTTTTTGTGCGAATAGGCGAAAAGATCTTCAACCAATAAAAAATTTACATTTTTTTACAAAAAGATCTTGCAAAGGAGTCTTAAATGCCTATAATACGCCCCACACAACGACGCGCTGTTGTGAAGCTTTAGTAAAACCAGTGCGTCGTTGTTTTTTGCTCTTTAACAATATATCAGACAATCTGTGTGGGCACTTGTTGATTGACTTGTTTTAAAAATATTTTTTAATTTTGAAGTCTTAATAGGTGCTAACTAGAAATTCATATACTTTTTAAGTAGTGACATTTTATGTCAGCAGTATTGAGCGATTGAACTTGAATTGAAGAGTTTGATCATGGCTCAGATTGAACGCTGGCGGCAGGCTTAACACATGCAAGTCGAACGGTAACATAAAGAAGCTTGCTTCTTTGATGACGAGTGGCGGACGGGTGAGTAATGCTTGGGAATCTAGCTTATGGAGGGGGATAACTACGGGAAACTGTAGCTAATACCGCGTAATATCGAGAGATTAAAGTGTGGGACCTTCGGGCCACATGCCATAGGATGAGCCCAAGTGGGATTAGGTAGTTGGTGAGGTAAAGGCTCACCAAGCCGACGATCTCTAGCTGGTCTGAGAGGATGACCAGCCACACTGGGACTGAGACACGGCCCAGACTCCTACGGGAGGCAGCAGTGGGGAATATTGCGCAATGGGGGCAACCCTGACGCAGCCATGCCGCGTGAATGAAGAAGGCCTTCGGGTTGTAAAGTTCTTTCGGTAGCGAGGAAGGCATTTAGTTTAATAGACTGAGTGATTGACGTTAACTACAGAAGAAGCACCGGCTAACTCCGTGCCAGCAGCCGCGGTAATACGGAGGGTGCAAGCGTTAATCGGAATAACTGGGCGTAAAGGGCACGCAGGCGGTGACTTAAGTGAGGTGTGAAAGCCCCGGGCTTAACCTGGGAATTGCATTTCATACTGGGTCGCTAGAGTACTTTAGGGAGGGGTAGAATTCCACGTGTAGCGGTGAAATGCGTAGAGATGTGGAGGAATACCGAAGGCGAAGGCAGCCCCTTGGGAATGTACTGACGCTCATGTGCGAAAGCGTGGGGAGCAAACAGGATTAGATACCCTGGTAGTCCACGCTGTAAACGATGTCGATTTGGAGGTTGTGCCCTTGAGGCGTGGCTTCCGGAGCTAACGCGTTAAATCGACCGCCTGGGGAGTACGGCCGCAAGGTTAAAACTCAAATGAATTGACGGGGG
>OGXE01001979.1_pt1 | contig 16188 bp, 13 predicted proteins | sample 1576181 | NCBI WGS metagenome assembly OGXE01 (sample SAMEA3541478, study PRJEB24748) | human gut metagenome | biome: human gut; feature: human-associated habitat; material: faeces | place: China | collected 2012 | reverse complement strand
AGGTGCGGGAACGGCCTATTTGCTCAATGTGTTCGGCTGAGATCGGAAATCAACCAATCTCTACTTATATGCGTAACCTAAAGGTTGTCAGTGTCCAGAACGATGGTAAAGGGGCCGTCGTTGACGAGGCTGACCTTCATGTCGGCTCCGAAGATGCCGTGCGCCACATGCTCGACGTCTTCGCGCACCAGCGCCAGGAAGTACTCATAGAGCTCGTTGGCCACATCGGGCGCGCCGGCATCCGTAAAGGACGGGCGGCGGCCATGACGGCAATCGGCAAACAGCGTGAATTGCGACACCACGAGCACCTCACCGTCGACATCGGCAAGCGCCAGATTGGTCTTGCCGTTCTCGTCCTCGTTAATGCGCAGGCCCCGGAGCTTGCTCCACAGCTTATCGGCCTCGGCGCGTGTATCACCATGGCCCACGCCCAGCAGTACCAGGTAACCGCGGCCAATCTTTCCCACACACTCGCCGTCGACCGTCACGCCGGCATTGAGCACGCGCTGCACCACCGCACGCACGGCCTACTCCTCGCCCGTCAGCTTGGCAGACAGGTGCTCGAGCGCATGGAAGCGATGACTAATGGCGTTCTTCTCGTCCGCCGTGAGCTCGGCCATGGTCTTGCCCGGCGTGTCGAGCGGCAGGAACAGCGGGTCATAGCCAAAGCCATGGTCACCGCGGCCCTCATGCGCGATAACGCCTTCACAGGTGCCCTCGCCATAGGTGACCAGGCCGTCCGTGTCGATAAGCGCGACGACGCTCATAAAACGCGCGGTGCGGTCCTCGTCGGCCACGCCCTCCAGATTCACGAGGAGCTTGGCGTTGTTGGCGGCATCGTCGCCGTGCACGCCCGCATAGCGTGCGCTGTACACGCCCGGCTCACCGTCCAGGGCATCAACGACCAGGCCCGAATCGTCGGCGATGGCCATAAGCCCCGTCTCCTCTACCGCGGCTTGCGCCTTGATGATGGCGTTCTCCAAAAACGTCGTACCGTTTTCCTCGGGGTCCTCAAAATCACCCAGCTGACCCAACGCCACAAAGCGCACCTCAGGCATGACCTTGCCCAGAATGGCCTCGATCTCGGTGAGCTTATGGGCATTGCCCGTTGCCACGACGATGGTCGCTGCCGGGTCGAGGGTGTCGATGTCGATCTTCTCAAGTGCCATGAGTGGTCTCCTTGTCTCTATAGCAATGCCGCGCCGAGGGCGACGAGGGCCTCCGCCTCTCCCCTCTCAATCAACGGCAGTCTTATACTTCGACGTTTTCCCAGATAAAACCTGCCAAAATAAACCTGTCCCTTTTTGGCAGGTTAGGCGAGGGCCTGGCGCTGAAGCTCGATGAGCTCGGCGATGCCCTTGTCGCCCAAGTCGAGCAGGGCGTTGAGACGCTTGCGGTCGAAGGGCGCTTGCTCGCCGGTGCCCTGGAGCTCAATCATCTCGCCGGTGTCGGTAGCGACAAGATTCATGTCGACCTCGGCGTGGCTGTCCTCGGAATAATCCAAGTCGAGCAGGGTGTTGCCGTCGACGACGCCCATGGAAATAGCGGCAACCTGACCGGTAAGCGGAATGCGCTCGATCTTGCCGGCCTCGACCCACATAGCAAGGGCGTCGTGCAGCGCCACCCAGGCACCGGTAATGCTCGCCGTACGCGTGCCGCCATCCGCCTGGATCACATCGCAGTCGACGGTGACGGTGTACTCGCCGAGCGCCTTCATGTTGACGACGGTGCGCAGGCTGCGGCCGATGAGGCGTTCGATCTCCATGGAGCGGCCCTTACGCTTGGCGTACTCGCGCTTGCAACGCTTACCGGTCGATGCCGGCAGCATGGCATACTCTGCGGTTACCCAACCGGCCTTGGCACCCTTGCGCCAGCCCGGCACGCCATCCTCGATGGTGGCGGCGCACAGCACGCGCGTGTCGCCAAACTCTGCCAGGCACGAGCCGTGGGCGTGCTTCATGACGCCGCGGGTGAGCTTAACGGGACGCAGCTCGTTTGCGGCGCGGCCGTTGGCGCGGTTGACCTGCATATATTCCATGGAACTATCCTTTCGGCAAAAGATGTGGCGAAGACTCCGGCGACATTGTGTGCCTAACCGAGTTCGTCGATATCGACATGCTCGATGCTTTTGAGCGGCTGGCCAAAGATAAAGCTGCCCGCCACCGCAAACTCGGCAATGTTGTCGGACGTGGTGGCAAAGCGATGCTGCGGCTCGGCGGTGTTGCCCGCCAGCTGCTCACGGCGCGTGAGGATATCGGTCAGCTCGCGGGTGGTCTCCTCGGCGGAGCTCACCACGCGCACCCCGGGCCCCAACGCATGACGGATGGGGCCCACCAGCAACGGAAAGTGCGTACAGCCGAGCACCACGGTATCGATGCCACGATCGTGCAGTGGCTCGACTGTGGCGTTGACCAGCGCGCGAACGGCTGGCGTATCAAAAATATCCTCGTTCTCGAGCCATTGCTCCTGCAGATGCGCGCCCGAGGCGAGCTCGTGCTCGACAACCTCGACAAAGCTCGAGGCAGGGCAGCCATACACGTCCACGCCGGCATCCAAGTCCTGGATGGCGCGCGTGTAGGCGCCCGAGCGGATGGTGAGGTTGGTGGCGAGCACGCCCACACGGCGCGTGCGGGTGCTGTTGATGGCGGCACGCGCGCCCGGCGCGATTACGCCAATCACGGGGACATCGAGCACCTGCTGAGCCAGGCGAAGCGCCGCTGCCGTCGCCGTATTGCAGGCGATGACCATGATCTTGACGTCGTGTCTCGAAAGCCAGCGCCCCGCCTGTAGCGCAAACGAGCGCACCTCGTCCTCGGTGCGGGTGCCGTAAGGGCAGCGCTTGGTATCGCCAAAGTAGTAGACGGACTCGTGCGGAAGCGCCGTCGCAATCGCGCGCGCAACCGTCAAGCCGCCCAGACCCGAGTCGAACACGCCGATGGGGCGCGTATCACCGGCCAGATTCTCGATATCGGACATTACCTCACCAGATTCTCTCTCGAAAAGATATGGCCAAGCGTAACGGCACTGCGCTATGAACGGGCCGCGACGAGCAGCTCCGCCGTCGCCGCCCAGCCGTCAACGATCCTGCCGCGCGTGACAAAGGCGTTATCGCAGGACGCAAGAAACTCGGACGCGCCGGCGCTGGTCAGACCGTTCTCGACCAGGCAGAACGTGCCCACGTGGTCGGCCATGTAGAAATCAGACTCGGAATCGCCGAGTGCCAGCGTCTCGTCGCGCTCGATGCCCAGATGCTCGCAGAAACGCGCGACCGCCACGCCCTTGTCGAGACCCGACGGATTGATGTTAAAGGCACGACCGTCCTCGACGCGATCGAGCTCGAGGGTCGTCGGCTTGGACAGATGAGTCAAGTGGCCGTTGCAGGCCCAGACCAGACCGCAGCCGGCCTCGTCGAGGATGGCCTGCGCCTCGTCATCGGGAATATCGCCGCGCATGCCGACGGTGACCTCGCGGTACTTATAGCCAGTCGACATGTCGTTGTGGTACTCGATCTTGTGCGGCCAGCGAGCGAGAATCTTCTCGCACACGCCGGTCTGCTCAATCACCTGGTGCGGCGTAAGGCCGCAGGCGGGGTCGTAAGGCATGTCGCCGGTCAGATACTCCCAGTCGTTGGCCTTGAGGTCGTACATGACCAGACCACCCATCTCGCCAATGTAGGAGTTGAGGCCGAGCACGCGGGCATCTTCGTGGATCATGGTGCGGTTGCGACCCGAGGTGGGAATTACCTGGATGCCAGCGCGGGCAAGCGCCACGACGGCCTCGACGAGCTTGGTCGAGGGATTGCCGTCGTTGTCGCGCAGCACGCACGAGCCGGGCGCGAGCATCGTGGCGTCCAGATCGGTAAAGACATACTTGACCTTGGCAAGGCGCTCGCGCATCTCGCCCGAAAGCTCGGCAACGGTCGGCAGGATGTTGTGGGACATGGTCACTCCATTTATTACGTAGAAAAGACTTAATCTTGGTACCGCGTTTTCCCTAAGGTGAACACGCTTGAGAGGCACCGCATCATCGGGCGTCGATGATTCGCAAACGCCATCCCAAAGGCAGCGGCGCTTAGGCGTCGTACGCCGCAAGGATGCGCTTGAGAACCGAGCCATCACGCTCGCAGGGCTCGGGTCCGTTCTTGCGCAGCATGCACTCCTCCTCGCCCTTGCCGGTCACGATAACCACAGCGGGGCGGTCGGTCTCGCGCACGGCCGTCTCGATAGCGGCGGCGCGGTCGCACACGATCTGCCAGCTATCGTTTCCCTGCGCCTGGACATTGCGCGCGATCTCGGCGCAGATGTCCTCGACGTCCTCGGGGCCCGGGTCATCCTCGGTAATCACGATGCGATCGGCGTACTTGCCGGCAGCGATACCCATCGTAGTACGGCGATCGACACCCTTGCCTCCCGTTGCACCAAAGACAACCGCCAGCTCGCGCTCGGGATAGTTCTCGCGCAGGTCGCGCAAAAGCGTCTCGAGGCTCATGCCGTTGTGCGCATAGTCAACGACGCCCAAAATCTTGCCCGATACAGACGGATAGAGCTCCATGCGACCGGGAACAAAGACGCCCTCAAAGCCATGGACGATGCCCTCTTCGGAAATGCCGAGGGCCTCGGCACAGGCAATGGCGGCAAGCGCATTGGACACGTTGAACTTGACGGGCGTGGGGATCACGATGTCACGCGTAAAGCGCGGCGTGCGGACCGTGGCGATCACGCCGCAATCGCCGTTGCGAATGGCCAACGCACGCACGTCGGCGCGTCCATCGGTCAGCGAGAACGTCACCGTGCGCTCGCAGCGGGACGCCGCCTCGAGCACGCGGTCGACGTGGTCCATATCGAGGTTGACCACGGCAAAGCGGCTCTGCGAAAAAATCTTGAGCTTGCTGGCAAAGTAATCCTCGAGCGTGGGGTGCTCGATCGGCGAGATATGGTCCTCACCGATATTGGTAAAGGCGCCCACTTCAAAGTCAATCTTGCCCGTGCGCTCGTATTTGAGGCCCTGGCTCGACGCCTCCATGACCAGCCACGGAGCGCCCGCCTCGGCGGCATGTGCGATACGCGACTGCAAAAGGAAGGACTCGGGGGTCGTTAGCTTAGAAGGACCGACCTCGATACCGTCATCGAACTCGATACCCGTGTTGAGGGCTGGTCGATGACGGCCCGTGAGCTTAGCCTCGTTGGCAAGAATGCCACGCAGATAAAAGCTGCAGGTCGACTTGCCCTTGGTGCCCGTAAAAGCGCAGACCTTCACCTTGCCCGAGGGATGACCGTAATAGGCGTCCGCCACCACAGCGAGCGTACGGCGGATATCGTTGACGATCACAGCGGGAATATCGACGTCGTAATCGACCTCGGACACGTACGCCACGGCGCCTTCGGCAATCGCCGAGACCAGATACTCGGGCTTGAACGCACGGCCCTTGCAGACAAACAATGTACCCGGACGCACCTGGCGCGAGTCGTCGGTCGCAAACTCGATGTGCTGGTCGCATAGAGTATCCGGCTTGGAAACAACAAGGGCCTCGGCCTCGAGCAGCTCCACATAGCGCATCAAAGCCAGCTTCTCCTTCGTCGTACCCGACATATAACGACCTTTCTCGCTAAACCTAACCTTAAAAGCAAAAACCGTCCCAGATGAATCCGGTCGCGCCCCTGTATTATCAACCATCCTAATATGCCACCTGACCTTGCGAGTGTCTCAGCACCCTAAAAACTTGCAAGGACCAGCACACGGTTAATTCGAAATAACAAAACCCCCGCCCTACAAATGCGCGTGATGCGGGAATGACCAGTGAGTCTGTCATGCTCTACAAGGACACGTCGCTGCTTTCGAGCGTCGGCGTCATGGAACTCATGCTGTTCTCCAAAACCTCACGACCACCACGGGCAACATCACACCCTACATTTGCGCCGCACCCTACTATCTGGTTGTGACGATTCCGCTCATCCACGTCGTCACCAAGGTAGAGCACCGCCTTGCCAAGCGCGGCAAGCGCTAGCCCCTCTCGCGCTCTCACACACAGCAATCGTCGTAGCCGCGGCCCGCCGCTTCACCCAACGTGCGGGCCGTGGTTTTTCGGTCCCCTCGGCGCTTATGCCCCATCACGAAGCAAAAGATTGGCATGATAGTAAGGATTGATTGATATCGACTGCTGCAAACCTTGCGGCAGCGCACCTAAGCCGTCAGCAGAAAGGATCTTGCATGTGCGGTTTTGTCGGTTTTACCGGTACAGATGAACAGAGTGAGCTGGTTCTCACGGCCATGATGAATCGCATCATCCATCGCGGGCCGGATATGGGTGGCCAACACATCGTCGATGACGTCGCCCTCGGCTTCCGCCGTCTTTCGATTCTCGACCTTTCCGAGGCTGGCGCTCAGCCCATGTCGAGCGATGACGGCAAGGTCACCATCGTCTTCAACGGCGAGATCTACAACTTCCAGGAGCTTCGCGCCGAGCTCGAGGCTGCCGGCTACGTCTTCCACTGCAACGCCGACACCGAGGTCCTGGTGCACGGCTACGAGGAGTGGGGCGAGGACCTGGTCAACCGCCTGCGCGGCATGTATGCGTTCGTGATTCACGACCAGAACAGGAACAAGCTCTTCGGCGCCCGTGACATCTTTGGCATCAAGCCGTTCTATTACTACCGGGCCTCCGACGGCTCGCTGCTGTTTGGCTCCGAGATCAAGAGCTTCCTGGACCACCCCAAGTTTGAGAAGGCCGTCAACCGCGACGCGCTGCGTCCCTACCTCACGCTGCAGTTCCCTGCCACGGAGGAGACGTTCTTTAAGGGCGTGTTCAAGCTTGCCCCCGCGCATTGCTTTACGTACGACCTTACGACCAACACTATGGATATCAAGCGCTACTGGAGCTGCGACTTTACCGATGACAACTCCAAGAGCTTCGAGGAGTACGTGGACGAGTGCGACAAGGTCGTGCACGAGAGCGTTGCCGCGCACCGCATCGCCGATGTTAAAGTTGGCTCGTTCCTCTCCGGCGGCGTCGACTCCAGCTACATTGCCGCCTGCCTCATGCCCGACACCACGTATTCCGTCGGCTTTGACTACAAGAACTTCAACGAGACCAACTACGCCGCCGAGCTTTCCGACAAGCTTGGCATTAAGAACGTGCGCAAGATGATCACCGCCGACGAGTTCTTCGACGCGCTACCCGATATCCAGTACCACATGGACGAGCCGCAATCGAACCTCTCCAGCGTGCCGCTGTACTATCTGGCACAGATGGCCGCCGAGGAAGTTACCGTCGTCCTTTCGGGCGAGGGCGCCGACGAGCTGTTTGCCGGCTACGAGTGGTACGAGGACACCCCCGAGATGCGATCCTTCAAGAAGCGCGTGCCGCTCGGCGTGCGCCGTGCCCTGGGCTCGCTCGTTCAGCATCTCCCCTACTTTAAGGGTCACAACTTCCTGACCAAGTGCGCCGAGGTCCCCGAGCGCTGGTACGTGGGCCAGGCAAAGGTGTTCGACCCGTCCGAGGTTGACGAGGTTCTCAAGCCAGCTTACGACACCGGCAAGAACGCCTCCGAAATGTGCGCAGAGTACTACAAGCAGGTCCCCGACTGCTGCGAGCTCTCTAAGAAGCAATATCTGGATATGAACATGTGGCTTCCGGGCGACATCCTGCTCAAGGCAGACAAGATGTGCATGGCGCACTCCCTGGAGCTCCGCGTTCCGTTCCTGGACAAAAAGGTCATGGAGTTCGCCGAGCATATTCCCGCCAACTACCGTGTCAACGAAGAGGGCTGCAAGCTTGTCCTGCGCCACGCCGCCAATCGCACGCTGCCCGATGAGTGGGCAACACGCAAGAAGGTTGGCTTCCCGGTGCCAGTTAAGTTCTGGCTGCGCGAGCAGAAATACTACGACTACGTCAAGGAGTACTTCACCGCACCGTGGTCTGCCGATTTCTTTGACACCGATGCGCTCATGAAGCTGCTCGACGATCACTTTGAGGGCCGCGCGCTCAACCAGCGCAAGATCTATACCACGCTGACGTTCCTCATTTGGTACAAGCGCTTCTTTATCGACGAGAACAAGGGCACCGAAGGCCCCTTGTCTGTTGGCAGGACGGCGGCGCGGAACCATTTACAGACCAGGGAATAGGTGATACTCTGGACGCAGACACAAGGCTCCCAGCCGTCATCAAGAGCAAGACAGTTGCCGCCGTCATAATTGCAGCAGTCATGCACCAGCCGCCGGACGGCTCGGTACTGCCGGTAGGTCAGTCGGGGAATGCCGTTCACCGCTCCACCTCCCGGCGTTTCTGCTGGGTCTGCTCCTGCTGGTGTATGGCAGCATCGGCGTTCCGCTTCACCTGTTGAAGCCGCCGCAAATCGTCTTGGATAGGCTTGTACTGCTCATACTCGGCTGTGTACTCCTGGTGAAGCCTCGCCTGTTCCTGTTCCCACGCATGAACGGGGATTTTACCAGCAGGGGAACGGTGCTTGTCCAGCTTCCGGCGGGCCATGTGGAACGTCCTCAACTCGTTCTCATGCTCCCTCTCGAATTTTTCCCGCTTGCCCTTCCACTTGATACCCTGCAACTCGTCATAGACGGGCTTGGTGTCTCGGTAGAGGTCAACAAGGCGAAGCAGTTCCTTCAATTCGTTCAGACGGTCACGCTTCGCTTTCATGGATGTGTTGATGGCCTCCGTTCGTTCACTCTGGGCGGCGATATGGGTCTCTAAATCTTCCAGCGTAGCGATGCCCCTCTCGGTCAGAAAATTGATGGCCTCGGCAAAACCTTTAAGATTTCCAATCCTGGCGTTGCGGCTCCATGCTCCGGCGTTCCGGCCCTCATAGTAGTCGGTCAGCAGGGCGGCAAGGGTCGGGGCCTGGGGCTTGCTCAATTCTTCTTTTATGGCCTTAATCCAATCCGTCAGGCCGGCGATTTTCTTCCGAATATCCCGCAGAATGTTGTTGGCCTTTTTTATCCAGCGGTTCAGATCGCCCTTGTCGGTGGGGATGCCCTTGGCCTCCATCTGGCGGACGGCCACGCCCTCATGGACGGTGGGCAGCAGGTCAAGGCCCTGACGCTCATAGGAGCGGTGGTCGATGCGGCAGGTCAGCCCCTTTTCCTCAAACTTGGCGTTCACCATAGCGGCCCACGCCTCCCGCCAATGTTCCAGTGTTTCCGGGCTTCCCCAGTCGGTAGTGGGAACAGCGTCAAAGAGGGGCTTGCCGTCCTCTCCCATAATGCGGTTCCCGTCCTCGTCCAGACGGTAGCGGCGGCGCTGCTTGCACCCCCATTTGCCGTCTGGCTCAATGGGCCGGATGGGGCAGAGAACATGAAAGTGCGGGTTAGGAATACCGCCGTCCTCCTTGTCCGGCTGGTGGATGGCAAAGTCGGCAATCATGCCCCGGCCCACAAGCTGCTCCGAAACAAATTGCCTTGCAAGAGCGATGTTTTCCTCCAATGAAAACTCGTTCTGCAAGGCAATGTCAAAGCTATATGCAAGCTGGGCTTTCTTGCCGCGCTCGGCCTTCTCCACGGCGTTCCAGAGGGTGGCGCGGTCTTGGTACTGGTTGGGGGCCTGGGGCGGCAGGAGAATGTCTGTGCAGACCACGCCGCCCTTGTGGGTGTAGTCGCTGACCTCGCCATAGTATTCGCTATACAATTTCTCCCCGGCTCGGTAGGCGGCGGACGTGACAACAGACTGTCCCGCGCTCCGTTTGACCTGGGTAACGTGGAGATGGAACAGGGCCAATTATCCGCTTTCCTGCTGGTCAGTGGCTTGGCTCACCAGGGCGGCAACTTCCGGCAGGGAAAAGACCTTTTCCATCAAAAGAAAAAAGGCCCTTTCGCTCATGCCGCGCACCTCCGGGGCGATACTCTCCACCGCTCCGCCACGGGTGATAAGTCGGTGGTTTCGCTTCTTCCTTTCGCCTTGGGTGTAGTAGCGGATGCGGTTCTCATACCGCTGGCCTCTGTGCTGGTACTGCTCCAACTTAGCGGTGGCCTCAGCATACTCTTTCTCTAATTCTTCGCGTGACTTGTCCATCGTGTTTGACCTCCTTCTTGGCAAAACAAAAGACCGTCTACCTGCTGTGTCGGGTAAACGGTCAAGGGTAACGGTATTCGGTTTTAGCCTCGCTGGAAAGGTGCAGACGCAGAGCGGATGTACCTTTCCAGCGAGGGCGCAGGGATAGCCGCAAAGCGGCGCAAGGGGCGCAGCCCCTTGTACGGAGCGGAGCGACGCAAACGGCCCGGACTTTCGGAAGTCCGGGCCGTAGCCTCGCAGAGCGCACGATACATGGTCGCAGACCATGTATAGAAGTGCGCCCTTTGTTCCAAAGGGATTTTATAAGTCCATCATTGATGGGAGAATTTTGTTGAACATATGGCGCACCTTATCAATCCGGGTGTTTGGGCGGCGTGGCTGAAAAACTGGTTCGCCGCTGGCGATTTGATACCCCTTCAATTCTGTTAAACAAACGCTTCTCCCGTTTGTATAAAAGGTGAGGTCATTGCGGTACTCTTGCACACAGCGGGCAGGGATTTCGCCAGTAAAAATCACCTCGCTGTTTTTAACCTGGGTCGTTTCAATACTCGCGCAATATTTTGGTGCGTCATGATAAGCTCTGGAGAGATATTCCTGCGGCGCATAGAGTGTAAAAGAAAGATATGGTTCCAATAGCTGCGTCCCCGCCTTTTTCAACACCTGCTCCAATACAATAGGTGCCAATGACCGAAAGTCTGCGGGAGTGCTGACCGGACTATAATAAAGCCCATACTCAAAACAGATTTTACAGTCCGTTACCTTCCATCCATACACGCCTTGTTCCAGACCGTAGCGGATACCATCCAATACAGCGTTTTGAAAACTCTGATTCAAGTATCCAACGGAAACTTTGCTCTCATACTGCACTCCGGTGCCAAGGGGGAGAGGGGTGACGGACAGCCCGATGGACGCCCAGAATGGATTGGGCGGCACTTCGATATGAATGGTGTGACTTACCGCTTTCAATGGCCTCTCCATATAGATGACGGTAGGTTCTTTTGCAGTTGTGTTGAGCTGATATTTTTCCACCAGAAGATCAGAGATAATTTCCAATTGTACCCGGCCCAAAAAGGAGAGAATGATCTCATGGGTCACAGCGTCTACTTCATAGCGCAGAAGCGGGTCGGTATCCGCAATTTCTGTCAAGGCGTTTAACAAGCGTTCCCTCTGTTCTGGTTTCTCTGGTGCAATTGCTGTCCGCAGCAAAGGGAGAGGATTGTCGCTCCACGTTTCACGGGGCAGCAGCAGTTTGTTTCCCAGCACATCATTCAGCCGCAAACTGTCGCAGGGTACAATGACGATCTCGCCCGCATGGGCAATCTCTGTTCGGACAATCTCACCCTTTGAGGGGATACGCATTTCCGTAATTTTCAGTTTTTCTTTCCCTGCCAAGGCTACGGAATCCCGCAAATGAAGCGTACCGCTATACAACCGCAGATAGGCAAGGCGTTGGCTCTGGTTTGCGTACTCAACTTTGAACACAGTTCCGCACAATTCAGAGCTGTTCTGCCCGGTGGGTGATTGGAATGTATCTGTGACCGCTTCAATGAGTTGTCGGATTCCCAAGTTTACCTTGGCACTGCCATGATAGACCGGAAACAGAGAGACGCTTTGGATTCTCCTGTTTTCCTCCCGCAGAAGTTCTTCTTTGTCCATTGGTTCTCCGGCAATATATTTCTCCAACAATTCATCACAGTCCGCAATCACGGTATCCCAATTCTCCAGCCCCATGTTTTCCATGATGGATATATCCGGGGAAAGCTGCACGTTCTGCTTAATAATCATATTTGCGGAGAGCTTATCTCGGATAGACTGATACACACCTGGCAGGTCAATCCCGTCCTGGTCGATTTTGTTAATAAAGATAACAGTTGGGATTTTCATTACTTGCAGAGCATGAAACAGAATACGGGTCTGCGCCTGAACGCCGTCTTTTGCAGAAACAACCAAAATCGCTCCGTCAAGAATGGCAAGGGAGCGATAGACCTCCGCTAAGAAATCCATATGCCCAGGAGTATCCACAATGTTGACCTTACAATCGTGCCACTGAAAGGAAGTGACCGCCGTTTGAATGGTGATTCCACGCTGCCGCTCTAAAAACATGGTGTCCGTTCTCGTTGTTCCCTGATCCACACTGCCGGGCGCCTCGATTGCTCCGCTGGTATATAACAGGCTCTCCGTCAAGGTCGTCTTACCTGCGTCTACATGAGCAAGAATGCCAATATTGATGATTTTCATATGATTGTCCTCCATACAAGGCCCAGAAGGGCGCAAAAATCCCCAGCGACAAATACTTTTACCGCTGGGGATGATAGGTAGGACACACATGAAAACTGCGGCCAAGGCTGGCCGTTGTCTATCACGATATGAAATGAAAAGGCAAAAGTATTCTTAAATTGGGTACAAAAACCAAGCCCTCTCCTTGAGGACGTTTGTCTTTGTTCCCATTATCAAATTTTATTTAAGAATACCTTGCCGCATATTGATAAACTCCTTTGCTTGGATTTTTATAGTATAGCATATCAAATTCCCAAAAGCAACCCTGTTAAGATAAATTTTTTCTGTCACTGCACCTCCATATCTCTCTCGTGTATACGCCATACGCAACTCTTTTCAAAAAAGAAGTGGACGCGCTGGCAAAGCTGTGGTAGAATGAAACGAAAGAAGGTGAGGATGGTGGAGCTCAAAACGACAATCGCCCAGGGACTGCACGTCACAGATGACAGCGCGGGTTATGATGCCGCCTGTAATCGTGTCCTGTCTGAAAAGGCAATCCTGGCGCGGATTATGAAGTCCTGCCTGGAAGAATACAAGGATTGCGATGTCAATGATATTGCCGAGAAGTACATTGAGGGCCAACCCCAGGTGTCCGCCGTCCCGGTGCTGCCGGACGAGGGTGGCACAGTCATCAGCGGCATGGACACCGAGGACAAATCGGTGCGCGAGGGGACAGTCACCTATGACATTCGCTTCCGCGCCATCGTTCCCGACTCCGAGGAACAAATTGCCCTCATCATCAACGTGGAGGCCCAGAACGATTTTTACCCCGGCTATCCGCTGATAAAGCGTGGCATATACTACTGTTGCCGCATGATTTCTTCCCAGTACGGCAGGGAGTTCACTGGCTCCCATTATGAGAAAATCAAGAAGGTCTACTCCATCTGGATTTGCATGAAACCGCCGCAGTATCGAGAGAACACCATTACCCGGTATCGGCTGGTGGAAGAATATCTGGTCGGCGAGGGCAAAGAACCCATCAGGAATTATGATTTGCTGTCCATCATCATGCTGTGCCTTGGCGGGCCGGATGGGTCAAATTATGACGGCGTATTGCGGATGCTGGATGTGCTTCTCTCCAACGAAACCAGCGAGGCGGAAAAGCGGAAAATTTTGCAGGACGATTACGACATTCAAATGACGCAGACAATGGAAAGGGAGGTGTCGGTCATGTGTAATTTGAGCAAGGGCGTTGAGGAAAAAGGCGTTGCTAAAGGTATCTTGTCCTCTATCAAAAACCTCATGGAAACGATGGGGCTGACCATTGAACAGGCTATGGCGGCGCTGAAAGTCCCGGAGGGCGAACGTCAGAAATATATGGATTTGCTGGAACGGCAGTAATGACAAAAACGCCACGGACTATCGTTGTCCCTGGCGTTTTCTGTATCTACGTTAGCTGACTTGAGCAGCTTCGGCTTCTGCCTGTTTCTTCCTGTGGTAGTTCTCCCGCCTCGCGGCAAGCATACGTTCATACCGGGCCTGGGCTTCGGGATCTCCGGCGGCAGCGTCCGCATACATTTTCTGACGGGACTTCTTTACCGCTTCTGACTGTTGCGCTCTCTGCTGCGCCAACTCTGCCGCCGCTACCGGGTCGGTTTCGGCGCGGGCTTTCAAATCCTGCAAAGCCGCCTTTTTCCGATTGCGATGGGCTTCCAGCCGTTCCGCTTCTTCTAGGGTGAGAGGCAAACCTGCCTCGGCACATCTGGCAAGTTCTTTCAACGTCCGCTGTTGGGGCTTCGGGGGCTGTGCGGACTTCTGCCTGTCACGCCACGCTTTGTGCTGCTCGGCTTTCTTCTGGCGGTGCGCCGCAAGCCGCTCCGCTTCCTCCGGGGTGAGATCGGCTCCATCCAGCTTGGCGAGTTCCTTCAGTGAGCGTTTGCGAGGCTTCTCTGGCTGACTGGCCTTTTTCTTGTCGCGTTGCTTCTGCTGATAGGCCCGATTGCGCTCTAACCGCCGTTCTTCCTCCGCCTGTTCCTCCGGGGTCAACAGGCCCGCCCGCTTCCTCGCGGTAAACTCCCGGCGCTCCTGCTTGTACCTCTCATACCGAACCTGGGCAAGCACCTGGGAGCGTTCCTCTTTCTCTGCCTGTTCCTCCTGCTGGCGGCGTTCTTCCTCCTGCTCCATCGGGGTCACAATGTCGGCGGGAACCTCAAACGCGCCAATGAAATTGAAATAGAAATCTAACCGCTGACGGCGCTGCTTTCCCCGTCCGTTGCCCTCATGGACAACGATTTTCTCGATAAACTCATTGAGAATGGGCGTAGTCAGTTCCGAAAAATCGGTGTACCGCTTGGCAAGGTCGATAAACTCCGTCATTCTCACCCGGTCGGCGTTCCAGTTGTCCAGCAAGCCCTGCCACTCCGTCATGGAGGCTTCCAGCGCGGCCTGTTCCTCGTCATACTCGGCAAGGAGACGGCTGAAATGCTTATCCGGCAGCTTGCCCGTGGCGTTGGCCTCGTACAGCTTCTTCACCAGTCCGTCCAGTTCGGCGTGGCGCTTCTTCGCCTGGACAATCTGTTTCCGGCAATCCTTGACTGCTTCCTCCTGGCGCAGACTGGATGCCTTTCGAACCCGCTGAACAAACTCCTGCTCGTTGTTGCGGACATACCAGCTTATCCGCTGGATGGCGGAGAGGATCGCCGCTTCCAGCTTTTGCGTGGCAACATAGTGAATGGTGCAATCCTCCATAGGTGCCCGGTATCTGGAACAGGTGAAAGCATCGTCAATGTACTTGCCTTGGACAAGACTGTTGTGGTGGGTCAGCTTTGCGCCGCAGTCGGCACAGTAGAGCAGTCCGGTTAAACGGTTAGGGGCATTACTCCGCTTGGGTGTCCGGCGCTTGGTTTCCCGCAAACGCTGAACATTGTGCCACGTTTCTTCGTCAATGATGGCGGGGACGGCTCCCTCAAATACAAATTGTTCCTCTGGCATTGTCCTGCGGGTGCTTTTAGTCTTGTAGTTCTCACAGACAGTCTTGCCCAGCACCTTGCGCCCCAGGTACTCCGGCCTTTTAAGAATATAACCCAGGGTGGTGGCAGACCATGCGTAGGGGTCGCGGTAGCTGTTGGCTCGAACAGGACAGCCGATACGCTTCCAGTGTTCGGAAGGGATGGGGATTTGCTCGGCCCGCAGCGTTCGGGCGATGCCGTTGACGCTCTGACCGTCCATGACCATCTGAAAGATGCGGCGCACAACGGCGGCAGCTTCCTCGTCGATCACCCACTCGCCCTTTTCTTCTTTTGAGGCGAGATAGCCATAGGGGACGGCCCCCGAACAGCGCAGGCCCTTTTCCATTCTGGACTTGAAAACGGTCTTGATTTTGCGGCTGGTGTCAGCAACGTACCACTCATTTATCACATCCCGGAAGATGGACATAATATCAAATCCATTGGCGGTGTCCAGGTTGTCATTGGCGGCGATAAAGCGGACGTTGTACTCGTCAAAGGTGCGTTTGAGCAAGCCGACCTCCACCACGTCACGGCCTATTCTGCTCTGGTCTTTGACAATGACGGTAGCCACATTTCCGGCCCGTATCTCGTCCACCATAGCGTCCAGGCCGGGCCGCTTGAAGGTCGTTCCCCGCACCCCGTCATCGGTGAAGTGGCGGACATTAGTGAAGCCATTTTTTCGGGCGTAGTCCTCCAGGATGCGCTTTTGATTTTCTACGGACACGCTCTCGTCAGACCGCCCATCGTCGTGAGATAACCTTTCGTACAATGCTGTGATTTTACCCTTTTGCTCCTGCTTCCTCATGTGTGTAACCTCCTGTTTTGTATTTTCACGACCTTTCTATCCTTATTATAGTGACCCTTTCGGGTCAGTGACCACATAGGAACTATGACATTGTAAAAGGTTGGGCTTGAGCCAAAACCGGGTCTTGCCGCTGCCGGAGC
>OGXE01001970.1_pt1 | contig 16238 bp, 15 predicted proteins | sample 1576181 | NCBI WGS metagenome assembly OGXE01 (sample SAMEA3541478, study PRJEB24748) | human gut metagenome | biome: human gut; feature: human-associated habitat; material: faeces | place: China | collected 2012 | reverse complement strand
GGAATTCTGGTGATGTCGGTAGCCGTGCTTCCTCTGTTGGGTGTCGGCGGCTCGCAGATTTTCCGAGCGGAAAGCTCAGGCCCGATGAAAGAAGGCCGTCTCACGCCCCGAATTGCAGATACCGCCAAAGCTTTCTACAACATTTATTTGGCGATTTCCGTGGCATGCGCCGTCTGCTATCACTTTGCAGGAATGGACTGGGACGACGCCATTATGCACACCTTTACCACGGTGTCTCTGGGCGGCTACTCCAGCCACGATGCCGGCTTTGCCTATTGGCCGGGAAGAGCCGTGGACTGGGTCTGTGTGGTTTTCTTATTGATCGGAGGCATCAACTTCTCGATGCACTTTATTGCCTGGAGAAAACTGTCCCTGAAGGTTTACCTGAAAGACGTCGAAACGTGCGGCTGGATCGGAACAGCGGCACTTATTTCGATTTTTGCGTCCTTCATGCTGGTCTATTCGAAGACGTATACGAATGTCTACGACGCGATTTATTACGGTGTGACAAATACGGTTTTCGTGATCAGTACCGGCGGCTTTGCCAACACCAATTACGGAGAATGGCCGCTTGTTGTTCAGCTCATGATTTTATTCGGGTCTTGTTTTGCAACCTGCGCAGGGTCCACGGGCGGCGGCTTCAAGATGATCCGAGCGATTGCCTTGGTTAAGCAGGGCAACTTGGAATTTAAGCGCATTCTTCACCCGCGTATGGTTCGGCCTCTGATCATCGGAAACAAGGTCATTGATAAGCAGATTATCTTTTCAGTGATGGCGTTCTTAATGCTCTATACCGTGATTGCTCTGATCAGCACGATCGTCTTTCTGCTTTCCGGACTGGACGGCCTTACTTCGTTCTCCGCAGCGCTGGCCTGTCTGAATAATCTGGGACCGGCCTTGGGGAGCCTCGGACCATCTTATAACTTTACGTCGCTGTCTGACTTCCAAGTTTTATTCTGCTGCTTCCTAATGGTTATCGGCCGTCTGGAGCTGTTTACCGTCCTCGTTCTCTTTACCCGCGGATTCTGGAGAGCCTAAACATCAAGAAGGGGCCGGGCAAACAAAAAGGACGGTGCTGCGCCGTCCTTTTCTGACTTTATAGGTAAAGAGCCGGGGTCTTAAACGCCCCACACAACAGGGGTGTCGTCCTTTAAGCTCAGTTCAAACATTTCCAGCAGCGGATAAGCTCGCTGAGTGAAATAAACAGGCTGTTCGATCGAGGGCTTCTTTTCCTCATCTAAATCCTTGCCCTCTTTGAAGAGTTTATCTTCACGTTCCCGGACTGCCTTTAAGTATTCCTTTTCTTTTTCCATCTCAGTTTTCAGTGCTGCGATAGCGGCAGGCAGTTCTTCCGGAGTGAGAACACCGCGGATGCCTAAAGGCTTTCCGATGACTTTGAAGATCTTTTCGGCCGTTTCACGGAACATATAAATTTCGCCTGCAGCATTGCTCTTAAATGTAACGATCGCCATGGTGACCTCAATGAGTGAAAGAAATATTCTAGATGGAATGCGGTTTTGAGGAAACCCGGGCGGCTTTAAATGGGCTTCCGCAGGGCATCGGCCCATATAAAATGTCGTTATCGTTTAGAGGAAGATGGAAGAATGGAGAAATTGCCCAAAGGAATCATCCTGGCGGCCCACAAGCCGATTGCAAGTGCCATGCTCAAAGCCGCAACTCAGATCATGGGACCGATTGATCACTGCGCAGCGGCGGACATTGATTCCGACGCCAAAGAGAGCGACCAGTTCGAACACTTAAAGAAAGTGTGGGATTCGGTTCAAACGGAGGAGATGATTATTCTTTTGGATATCGAAGGCGCAACGCCCTGCAATGTTCTTAAGAAGTACACCAGCGGCAAACGCTGCATGCTTGTGTCTCCGCTGAGCTTCCCCCTGTTCTTCAAAATGCTTACCTATCGTTCGCTGAGTTTCGAAGAACTTCGAGCCAAGGCGCAGGAAATCCGTCCCGTTATCTGTATTCCAGGAGAGTGCACCAGTGAAAACCATTGAAGTAGAAGTTATTAATCGTCTGGGACTTCACGCCCGTCCGGCAGCCAAACTCACACAGAAAGCGAATGAGTTTCTGAGTGAAATCAAAATTGATAAAGACGGGCGCGTTGTGAATGGGAAGTCGATTATGGGTGTCATGCTTTTGGCTGCTTCTAAAGGCACGGTCTTAAAGATTAGCGCGGACGGAACTGATGAAGAATCAGCCCTGCAGCAGTTGAAAGAGCTTTTTGACACTAAGTTCGGAGAACAGGACTAAGCATGAGTGAAAAGCTTGTGTCTCAACGGCAGGAGCTGAGAGGCGTTGGCGTCTCCAGCGGCATCGGTTTCGGACACGCCAGGGTAATGCAGACTTCCTCTCTGCAGGTACCTCGCTATTCGGTGACAGCCGAAGATGTTGATAAAGAGATTGGACGTCTCAGGAAGTCAGTGAGCTCGGTCAGCAGAGAGCTCGATCAAATGATTCGCCGCTCTCCGAAAAAGGCGCCGAAAGAAGTTAAAACGTTCCTTGAAGTCTTCAAGCTTTTGGTCAACGATTCGACGATGTTTGATGACGTATCGGATCGGATCCAGACCCAGCAGATCAATGTCGAATGGGCGCTTCAAAAGCATCTAGAAGATATGCTGAAACTCTTTGACAGCCTGACAGATGCCTACTTGGCTGAACGCAGCGACGACATCGTGCACGTGATCCGCAGACTTCAGGAGGAGCTGACCGGAGAGCGCCGCAAAATCCAAGAGAAAGTGCGCAACGCCCAATCGGAAGTGATTTTGGTGACGAATGATCTTTCGATTGCTGATGTTATTTGGCTCACTGAATATGAAGAACTGGATTTGGTCGGAATCGTCACGGAAAAGGGCGGCCCGACCTCTCATACGGCGCTTCTGTCGCAGACACTTTTTATTCCTGCTGTCGTAGGTGTGGCTGGAGCACTTTCCGTTATTAAAAATAACGACCGCATTTTTGTGGATTCCAATAGCGGCCAGATCATCTGCAATCCCACGGCCTCTGAAATCAAAGAGATTGAGCGAAACGTCAAAGCTCAGGAAAAGAAGTATTCGCAGCTGTATCGAGCCCGCAGGCGCGTGGCAGAAACGAAAGATAAGTTCCGAGTGACTCTGAAGGCCAATGTGGCCATGGTTTCAGGATTAGATGAGATCCTGCATTTAGGGGCCCAAGGAGTCGGTCTCTTCCGCAGCGAATATTTGTTCATGGGCCGCGACAACCTTCCCGAGGAACGGGAGCAGATGGAAAGCTATCGAGAGCTGATTGATACTATGGCGGGACGCCCTGTGACGATTCGCACGATTGACGTCGGCGGAGACAAGCTGCTCAGTGCCGAAGCAAGAAAGCGCAACTATTTCTCGAGTGCAGAAAAAGAAGATAATCCTGCGCTGGGCCTGAGAGCGATTCGTTTTACCTTGGCTAATCCGAATCTTTTCATCACGCAGATCCGGGCGATTTTGCGAGCCGCATCCGGTGCGGATGTCCGGATTATGCTGCCGATGATATCGAGCCTTCAGGAAATCCGAGAAGCAAAGCGATATATCGAGCTTGCAAAAACTCAGCTTCGGGAGGAAAAGCTCGAGTTTAATGAGTTCGTGCCGGTGGGCATCATGATTGAGCTTCCTGCTGCCGTGATCTGTGCAGAAGAGCTTCTGGCAGAGGCGGATTTTGCTTCTCTCGGTACTAATGATCTGATTCAATACACACTGGGTGTCGACCGCGGGAATCCATCTGTGGCTCCGCTGTATGACGAATGCCATCCGGCAGTACTGAGGTTAATTCGTGCTGCAGTCAAGGCGGCTCAGAAGCAGAATAAACCGATTTCGATCTGCGGCGAGATGGGCGGACGTCGAGAGATGGTGCCGTTTTTCCTCGGACTCGGCATTAACGAGCTCTCTATGGTGCCGATGCAGATACCGATCGTCAAAGAAATGATAAGGTCTTTGAAACGGAGCAGCTGTCAGAGACTCACATTGAAGCTTGTAAAATCTCGGGACAGCGAGGAAGTCCGCAAGCTGTTGGAACAATTTACAGAAAAAGGAGTAGAGGAAAATGTCGGATAAGTCGAATGCCGTCACCGATGACGAATTTGTCGAGGCGGATGAGTTATTAGCTTCTATTCCCGTAGAAGCGGAGGCAATGGATTTAGCCGAAGCCGACGGTTTTATGACGGCGGTACAGCTGCTTCCTAAAACACCGGAGACCAAAGACTGGCTGCCGCATATTTTGTCGACTATTGGAGCGAAAGATGCCGGCACCGGAAGTGCGGCGAGCGACAAACGACTCAGAGCACTGCTTCTCAAACGTTTCCATCAGATCGGAGATCAGCTGACGCAGGCCGTACCTCTGGATCCGGTTTATTTTGAAGCAGAGGACGAAAAAGGTCGTCCTTTGACCGGTAAAGCTGCGATCGAAGCGCTTGAGCCTTTCGCATTGGGTTTCCTGGAGGCCGCGCAGACCTGGCCCGGCATCTTGGATACCAATTCGCGTGCTGTAGCCCGTTCGCTCCACGGTGTTTTACGTCATCTTCCCGAAGAAGCATTGGGTGACTTCGCTCAGGTCAAGACCATCCTCGATAAAGAGGCTCCATTGGAAGACCTGCCCTCGGCCTTATCCGATATGGTCAGCTGCCTGGCGGAAATCGCTCATGAAACCAAAGGCTACGACTTGCCGGAATTGAATGAACCGGAAGAGGGGGAAGAAAAGGCCTAATTTTTATCCGGGGCCCGGTGCCGCGAAAGATAACCGATGATCGGGATCAAAACGAGAACCGGGACGCCGAGCGCGGCCGTTAGGATAAAGAAGTTTGAATACCCTAAGCTTTCTACCAGCACGCCTGAGAAGCCTGCAAGGAATTTCGGCAGGATCAGCATGATGGAGGAGAACACCGCATACTGTGTTGCGGAATACTGTACGTTCGTGAGCCCTGATAGGTAGGCGATAAAAGCGGCGCTTGCGAGACCGCCGGAGAGGTTGTCTGCACTGACGGTGAATACCAGGAATGGCAGGCTATGACCGATGCCTGCCAGCGCTGAGAACAGCAGGTTCGTGCCGGCAGAGAGCAGCGCTCCGATAAAGAGCGTTTTCAGAATGCCGATTTTTAGCACCACGATGCCGCCGATGAAGGTTCCGACCAAGGTCATCACGACGCCGAAGATCTTAGAGACGGCGGCAACTTCCTCCTTGGTAAAGCCCATATCACGATAGAAAGGGTTACTCATCACACCCATCACAACGTCACTGATCCGGTACGTTGCGATCAGGAGTAGGATGGCAAGGGCGTGCCAGCGATACCGGTAGAAGAAGTCTGCAATCGGCCGAACGCAGACAAATCCGAACCAGCCGATAACCTTAGCGATAGGACGAGGAAGTGAAGGGTGGCGGAGGATAAAGGCGTGAACGTGGTGACGCATTTCCTCCAGGTGACGCAGTTTGGATTTCTCATCGGAAGCGTTCGGCGGCGGTGAGAGCAAAGTGGTTGCTAGACCAACGCTAATTGAAGCGGCCATGATGAGGTAGGCCCAGGTCCAGCCGGTTTGATCGTAGGCGCCGGAGGGAGCCGATTGGAAAAAGGCTGCCAGAGCAAAAGCGCCGGCGCCGGCCCAAATCATTGCAAGCCGATATCCGGTTTGATAAGTTGCCGCTAACGCGCCTTGAAGATCGGCAGAAGCGCTTTCGATGCGGTAAGCGTCCAGAGAAATGTCCTGGGTTGCCGAGCAGAATGCCGTGAGCAGCGCAAAGACGACGATCTGAGGCATATGCGTCTGCGGATTAGAGAAGGCCATGCCGGCGAGCGAAATAATCAGCATCACCTGAGAGAGAGCGAGCCACGCGCGACGCTGACCTAAATGCTCGGATAACCAGGGCAGTTTGACGTTGTCGACCAAAGGGGCCCACAGCCATTTACAGCCGTAGACCAATCCGACCCACGAGAGGAAGCCGATCGTCTTGAGATCAATACCCGCTTCCCGCAGCCAAAAGCCGAGCGTGCCCAGCACCAAGAGCAAAGGCAGTCCCGCAGAGAAGCCCAGAAAGAACATTCTGAGACAAACGGGCTTGAGGTAGATCTTGAAGTCCGAGAACCGACTCTGCAGCTTTGAAGAACGAATCATCCGGTAATTTCCTTGACGGATTTGACCCAGGTCCATTCTCCCGGTTTTAAGTCTTCCGGCAGCGAGAGGTTTCCGAAACGGATTCGTTCCAGCACGACGACTCGATTAGATACGGCAGCCATCATGCGTTTGACCTGATGATACTTGCCTTGCGTAATGCCGAGATCAATGACGAGTTCGGAGACTTTGTCACAGCTGACGGCTTTGACGATATCCGGCGAGTCTGCAAGCTGCACGCCTTTGAGGAGCTGAGCGATCTGCTTTTCTGTGACCGGATGTTTAAGCGTGACCCGATAGATTTTGGTGACGTGTTTTTTCGGGTGCGTAAGTCGATGAATCAGCTTTCCGTCATCCGTCAATAAAAGCAGTCCCGTGGTGTCTTCGTCGAGACGGCCCACCGGCTGGACTTTTCTGACGCGCAAAGGCGGAGGCAGCAGCGAGAGCACGCTCGGATGATGGATAGGCTTCAGGGAGCATTCGTAGTGCTCGGGTTTGTTCAGCAGGATGATGGCTTTTTCAAAGAAAGGCCATTGGACTCCGTCGACCTCAAAGGTCAGGTCTTCCGTCGGGATATCCTCATCCGGATCGGTCACTGCAGTGCCGTTAACACGAAATCGGCCTTGAACGATAAGTCCCGTGCATTCGTGACGGGTTCCGAACCCCTGTGAGAAAAGTATTTGTTCAGCAATCATTGCAAATTAAAGTCATAGACGACGGTAAGCGGGGCGTGATCAGAGAAGCGCTCGTCCCGATAGATATCGGTTTCTTTCGCGGTGGAAGCAATCGCCGGTGTTGAAAACTGATAGTCGATTCTCCACCCGACATTATTTATCCTGGCGCGTCCTCGGTTGCTCCACCATGTGAAGCGATCCGGCCGCGGGTCCAGGCGCCGGAAGACATCCTGCCAGCCTTCACGAAGCCGATCCGTGATCCAATGACGCTCTTCCGGAAGGAAGCCGGAATTCTTCAAATTGCCTTTCCAGTTTTTAATATCAATTTCTTTGTGTGCGATGTTGAAGTCACCGCATAAGACAACGTCCCGACCGTCACGAAGCAGCTCATCTAAGCGGCCTTTGATGACATCAAGAAAGCGGAATTTGGCCTGCTGACGTTCTTCAGAGGAGCTTCCAGAAGGAAAGTAAATAGAGACGACGATTAAATTGTTAAAGCGGGCTTCAACATATCGTCCTTCACGGTCAAATTCTTCGTTGCCGAATCCGATAATGACTTCGTCCGGTTTTTTCCGGGTAAGGATCGCGCAGCCGGAATAGCCTTTCTTTTCAGCGCAGTGGACGTAACGATAAAAAGTACCGTCCAAATTAATCTCGTCCGGCACTTCGTCCGGCTGAGCTTTTAATTCCTGGATGCAGACGATGTCGGCATCCTGTTTTGCCAGCCAGAGATGAAAGCCTTTATTGACAGCACTGCGGATGCCGTTGGTATTGATGGTGATGATCTTAAGCACTTGCCGGTCCGTTTTTTCAGAATGTCTAATCTTACCGCGGCCAGGAGAAATGTCGGCTTCCAAGGACCGTACTCTGAGGAAAAGAATTTCGAACCGATTGTTTTTGCGCAATACGCCTCGTTAGAATATCCGCCACTTAAGTCTTAATTTCTCGGTGACTTCGTTATGTCCAGCATTCAGCATAAATTTATTGAGTTTTGTATTGAATCTAAAGTATTAAGGTTCGGAGAATTTAAAACTAAGGCCGGCCGCCTGTCGCCCTATTTCTTCAATGCGGGTTTATTTAATACCGGTGCCATGCTCTCAAAACTTGCGGACTTTTACGCCCGCACTTTGATCAAGGCCATGGAAGAAGGGCGTATCGAGTGCGACATGATCTTCGGACCGGCATATAAAGGCATTACCTTGGCCGCTGCAGTTGCCATGAGAATGGCTGAACTCGGATACGATCTTCCTTTTGCTTATAACCGTAAGGAAGTCAAGGATCACGGCGAAGGCGGAAATACCGTCGGAGCCCCGATTAAAGGTCACGTCGTGATCATCGATGATGTGATCTCTGCCGGTACGTCGGTCGGAGAATCCGTCAAAATCATTGAAGCCTGCGGTGCTCATCCTTCGGGCGTTCTTTTAGCGCTGGATCGCATGGAATGTGCGGGAACAGCAGAAAAAGTAGCCGACCGCTCCGCTGTAGAAGATGTTAAGGCGCGCTATGCCATGCCGGTGGTTGCAATCGCAGATCTTTCCGACCTGATGTCCTTCCTCAAAGAAACCAAAGATCCCGAACTTTCCGCCTATCAAGAAGCGATTTCCGAATATCGCCGTAAATACGGCAGCAAATAACCAAAAACAAACAGGACGGGGATGCCGTCCTGTTTGTCAATGACCCAAAGGTTTACTGAGCCAGTTTCGCTCTCAGGATTTCGTTAACCTGAGCGGGATTGGCTTTTCCTTTGGTGGCTCTCATAGTTTGACCGACCAAAGCATTGAAGGCTTTTTCCTTGCCGGACTTGAATTCGGCAACCATCTTCGGATTAGCAGCCAGAACTGCGTCAATAGCGGCCTCAATGGCACCGGTGTCCGAAATCTGCTTCAAGCCGAGTGTTTCGATAAGGGCGTCGACATTGTCGCCTTTCTTTTCCCAAATCGCCGAGAAGACCGTACGAGCGCCCTTCTGGTTGAGAGTGCCGTCACTCATTCGGTTGAGGATTTGGCCGACTTGTTCGGCAGATACCGGGCTTTCTTCAATGGTGAGCTCGGCGGCGTTGAGCTTAGCTAAAACTTCACCGCGAATCCAGTTGGCAACGGCCTTCTTATCCTTCACATTCGCAGCGGCCGTCTCGAAATAGACGGTGAGCGGACGGTGTGACGTAAGCTGAATCGCGTCGGCTTCGTTGATACCGTATTCCTGGATCAGACGGTTCAGGGCAGCGCCGGGCAGTTCCGGCATTGTGGCTCTGACTTCATCGATCCATTCATCCGAGATTTCCAGCGGCTGAAGATCGGGATCCGGGAAGTAGCGATAATCCATGGAATCTTCCTTGGTTCTCATTTCTCGGGTCTCATCATTGTCCGGGTCGTAGAGGCGAGTTGCCTGAACGACTTTGCCGCCCTCAGAAATCAGTTCAATCTGTCTGCGGACTTCGTAGTCAATCGCGGCCTGCAGGAATTTAAAACTGTTGAGGTTTTTAATTTCGCAGCGGGTTCCGAATTCTTTCTGTCCTTTGGGGCGTACGGATACGTTGGCGTCGCATCTGAAGTTGCCTTTCTGCATGTCGCCGTCGCTCACACCGATCCAAGTCACCAACTCATGCAAAGCGCGGGCGTAGGCCACAGCTTCGGCCGAGCTGCGCATTTCCGGTTCACTCACAATTTCGAGAAGCGGGGTGCCGGCACGGTTCAAGTCGATACCTGTCTTTCCGTGGACAATGCCATGGACGCTCTTACCCGCGTCTTCTTCAAGATGTGCGCGTGTCAGGTGAACGGTTTTTGCGTAGGTTGTGCCGTCGGGATTTTCTACCTGGATTGTCAGTTCGCCGCCGATAACGACGGGATGTTCAAACTGGCTGATCTGATAAGCCTTCGGAAGGTCAGGGTAGAAATAGTGTTTGCGGTCAAAAACCGACCGGTTGGCGACTTTAGCGTTAATGGCCAAGCCGAAGCGGATCGCCTTTTCGACGGCCTCACGGTTGAGCACCGGAAGGCAGCCCGGGAGGGCAAGGTCGATCGGGCATGCATGAGTGTTCGGCTCTGCGCCGAAGGCTGCAGACGCTCCGGAAAAGATTTTAGATTTAGTGGACAGCTGGACGTGTGTTTCCAGTCCGATAACAACTTCCCATTCCATTTTGTAATCCTTTCTTAATATCCGGCAGGAACAGCCTTATGCCAATCGGTGACGTTCTGATAGGCGTGGGCAGTGCGGAGCAGACGAGCTTCTTTGCATTTCGGGGCAATCAGCTGGAGACCGAACGGAAGGTTATCCGGGCTCATACCGCAGGGAACGCTCATGCTCGGAAGGCCGGCCAGCGAACCGGGGACGGTGTAAAGGTCGCTCAGGTAAAGAGAAAGCGGATCGCTCTTGTCGTCGAAGCGGAAAGCAGCATCGGTAGAGACCGGGGCGGCAATCACGTCGCAGTTTTCTGCAAAGATGTGATCGAATTCTTCGGCGATCAAACGGCGAACCTGCTGAGCCTTAATGTAGTAAGCGTCGTAGTAGCCGTGAGAAAGAACATAAGTACCGATGAGAATTCGGCGCTTAGGTTCGGGACCGAAACCTTCGTCGCGGCTCTTCTTGATCATGTCGAGCAGGTCAGTGTAGTTTTGGGCACGGTGACCGTAGCGAACGCCGTCGAAGCGTCCGAGGTTGGAGCTCGCTTCTGCCGGAGCAATGATGTAATAGACCGGGACGCCTAAGTCGGCTTTTTCCAGCTTGATGTCGACGAGAACGGCACCTAGGTCTTCATAGACTTTCAATGCAGCGTAAATAGAGTCTCTCAGTGCAGGAGCGGCCTTATCGATCCAGGCACGCGGGACTCCGATGCGCAGACCTTTGACACCGTCGTTCAGGCCGATCGTCAGGTCTTCGGGCGGCAGTTCAATACTGGTGGAGTCGCGTTTGTCAAAACCGATCATCTGAGAAAGAACCAGGGCACAGTCTTCCGCAGTTTGTGCGATGACGCCGGCGGTATCCAAGCTGGAGGCAAATGCAATCATGCCCCAGCGGCTGGGACGGCCGTACGTGGGCTTAATACCGGTGACGCCGCAGAAGGCTGCAGGCTGACGGATCGATCCGCCCGTGTCGGTAGCGGTCGCTGCCGGTGTGAGTCGCGCGGCAACGCAGGAAGCGGAACCGCCGGAAGAGCCGCCTGGAACGACATGTTCGTTCCAGGGATTGAATGTCTTTCCATAGGCGCTGTTGGCCGTAGTTGAGCCCATTGCGAATTCGTCGCAATTGGTTTTGCCGAGGCAGACGAGGCCGGCTTCCTGAATACGTTCAACCACGGTAGCATCAAACGGGCTCATGTAATTTTCGAGCATTTTGCTCGCGGCGGTGCTCGCCCAGTTGCGTGTGACAAAAATATCTTTGTGTGCAATGGGAACGCCGGTCAGCGGAGAAGCGGTGCCTTCGGCGATTTTACGGTCGGCGGCTTCCGCTTCTTTCAGAGTAACTTCCGGACGGACGTCCAGGAATGCATTTAAGGATTTTTTGTCCTCGATTTTGTCGAGATAAGCCTGAGCGATTTCTTTTGCAGAGACTTCTTTTTTAGAAAGAAGAGCGCTCAACTCTGCCACGGAGGCATGTGTAAGTTCTTTCATGTTATTCGATGACTTTCGGTACTAAGAATAAACCGTCCATTTCGTCGGGAGCGTTCTGCATATTTTCCTCGCGGCGATTATGTTCGGTGACATCATCGGGGCGAAGTCTCTGAACACCACCGAAAGGGTGAGGCATAGGAGCGACACCGGTTGTGTCGACAGACTGAATCTGCTCGACCATGGAAAGAATGTCATTAAGCTCTCCCATGAGCTTCTTAGCACTCTCTTCGGACAAATCGATACGTGCGAGATCAGAGATGCGTCGCACGTCATTGATAGTAAGTGACATGGATTTCCTGCAAAAGTGGATGACCCGAAAAGTCTTGTTTCTGCAAGTAACAAGAAACTCTTTCCCGGACTCTAAAATACCTTTTTTAGTCTATCATTTACGTTTGCCTTACGTGTTGCTAAAAGCAGTAAAGGCAGTTACGAAATATGTGCCAAAGAGAGGCGGCAAGGGGAATTTGATGTTCGGCAGTATTAGAAATTATTTTTCTAACGATTTAGCAATTGACTTGGGTACGGCGAATACTCTCATTTATTGCCGTGGCAAGGGAATGGTTCTTAACGAACCGAGCGTAGTTGCAGTGCGCACCGATAAAAGCAATTCGGGCAAGCTCGACGTTCGCGCAGTGGGTCAGGAAGCTAAAAACATGCTCGGACGCGTTCCCGGAAATATTGATGCCATCCGCCCGATGAAGGACGGTGTGATTGCTAATTTCACCGTTACCGAGCAGATGCTCAAAAGTTTCATCAAGAAAGTGCATACCCCGAGCATTTTCACTCCGCGCCCCCGCATCGTTATTTGTGTTCCCTACGGTTCGACTCAGGTTGAGCGCCGCGCCATTAAAGAAAGTGCAGAAGCCGCCGGCGCTAAACAGGTTTATTTAATCGAAGAGCCGATGGCTGCCGCGCTTGGAGCCGGCCTTCCCGTTAGTGAAGCCGCAGGTTCTATGGTTATTGATATCGGCGGCGGTACCACGGAAGTCGGCGTGATCTCTTTAGGCGGCATCGTTTACGCCTGCAGCGTTCGCGTGGGCGGCGACAAATTCGACCAAGCCATCATTGACTACATTCGCCGCAACTACGGTATGCAGATCGGTGAACCGACGGCTGAAAGAATCAAAAAAGAAATCGGTTCGGCTTTCGTTTCCAGCGAAGTCAGAGAATTTGAAGTCAAGGGCCGCAACTTAGCCGAAGGTGTGCCTCGTTCCTTTACGATTTCGAGCAACGAAGTGCTCGAAGCCTTAACCGAGCCCCTGAATCAGGTGGTCGGTGCCGTTAAAAAAGCGCTCGAACAGACGCCTCCGGAACTCGGTGCCGATATTGCCGTCCGCGGCCTCATGCTGACCGGCGGCGGAGCTCTGCTGAAGGACTTAGATCGCCTCCTGATGGAAGAAACAGGACTGCCGGTCGTCGTTGCCGACGATCCTCTGAGCTGTGTTGTCCGCGGCTGCGGCATTGCACTTGAAGGCATCGGTAAGATCGAAGATTCTATTTTCTGCTTCGGTTAATCTGACCGATCAAAAGGTATGGTCGGGCCGTCAAAACACCTGAAATTTAATGCGCCCCGCGCTTCTTCGTTCACGAGCTTCGGTTTTTTTGTCGCGATCTCGGTGTTGATGATGGTTGTCGACCATCAGATGCAGGTGATGGAGCCTGTGCGCTCAGGTTTTGCCTGGGTCTCGGACTGGATCCATAACGGCGTTTCTTCTCCGGCGCGCGGTGTCGATTTCGCAGACAGCTACCTGCGTTCTAAGTCTTCCCTTATCGCACAAAACGAAGAGCTGAAAAAGCGTCTCGCAGAAAGCGAGATGCAGCGCTACCGTATGAGCACCTTAAGTGACAATTTTAAGAAGAATTTATGGATGTTCCTTCCTTCCATATCACGATTATGGAAAAGGAGGAAGAGGCTGGAGAGATCTCTGGCAGGATTGCCTTGCACTTCTGATTATGAATCCCTCAAACGTCCGTCAGATGATCGTGGATAATTATGGCGGAGTAAGAATTGATGGAACAAATGCGACAATCATCGGAAATAAGCAGGGTGAGTTTATTGCAGACAGAAACAATATTACACGTGTCTGGATGGATCATGCATTCTGGCCATTTGTAACGACTCGTCTGTATCTGGATCAGACAGGAGATATGGAGGTTCTGTTTGAAAAGGTTCCGTATTTTAAAGATTTGCAGTCTATGAGAGGTACTGCACATGATAAGTTTTGGAACAGCGAATATGGACAGAAGCAGAAAACAGAAAGAGACCACATTTATTTCGGAACAGTTTTGGAGCATATTCTTTTACAGAATCTGTGTGCGTTCTATGATGTAGGAGAGCATAATGAAATGCGTCTTCATGGTGCCGACTGGAATGATGCACTGGACATGGCATGGGAGAAGGGTGAAAGTGTTGCATTTACTTGTGCTTATGCCGGAAATTTGAGAAATATTGCAAAAACACTCCGTCAGTTGGAAGAAATCAGTGGAAGCAGCAAGATTGAAATTGCACATGAGATGGAAGATCTTCTTGCAGGAAGCGTGGAACTGTATGAAGATGCAGCACGTAAGCAGGCACTCCTTGCAGGATACGCAAAGAAATGTGAACATAATATCAGTGGAGACACAATTGTTGTAAGACTGGATCAACTTGCTGCTAATCTTGAGGGAAAAGCAGACTGGATGATGAAAAACATCCGTGCCAACGAATGGGTGAAGGATGGAGAAGATGGCTGGTTCAATGGCTATTATGATAACCATGGCAGAAAAGTAGAAGGCGTTATGGATGAAAGCGTGAGAATGATGCTGACCGGACAAGTATTTGCCATTATGAGTGGAACGGCAACAGAAGATCAGGTGGAATCTATCTGCAGGAGTGCAGACAAGTATCTTTATGATCAGAAAGCCGGCGGATACCGTTTGAATACAAACTTCCATGAGGAAAAATTTGATCTTGGAAGAATGTTTGGATTTGCTTATGGCGAGAAAGAGAATGGAGCAGTGTTCTCACACATGGCTGTTATGTACTCAAATGCATTGTACCAGAGAGAATTTGCAAAAGAAGGAAATAAAGTACTTCAGGCACTTTTAGATGCAGCAATGGAATTTGATAACAGTAAGATGTATCCTGGACTTCCGGAATATTTTGATAATCAGGGAAGAGGCCTCTATGCATATCTGACAGGCGCTGCAAGCTGGTATATGCTTACCATGATCACAGAAGTGTTTGGGGTGAAAGGAGATTGCGGTGACTTGAAGATCGCACCTGCACTTATGCCGGAACAGTATAATCAGGATGGAAAAGCAGTACTTAAGATGACATTTGCCGGAAGGAACTTTGAGATTATATTCTATAATAAAGAAAAGAAAGAATTTAATCAGTTGAAGATCCGGAAAGCAGTTTGCGATGGAAAAGCATTAGAAATAGCAGCTGAAAGGTGTACAATACTTTCAAAGAGAGAGATTCAGATGCTTTCAGTGAAAGAGACACATAAGATTGAAATTGAATTAGTATAATCGACAGATTAAAAAAAGATAAAAATACTGTCAGAAAGAGAATTGCTTTCTGACAGTATTTTTTGTGGGAAAATCTGAGAATTCTTCTGAGAAGAAATCTGATGTTACCACATGCTTTTATAGTATTTGTCCCGGTACTTCTTTGGGGTGAGCCCGGTAAAGCTCTCGAATGTCTGGATGAAGTGACTCTGTGAAGAAAAAGCAAGATAATTTGCGATATCTACAATTGATTTATCTGAGTATCGCAGCAGATGAGTTGCTTTTTCTATCTTCTGCTCACGGATATAATCGCTGACAGAGACTCCCAGATTCTGCTTGAAAATGCGTGAAAGATAATTCGTGGAAAGTTCGGTGTGGTCAGCAAGAACCTGAATCGTGATTCTTTCTTTGATGTGACTGTAAATATAATCAACACATTGCATAACGGGTTTTGATAAAATGGAACTCTTTTTCTGAAGAATCATCTTACCTGTAAAATCCTTTGCCATCTCATGGTGAAGATCTGCAACCTGACGGATCGTTGTGCAGGAATCCATCTTCAGAATATAGAAGTCGCTGAGCCTGTAAGCCTGCTCTGGTTCGAGCCCGCCGTCGATACAATAACGGGTCAACATTGCAGCAGTGACAACAAAGTGGTATTTTATATTAGTAAGCGCATTACGGGACAGAACGCCTGTTCCTTCCAGGCGAATAAATTCATCTTCGGAACAGTTTTTAATGACTGCTTCCATGTCGCCGGAGCGTACAGCATTATAGAAAGAATATTCTACAGTTGGTGATCTGTGAAGCGTTTCTAATTCGTTGTTTTCGAGTTCTGCATTGTACCATTCATTAGATAAAGCCATAAAAAACCTCCTTTTTTATATTATGACACGAATTTGATATTTTGTTAAGATAAATAATATAATCGGAGGAAAAAAGATGGTATATTTAGTTCAACACCAAGAAAAGCATAGCAGAGTGCTTAGATAAAGGAGGATTTATAAATGAAAAAGAGAGTTGTTGCGATTCTTATGGCAACAGTAGTTGCTGTTGGATTACTTGCCGGATGTGGAAGCAAAGGGGAAAATGGCGGAGAGGCCAGTACAGAAGAAGGAAAGGTAATTAACATTTATTCTTGGAATGATGAGTTCCGTGAGAGACTGGAAGCTGTATATCCTGAAGTTGAGTCAACATCCAAAGATGGAACTGTTACAACATTGAAAGATGGAACAGAGATCCACTGGATCATCAATCCAAATCAGGATGGTGTTTATCAGCAGAAACTTGCCGTATGCGACGGCGTGGATACCTGCGACGAAGCGCTCGAACGCTGCCCG
>OGXE01001958.1_pt1 | contig 16330 bp, 7 predicted proteins | sample 1576181 | NCBI WGS metagenome assembly OGXE01 (sample SAMEA3541478, study PRJEB24748) | human gut metagenome | biome: human gut; feature: human-associated habitat; material: faeces | place: China | collected 2012 | reverse complement strand
AGCAGCCGGCACTCGACGAGCGAGAGCCCCCTGGCCGAGCACAACGTGCGGTATTCCGTCACGGCGGTCTTGGCACCGGGCTGCGGCTTTTTCGTCACGTAGACCTGGTTTTTCACCGCGTCCTTGAACAGATATCCCTCCAGCCGGCCCTCGGCGGGCTTCGGCCGGCCGCAGACGACGCAGAGGTAGGATTTTTCGATCTCGCGGCCGCGGATCTTGTCGTTCAAAATGCGCAGCGCCTCGGCATTTTTCGCCGCGATGACGATGCCGCCGGTGTTGCGGTCGATGCGGTTGCACAGCGCGGGGGTGAAGGCGTTTTCCGCCTTCGGGTCCCACTCGCCGGTCTGGCGCAGGTAGGCCTGGATGTTCGAGATGAGCGTGTCCCAGCTCCACTCGCCCGCGCTGTGGCACAGCACGCCGGGCTTTTTGTCCGCCAGCAGGATGTTTTCGTCCTCGTAGACGATGTCGAGCCGCGGCGTTGCGATCTTCAGCCAGGCGTTGTGCTCCGTGGGCTTTTCAAAAAACTCGTCGTTGATGTATAATTGCAGCACGTCCCCCTCGACCAGGCGCACGTCGCGCTTGGCGGCCTTGCCGTTGCGCTTGATGCGCTTGAGGCGGATATATTTCTGCAGCAGCGATTCCGGCAGCAGGGGAACGGCCTTGCCGACGAAGCGGTCGAGCCGCTGGCCGGCGTCATTTTTGCGTATCTGGATCTCTTTCATGTCACACACCATCTCCACGCAACGATTATCGCGGATTTTCAGCGTATTGTCAACACAAATTCCTGTTGACAATTGGGGTGGATATCATCTATAATACTAAAGCGATTGTGCGAGGTGCGCTATGAAGCTGAATCTGAGAGAAATCATAGAAATTCCCGGCGGCAGTGTTCCGTTTGCGCAGGAGCTGGACACGGCCCTGCTCGACTTTCCCTCCGTCCGGGCCTACACCGCGCCGATCACGGCCGAGGGCAAGGTGGTCAATACGGCCGGCATCCTCACGCTGCAGGGCAAACTGCACGCGCAGATGCTGTGTGTGTGCGACCGCTGCGGCGCGGAGTTTCCGCGCACGGTCGACCTCGACCTGCACGCCGACATCACGGCGGATGCGCAGGACGACGATCCTGAGGTGTTTACGCTCGACGGAGACTGGCTCGATGTGGACGAGGTGCTCTCCACCAGCTTCATCCTCAGCATGGATACCAAGTGCCTGTGCAAGCCCGACTGTGCCGGACTGTGCGACCGCTGCGGCGCGAACCTGAACCTCGGGCCGTGCCGGTGTCAAAAACCCCGCGATCCAAGAATGGCTGTATTAGAGCAGCTTTTGGATAATAAAACTGACGAAGAAGAGGAAGCTGCTCATAACAGCGACTGACGAGGAGGTGTCATCATGGCAGTCCCGAAAGGAAAAGTGTCTCGACAGAGACGTGACAAGCGTCGTTCGTCCCACTGGAAGCTCACCGCTCCCGCGATTGTGAAGTGCCCGAACTGCGGCGCATTCGTCATGCCCCATCACGCCTGCAAGACCTGCGGCAAGTACAACGGACGCGACGTCATCAAGGTTGACGACTAAAAGAAGCTGAGAAGAGGAGCGCTTGCCCCTCTTCTTTTGCTATGTGCCGGAGTTTCCCGGCGCATAGCAAAAGAATCCTGAGCAAAGGAGGCGCGGCGTATGCATCGCTGCACGATCAGCCACATCGACCCTGACAGCCCGCTGCGCCACGCGGCCCATCCCGGCGACCGGCTGGTGTCCATCAACGGCAACCCGATCACCGATGTGCTGGACTATAAATATTACGCCTATGACCCGGAGCTGGCGGTGTGCCTGCGCCGCCCGGACGGGACGGAGCACACCGTGCACGTGTCGAAGCCCCTCGGCGGCGAGCTGGGGCTGGACTTTGAGACCTACCTCATGGACAACGCCCACTCGTGCGCCAACCACTGCGTGTTCTGCTTCATCGACCAGATGCCGCCGGGTATGCGCCCGACGCTGTATTTCAAGGACGACGACGCGCGCCTGAGCTTCCTCATGGGCAATTATATGACGCTCACGAACCTGTCCGAGCGCGAGGTGCAGCGCATCATCCACCTGCACATCAGCCCCATCAATGTCTCCGTGCACGCGACGGACCCGGAGCTGCGCTCGTTCCTGCTCGGCAATCCCCGCGCGGGCAAAACGCTCGAGATCATGCGGCGCTTTTCTGACGGCGGCATCACCATGAACTGCCAGATCGTCTGCTGCCCCGGCCTGAACGACGGCGCGCAGCTGCAGCGCACGATGCACGACCTCGCGGCGCTCTATCCAAAGGTGCACAGTGTGTCGATCGTGCCGGTCGGGCTGACGAAGTTCCGCGAGGGGCTCTACCCGCTCACGCCGTTCACGCCCGAGCACGCGGCTGAGACGCTCGACCTCGTCAACGCCTTCGGCGACGAGTGCGTGGAAAAATTCGGCGCGCGCGTCTTCTTCTGCGCCGATGAGCTGTATCTGAAAGCGGGGCGCGAGCTGCCGCCGGAGGAATTTTACGAGGAATTCACCCAGCTGGAAAACGGCGTCGGCATGCTGCGCCTGCAGCAGACGGAGTTTCGCTCGGCGCTGAGCCTCTCCGATCCGCCGGACGGCGTGCCGTTTTCCATGGCGTCGGGTGTTTCGGCAGCGCCGTTTCTGGAAAAACTTTTGTGTACGGCACAGGAAAAGTATGCTACAATAAAAGGACACGTCTACGCGATCGAAAATGACTTCTTCGGCCGCAGCATCAATGTCTCCGGTCTCATCACCGGGCAGGACCTCATCGCGCAGCTGCGCGGGAAGGATCTCGGCGAGCGGCTGCTGATCTCGAACAACATGGTGCGCCACGACGAGCTGGACTTTCTCGACGACATTACCCTCGAGCAGGCCAGCGCCGCGCTCGGCGTGCCCATCTACCCCGTGGACGCCGACGGCTTCGCCCTCTGCGATGCCATGTTCGGCATCCTGCCGGAGGTGCACCTGCCCGACCGGGGCAATGGCAGCACCGACGGCGCGGAATACTACAAATACAATCCCCATAAGGAGGGATAATCATGTCCAGACCCCTGGTTGCGATCGTGGGCCGGCCGAACGTCGGCAAGTCCATGCTCTTCAATAAGCTCTGCGGCCGCCGCCTGTCCATCGTGGAGGACACGCCCGGCGTCACGCGCGACCGGCTCTATGCCGAGTGCGAGTGGTGCGGCCGCACGTTCGATATCGTCGATACCGGCGGCATCGAGCCGAGCACCGACAATGAGATCCTGCTCTTCATGCGCGAGCAGGCGCAGCTCGCCATCGACGCGGCCGACGTCGTCGTGCTCGTCACCGAGATCGGCACCGGCGTCACCGCCGCCGATCAGGAAGTGGCCAATATGCTCCTGCGCTCGAAAAAGCCCGTTGTGCTGGCCGTCAACAAGATGGACTCCACCGGCGCGGTCGACCCCGGCATCTATGAGTTTTACTCCCTCGGCCTCGGCGACCCGATCGCCGTGTCCGCCGTGCACGGCCACGGCACGGGCGACCTGCTCGACGCCTGCCTGGAGCACTTCCCGCCCGAGGATGCGGACGATACGGACGCGGACTACACCCGCGTCGCCGTCATCGGCAAGCCGAACGTCGGCAAGTCCTCGCTCGTGAACCTCATCCTCGGCGAAAAGCGCGTCATCGTCAGCAACGTCGCCGGCACGACGCGCGACAGCGTCGACACCCGCTTTGAGAACAAATACGGCAAATATATCTTTGTCGATACCGCCGGCATCCGGCGCAAGTCTCGCGTGGACGACCGCATTGAGAAATTCTCCGTCATGCGCGCCAAGCTCGCCATCGAGCGCGCGGATGTGTGCCTGATCATGATCGACGCGCGCGACGGCGTCACGGAGCAGGATACGAAGATCGCCGGCCTCGCGCACGAGGCGGGCAAGGCGTCCATCATCGTCGTGAACAAGTGGGACCTGGTTGACAAAGAGACCGGCACCATGGAGAAAATGCGCAAGGACGTCCTGCGCGACCTGAGCTTCATGGAGGTCACCCGGTGGGAGATCTCACGAATCAACTCTTTACGGTCGGCGCTCAACACTTCGTATTCTTCGGCAGAGAAGATTTCCTTCATTCCGCGAAGATTTTCGAGCAGGCGATTCTGATAAGCCACGGCAGTCGGCACGATGTGGTTAATAGCGAGGTCGCCCAATACACGGCCTTCAATCTGAACCTTCATGGTGTATTTCTCCAATTCCACTTCCAAACGGCTGTTCAACTCCGTTTCGTTGAAAATGCGTTCGCCGATAAGTACGGATTTGGATTGATTGTCAACGTAGTGCATCAGAGCTTCCGGGACGTGGCAGATGTTGGTCAGTCCGCGGCGTGCAGCTTCCTGTTTCCATTCTTCGGAATAGCCGTCGCCTTCGAAACGGATCGGTTCGGAAGCGATGATTGTCTCTTTCAGCAGACGGAAGATAGCTTCGTCTTTGCCTACTCCTTCCTCCATAAGCTTTTCCACCGATGCGCGGAATTCGTTCAACTGGTTTGCCATGGCAGCGTTGATAGCAATCATAGCGGCGGCACAGTTGGAAGAAGAACCTGCGGCACGGAACTCAAACCGGTTTCCGGTGAAGGCGAAAGGGGAGGTACGGTTACGGTCGGTTGTGTCGAGCAGAATTTCGGGTATACGTCCGATACCCAGTTTCAGCGTTGTCTTTTCTTCCGGGGTCATTTTCTCGTTTCCCACCTGGCGTACAATTTCGTCAAGAGTTGCCGAAAGTTGTGAACCCAAAAAGCAGGAAAGAATAGCGGGAGGAGCTTCGTTGGCTCCCAGGCGGTGACTGTTGCTGGCACTCATAATAGAAGCACGCAATAGATTCTGGTTCTTATAAACCATCATCAGCACATTCACCAGGAAAGTAAGGAATAGCATATTTCCTTTCGGATTCTTGCCCGGTGCAAACAGGTTGACGCCTGTGTCGGTACAAAGCGACCAGTTGTTGTGCTTGCCCGAACCGTTCACGCCACTATAAGGTTTCTCGTGCAGAAGCACGTTGAAGTGATGCTTGCGAGCAATACGTTTCATCAAGTCCATGACAAGCTGGTTGTGGTCGTTTGCCAGATTACAGTTTTCGAAGATAGGAGCCAGTTCGAACTGGTTGGGTGCTACCTCGTTATGACGTGTCTTGGCGGGAATACCCAGTTTGTGGCATTCGATTTCGAGTTCTTTCATAAATGCCGTGACGCGTGGAGGAATAGAGCCGAAATAGTGGTCTTCCAACTGTTGATCTTTAGCGGAAGAATGTCCCATAAGTGTCCGTCCTGTCAGGCAGAGGTCGGGACGTGCATTATATAAGGAGGAGTCAACAAGGAAATATTCCTGTTCCCAGCCCAGGTTTGTATATACACGAGTGATGTTTTTGTCGAATAGCTGGCAAACTTCCGTAGCAGCTTTGTCTACGGCAGCGAGTGCTTTTAGCAATGGAGTTTTGTAATCCAGTGCTTCGCCTGTGTAAGAAATAAAGATCGTGGGAATACAGAGAGTTGTGTCTACAACGAATGCCGGAGAAGAAACATCCCATGCCGTATAGCCGCGAGCTTCGAAAGTATTGCGGATGCCACCGTTGGGAAAAGAAGAAGCATCCGGTTCCTGCTGGATAAGCAGTTTGCCGGAGAAGCGTTCGATGACTTCACCGTCTTCACCGAACTCGATAAAGCCGTCATGCTTTTCGGCTGTTCCGTCCGTCAGGGGTTGGAACCAATGTGTGTAGTGAGTAACGTTGAGCGACTTCGCCCAGCTTTTCATGCCGTTGGCAATCAGGTCGGCTATTTCACGGTTGATAGGTGTACCTTTTTCGATAGCGTCGATTACCGCTTTATAAGCTTCTTTGGGAAGATACTCCTGCATCTTCTTGCGGTCGAACACATGGCTGCCATAATAATCAGAGAGTTTGTTGGAAGGAGCGGTCACTTCCAAAGGTTTCCGGTTGGAAAGCTCTTGCAGAGCAAAAAAACGCATTTTTGACATAAATAGTCTACTTTTATTGGTTGCTGGGCGCAAAATTATATGTTTTTTCTGAAAGTGCCCCTGTTTTTGTAGGGGTATTTTTGAAAATAAGTGTGTTTTTTGAGAAATACCCCTGCTTTTTGTGGGGAAGGTAGACTTTTTTCTTGTATTTTATAAAATATAGAAGGAGATGATACCAATTGAAACTTTAGTTTTATAAGTTTGCTGTTGGTTCAAAGCAAGTTTATTATTGGGCAACAGGAAGTTTGTTGTTAGTAGATAACAACTATTAATTGATAACTCTTTTTAGTGACACATTGCCTTTGCTTTTCGATATTCTTTTCTATATTTGCCTACGTTAATGAAGGAGATACGACGATTGAGAGTTAAAATATTGATAGGATGCATAGTATGCCTGTTTTCTTTTATATCAAAGGGAACAGCCAACAATTATATAATGAATCCCTATACCAGTACGGAGATCTCGGCTGACTCCATTATCGAACGTGTCATGACTTTTGCCCCTTTGTATGAGACAATAGTAAGCGATTATCGCGCGAATCTATATATAAAGGGTAGAATGGATATCCAGAAGAAGAATTTTATTCTCCGCTACGTACCTTCCATGTTCCGTTTGCAGAAAGGGGTGCGTGAATATATGCTCGAAACATACAGTGACCTTCATTATACGGCTCCCAATATCTACGACCAGAAAGTAAAAGCCTCGCAAGGTACAGTGAGAGGAAACAGGGGATTGCCGGGGTTGCTCGAATATTTTAGTGTAAATATCTACTCGGCTTCGCTTTTGAACGATGAACGCCTGATGTCACCTCTTGCCAAGAACGGACAGAAATTTTATAAATACCGGATAGATAGTGTAATGGGCGACCCCAATAACCTTGACTACCGGATACGCTTTATCCCCAAAACGAAAAGCGATCAGTTGGTAGGAGGTTATATGATTGTCAGCAGTAATGTGTGGAGCGTACGGGAGATACGTTTCTCGGGACGGTCGGAACTGATTACCTTTACTTGCTGGATTAAAATGGGAGAAGTGGGCAAGAAAGACGAGTTTCTGCCGGTTCGGTATGACGTGGAGGCCCTCTTTAAGTTTTTGGGAAACAAGGTTGACGGCTCCTATACGGCTTCTTTGGATTATAAGTCGATCGAACTGAAAGAGAAGAAAACACGTAAGAAAGAAAAGAAGAAATATAACCTGTCAGAATCTTTCTCGTTGCAGTGCGATACGAATGCCTACAAAACAGACGCTTCGACTTTTGCCATACTTCGTCCTATTCCGTTGGCGGACGATGAGAAGAAACTGTATCAGGACTACCAGTTAAGACGCGATACTGTGGTCAGTCAGAAGAAAACGAAAAGCCAGGCTTTTTGGGGAACAATGGGTGACTTGATGTTGGAAGATTATAAATTCAATTTATCCAATATCGGAAGTGTCCGTTTCTCTCCGTTTATCAATCCGCTTTTGTTCAGTTATAGCGGTAGCAATGGGTTGTCCTATCGGCAGGACTTCCGGTATAACCGCCTTTTCAGGGGCGATAAGTTGCTCCGCATTGTCCCTCGACTGGGGTATAACTTCACCCGGAAAGAGTTCTATTGGGGACTGAATGCCGACTTTGAGTATTGGCCTCAAAAGCGGGGATTCTTCCGGCTGAATGTGGGTAACGGTAACCGTATTTATAGCAGTAAAGTGTTGGATGAACTGAAAGCCATGCCGGACAGTATCTTTAATTTCGACCTGATTCACCTGGATTATTTTAAGGATTTATATTTCAATTTCTTCCATAGCGTTGAAGTTACTAACGGGCTGGATATAAGTGTCGGTTTCTCGGCGCACAAGAGAACTGCAGTGGAGCGTTCCCGCTTTGTTATTACCGGTGACTATCCGATGCCGCCTCCCGAGTTTATGGATAAGTTCAAGAATACCTATATCAGTTTTGCCCCTCGTATCCGTGTGGAATGGACGCCGGGACTTTATTACTACATGAACGGAAAGCGTAAGATAAACCTCCGTTCTTTCTACCCGACTTTCTCGGTCGATTACGAACGGGGTATAAAGGATGTGTTCAAAAGTACGGGGGAATATGAAAGGATAGAGTTCGACCTTCAACATCAAATCCGTTTGGGACTGATGCGTAATATCTATTACCGCTTCGGATTCGGCGCATTCACCAATCAGGACGAACTGTATTTTGTGGACTTTGTCAACTTTTCACGTCACAATCTTCCCGTAGGGTGGAATGATGAAATCGGTGGTGTGTTTCAGGTGCTTGACGGACGTTGGTACAACTCCTCCCGCCGTTATGTACGCGGACATTTCACGTATGAGGCTCCGTTCCTTGTCCTGCGGCATTTGATGAAGTATACTCGTTATGTACAAAATGAACGGATCTATGTCAGCGCCCTTTCCATGCCACATCTTCAACCTTATTTGGAAGTGGGATACGGCATTGGCACGCATATCTTTGATCTCGGAGTTTTTGTGAGCAGCGAGAACTGGAAGTTTGGCGGGATAGGCTGTAAGTTTACATTCGAGTTGTTTAACCGATAGTTTTCTGCGTTCCGGTTGGATATCCGGGAATTATTTTCTACCTTTGTGTAGAAGAGGATGAGGGCAGAATTTAGCACAAGAGAGGTGTAGTCGCCTCATAAGCACAGGTATTTTCCTAGAAAATAAATTACTAGGTATACATACCTAAATTTATTTTAGTAAATAACTCATCCTCTTCTCCTTAGTTTTATACAGATGCACAATGAACAAAATTCTAATAACGATACTTATTATCACCGGCTTTTTGATTTATAAAATGATTTCCTCGAGCAGGAGACAAGAAGGGTATAAAAGGTGGAAAGCAACAGGCGGTGGTAAAGAAGAAAAGGTTGATAAAACAAAAAGGGAGCGAGGATCCTGGCTTCGTCATGCAATGGGTGTTACTACTCCGGTGGCCCCCTATACTCCGAGATTTGAAAAAGAGGCTGTAATTTGGTGTGCTGCTCTGTTAGGAGTGGAAGTGAACCGCCTGGAAGAAATATTGAACAATGTTTCCGGGCATTATCAGGAGTTTTGGATGAGAAAGAGAAGCGGAGGGTATCGTATGATTTCTGCTCCGGACAAGGATTTGCAGGCTATCCAATCTACTATTTATTCGCGTATTTTATCATCGGTGACGATAGTTCATCCGGCAGCCGTCGGTTTTCGCTGCGGTCGGTCTGTGGTGGACAATGCTGCTCCTCATTTGGGTAAGCGGTATGTGTTGAAAATGGATATTCATGATTTCTTCGGCTCTATACGAAGCCCGAGAGTGAGGCAGACATTTAAGAAAATAGGTTATCCGGAGAATGTGTCGAAAGTACTGGGGGCTTTGTGTTGCCTGCACAGGCATTTGCCGCAAGGAGCGCCTACAAGTCCGGCTTTAAGTAATATTGTGGGATACGAAATGGACAGGAAACTCGCAGCGTTGGCTGCGGAATACGGGTTGACTTATACCCGTTATGCCGACGACCTAACCTTTTCGGGAGATGTGTTTCCGAAAGAGCAGATCATCCCTCAAGTCAAACGGATTATCCGTGATGAGAAGTTCGAGCCGAACCATAAAAAGACTCATTTTATGAATCAGAGTAGTAGGAAGATTATTACGGGGGTGTCTGTCGCTTCCGGTGTGAAGCTGACTATTCCTAAAAGCAAAAAGAGGGAGATTCGTAAGAATGTTTATTTCATCCTGACGAAAGGTCTGGCAGAACACCAGCGCAGGATCGGCTCTCATGATCCTGCTTATCTGAAACGGCTTATCGGAATGCTTTGCTATTGGCGGGCGATAGAACCGGACAATACCTATGCATCCGATTCCATTGCTGCTTTGAAACGTTTGGAGAAAGGGTATTAGTCTGCAATCGTTACTTTTTCATTGTCTATTTTGGCATAATTCTTTTTTATGGCTTTATTGATTCCTCTCTGCATGACAGTGTCTATGTTTGATCCCATACGTGTGAAACCGAATTCTTGTGCGCACGCTTTCACCAAATCCGCCAAAGGAAGACTGATAGAATCAGCCAATAGTTGCCGTACTGCGTTGGCTATCTCTTCGGGTGGCAAATCTGTTGCATCCCGATCGGACTCGGGGCGGTAACCGGAATAGAGACAGCATTGTACTTCATCTTTCCAGAAGAAGACGAGACCATCGTATGTGGTACGGTAGAGGTGAAGGCTGTCGAAGATCTTTTCCAGATGCGCTTCTATCCGTTGTCCCAACCGGCTGATTCCCCATTCGACCAGAACCTTTTTGCAGAGTAATGATTTGCTGATGGGTGCTTCGTTTTCTATGAGTTTCCGGATTTGAAAGATAAGAATAGGGATGTTCTCCGTAGCGAAGAAATCTTTCGAAGAATATTTGTTCGGGTTCACTTTCGTGCTGTTATACTTTCGTTGGGGAATATCGGCGGAGATTATTTCCGGTTTTGCGAAAACCGGTGTTGTCTTTAGCGATACTTCCTTTATCGGTGCCTCGTTTAGTGTTACTTCTTTTATTTGCCCACCTTTTATGGGTTCTTCGCTGCGTGTTTCTTTCCGGGTTGGTTCTTCCTGCCGAGGTTCTTCTTGTTTGGAAACGGAGGTTCCTTTGCTGATTGCTTCCTGTATGGATGCAATGACTTCATCCGGCTTCTCCCACCAGTCCATTGTCCAAATGCGGCAGATGTTCCAGCCGAGTGCTTTCAATACATTGTTTTGGACAATCTCACGGTCGCGTGCGGTTTTCGTACGTTTGTAGTTCTTTCCGTCACAGATGATGCCTAGTTGATAATTGGATGTGTTTTGGGGATCCACAATTCCAATATCAATTTTATAGCCAGAACATCCGATGTCCGTATGTACGGTATATCCTAAAGAGCGTAGTTTGTCCGCTATGATATTTTCGATAGATACCGTTTCTTCCGGTAAAGAGGGAAGGGAGCTGCCGAGTGTGTTCCTTGTACCTTTTTCCGCATATTCGAGAAACCGTTTCAATCCGGCCACTCCGATAGACGAAGTCCGGTTGAGGTCTATCATATCCGATCTTAAAGTAGAGAAGATTATCATCTCATACCGGGCACGGGATACGGCTACATTCAGTCGCCTTTCTCCGCCGATCCGGTTTAACGGACCGAAATTCATGCTGACGCGCCCTTCGGAATCGGGACCATAGCCGACAGAGAAAAGAATGACATCCCGCTCGTCTCCCTGCACATTCTCCAGGTTCTTGATGAACAAAGGTTCTTCACTTTCCAGTGCAAGTGTTTCCAGTTCGGGGTGAAAGATGAAGAGGTCGGATAGCAAATCTTCTATCAATGCTTGTTGGACGACGCTGAAAGTAACAACACCGATACTCTTCCGCCTTAATTCTTCACTTCTTAATCTTCTTGCTATTTCGTCTACTACGGCTTGTGCTTCCGCCCGGTTTTGGCGGGACTTTCCTTTGTCATAGTAACCGTCGATTGCTACCATTCTCACTTTGGATTCAATGTTGTCCGGAGACGGGAAGGTCATTAGTTTATTGTCGTAATATTCCGAATTGCTGAAGGCGATAAGGCTCTCATGTTTGCTTCGGTAGTGCCATAACAGATATTTGGAAGGAATAGACAGTGCCAGGCAATCATCGAGAATGCTTTCGAGGTCTTCCAGTTCTATATTATCCTCGTCAACGGTGTTGACGGAGAAGAAGCTGGTGGGAGGCATTTGTTTCGGGTCACCTACGATCACTACGTTCTTGCCGCGTGCAATAGCACCTACGGCTTCGTAAGTCGGCATTTGTGAGGCTTCGTCAAAAACGATCAGATCGAATTTATCCGCATCTGCGTCAATGTATTGGGCTACGGAAAGCGGACTCATCAACATACACGGGCACATACGCGACAGTAGAGTGGGGATCTGGTCGAACAACTTACGGATAGATATGCCACGTGCATTGTTGCGGATATTCTTCTGGAGTATGCCGACTTCGGAACTTTGGATTGCTGCATGAGTAAAAGACGGAATGTTTGAAGCTAATCTGGCGAACAACTCTCTTTGGGTGATTGTCTCAAAATTCGTCGATATTTGTTTGTATTTCGCTATGATATCGTTGAATATCTTGCCGTTGAATAATTCCAGTGTCGGCTCTTTTGAGATAATATAGCAAATAGCTGCCTGATAAAAACTCTTGTGGAAGCTGTCGATAAGCTGGTCGGTCGGGATATTCTTCTCTTTATATTCCAGGGCAATGAATCCTATACCCAGTTTATCCAGTTGGCGGTATGCCTGGAGCCACTGGTACCAGTCTTTGAGCTTGTCCAGATTTTCTTTGTGGAGGCGGGCTTTTGCCAGAGCGGTGTTTATCCAGTCGGCAGAGTTCATGTAAAGCGTTTCGGCAGATATGCCCAGCGTGGAAGAAAGCCGGTTCTCAATGTTTACCAATCTTTCGGCAAGTTGGTATAATTCATTTAGGGAATGGGCGTGCATATCTCTGAATGACCGGAGCCCTTCCGTTAGCTGCACGGACAGGTTTTGCTTGATTTGCGTTGCCTTGGCAATATTCTTCGAATAATTCAGTAGAAGGGAATGGAGGACTCCCATATCATTAATGATCTGTTCAATTGTGCTCCAGTCTTCACTTCTTCCGAAGCCTCCGAACAGGGAAGGCAGCCTGTCAGCGTGTTTCCGGACGAATTCCGCTTCTTCCTGATAATGGACGATTTGGTGGAGCAGGGGCTTGACGGCTTCCGGTTTGACAGGCTTCAAAGCATATAGATTGATTGCCTTTTTGATTTTTTTCTGTCCGAAATATCTGGGAAGAAACCATTGGGCGCTCACCCTGTTCCATTCTGCGAGCATTTGTGTTGCATTTATTTCGAGAATCTCTTTGGTGAATCCGGTTTCTACAGTTGCTTTTATCTCATCACGTTTCCTGCCACGAGCGGACACTTCGCGATATTCGTCGAGAGTCTCGCTCAATGAAGATGCTGTCAGCAATCCGGGAGTGAGTTCGGGAATGTCGAGTACTTTTCGGACAATGTCCGCTGTCGTTTGGAAATCCATGCGTGTAGGGTGCATATCCGTATCTTTCAGTAGTGTGGGAAATACGGATAACTTCGGCTGAATTGTGCTCAGCAAGTCGATGAAAGTGCTCAGTAATTGGGCAGCTTCTTCCTTTATGGCAGACGAATATTCCGCAATAGAGATTCCCGATAGCGGATGTTGATAAGGATGTCCGCAAGCATTGGCAGTTCTTACCAGAGTTTCGACAGCTTCTTTCCATTCGGAGAATGTTTCTTTGTTCAATGTATCCAGATAGCTTTGCGGAATATCAAAACAAGGCTCTCCGTCTGTTGATTGATAGTGGATAATGGCATCGTATAAAGAAATGCCGAAAGGATATTCCTTATGTAAGGCTTCTGTGTATCCGTTTAATTCCGCCCGCAGTTGCAACAAGCGTTCCGCTTCCTTTTTAAATTCTTCGGGAGAAGTCTGTTTGATGATTTCAGTCGTTTCTCTAAGTTGTGAGATAACGGCGGATTTCTTAGTCTTGTTGGAGTGAATTTCCAGGCAGAAGGGAGCAAGTCCGATCGCTGCCAACCTGTTTTGAACAACAGAGAGGGCAGCCATTTTTTCTGCTACAAATAATACACGTTTGCCGTTGTATAAAGCATTGGCGATAATGTTGGTAATGGTTTGCGACTTTCCCGTGCCCGGAGGGCCGTGCAGGATGAAAGTCTTGTCGTGTACCGCTTCATAGATAGCCTCCAGTTGGGATGAATCGGCAATAATAGGCAATACGATATCTGCCGGAGACAGTTCCTTATCCATGTAGGTGGCATCTATTTCTTCAGTTGTGGCATTCCATTCTATCTTTCCGTTGATGAGGCTCGAAACAATTTTATTCTGAGTCAGTTTATTGGCATTGTTGTGGATATCATTCCACATGATAAACTTGTTAAAGGAGAATATTCCCAGGATAGCCTGTTCTTCCACGTCCCATTTGCGCTGGTTCTTAATGCTGTTTCGGATAATGGAGTAGATAAGCTTGACGTTTACACCGCTTTCATCAGTCGGCAACGGGTCCAGTCCGGGGACGGAGATCCCGAAGTTTTGGCGGAGCATTTCCAACAAGGTGATATTCATCATCGTTTCCTCCTCACGTGAACGGATGACGTATCCTTTGGCCGCTGACTTACGGATGATTTCTACCGGTAACAGCAGGATAGGAGCATAGCGGGGACGTTCGCTGGAAGGTGACTCGTACCATTTTAGCAGTCCGAGAGCGAGATAAAGCGTATTCGCCCCGTTTTCTTCAATAGAAGTACGGGAAGAACGGTACAAGTGGGTAAGCGCTTTGCTCAAATCATTTTCCGGCAGATAAAAACGTAATCTTTTCTGGGAAAGCTCCGAATTTACAAAATCTGTAATCGGGTCGGAAGCCGGTATTGAAGAATAGATCCCGAACTCCATGCCCGGATTCTCCCAGTCGGAAGGACGGTGCAGGATGCGGAACTCTTCCCCGTCTGCTAAAGCGTCTTCCAGGCAGGAGAGATTGGCGGGAATAAGTTGAAGCGTGTTTTTGGTAATCCGGATATTCAGCAGGTTGTTGCGCAGGCTTAGGTCTAATAGCCGTCGTTCCCACAATAGTTGTTTGGTTATGACCGTCTGCGTTTCGTTGCCGGATAAATCGTATGGATTGATACTTTGCGGGGTGGCATAAGCCGTATCTTTATTATATAAAGCGGTATCTTCTTCTATTTCCCAGATCTGTCCGTTCAGTACCCGTTGCGGTACGGGACGGATTCCCGAATGCCTTGCCCGCTTGACATCTATCGCAAGGATGAACTTGCTTGAATCGGTCAGTTTACCGTTTGCGCTTTTCACTGCGTCATCGAAGTCGGAATGCTGTCCCATGTTCATGCTGGTCGTTTCAACCAGCGTGATGTCATAAATCCCCTCGGCAGTCCTTTTGGTTAATAGCGAAACATCATCAATTGTAGCGTCCGGAAAAGTCTCGGGCACCAGCCAAGCACCTGCAAAGGCGTGTCCCCGGGTGATGATGAGGAGAGCATTCAGTCCGATAGCTTCCAGGCAGGAGGCGTAAAGCAACGCCATATCCAAGCAAGTCCCCAGCTTCTGAGCCAGGACGGAATCGGTGAGCCGGATGCGTTGCCCGTACTCCTCAAAGCTAGCCGGGATAGTGCTGTAAATAATCTGCTGCTCGGTGATAGCAGTATAGACGGCGGCCATTTGCTTTCTTACCCTGTCCGGGTTACGGCTCTGGTATTCGTCCAGTGACGGATTTCCTGTCCACTGCTCCAGAATGGTAGCGGCTCGTTTGATGACGGGCGAAATAACAGCATGATTGGGAGTGATGAACGCAGCCAGCATTTCGGGCAGGACATTGAGTCCGCCCCATTGGTCATAAGCGAGAATGTCAATCGGATACGTTTGCGAGAATATAGCTTTCGTTTCTGACGTGATTTCTACTTTCAGGCTGCCTGATAATCTTTCGGTCAGTTGGGTGAAATAATTGGTGGACAAGGTGAGATTGAAAGTTTGCAGACAGACCCGGTCGTTAGCCGGAATTGCTTCTATAACTGTTGGAACAGCATTACCAAAGGCCGGTTCGGTGGTGATTTGCACTTGTACATCTTTCAGTGGAGCATGTGTCGTGTTCTCAATTGAAATCTGATGAATAATAGATGCGCCGTTCTGCTGCATCGCGAAATTAATAAGCGGCAAATAGTCGCATATTCTCCTTGTTTTGCTCTTTTTTTCGCGAGTGTTTCTAACATTTCTTCTGTCTTTTTCTTGGAAAGCGGATACACAAAATACAGGATCAGTACAGCAATCAAATATCCGATCGCATAGATCGCAGTATAAGATTTCCAGATATGTGCTTTTACAGCAGCTGTCTGTACAGCTTCATTTACGTTATATCCGATCAGAGCCAGGGTAAAGCTGCTTAAGCTGGAGCTTACTGCGGAAGCAAGCTTGCGGAAGAAGGAATAGGTTGCATAGACCATACCTTCTTTTCTGTCGCCGGTGGTCAGTTCCTGGTAATCGATCGCATCGTTTACCATAGCCCAGATGAGTACCTGGAAACCACTTGCACCGAGGTAGCAGATTCCGTTGATAACAATGAACAAGATCGGATTCTTGATCGGGAAGAAGAATAAAATTCCGAATACGATAGCGGCAAAACCGGCTCCGTACATACACCATTCTTTTTTTCCGAATTTTTTAGATACAAATTTTGTTCCGACAAAAGTGATAATGGACAAGCCAAGCGGTCCATGATTTTGCCATGTCAGAGGATTCACTTAATTTAG
>OGXE01001947.1_pt1 | contig 16449 bp, 12 predicted proteins | sample 1576181 | NCBI WGS metagenome assembly OGXE01 (sample SAMEA3541478, study PRJEB24748) | human gut metagenome | biome: human gut; feature: human-associated habitat; material: faeces | place: China | collected 2012 | reverse complement strand
AAACCGCAGCGCGCCGACTCCGTTGTTAATGTTTTATGTGATGAAACATGAGCTGGACTATGGAATGATGGTCACTGCCAGCCATAACCCGGCGATCTACAATGGCATCAAGGTGTTTACATACGGCGGAAGAGACGCAGATGATCGCCCGTTTCCTGACCGAGGAGCCGCTCGCCGAGCTGTCGTCTGTCTGCCAAAAAGAAGAAATCCGTACCCTGCAGGAGGCGTGTAAAGAAGTCTACCTGCATCCGGAACTGGTACAGTATCTCGTCCGCATCGTACAGGAGACGAGAGTCAACAGTAAAATTGCAAGCGGTGTGAGCCCGCGTGGAACACTCGCATTTTTACGTGCCGTACAGGGCCACGCGGCGGTAGTCGCCGATGATGCGGCCGCGGCCGTAGGCGTCCGGAAGTCCGGTGATGATGCCGGCGGAGCGGGCGGCGCGGATGTCGGAGGTGTAGGCGTCGAAAACGCCCTCGTTATGCGTCTTGCGTATCTTGTTGAAAATATCCGCCGTTTTTTCGCACATCTTGAACCCGTAGGATTCCAGGGCCTGCTGGGCCATGCGCAGGCCGCCGAAGGGCATCAGGGCGCGTTTCAGGGGAGCGTCCGTCTGGAGGCCCACCACCACTTCCAGCTCCTTGTCAATGTAGCCGGGCTTGTGGGAGACGATGGAGGAGACCACTTCCTGGTCCGCATCCAGCACGCCGCCGTTGTCTATTTCCCGTTTCAGCAGGACTTTCAGTTCCTCCCAGAGCCGGAGCGTGCGTTGGGAGGGGCCGGAAAGAAACTCTTCATTGCCGGAATAGGGCGTGTAGTTGTTCTGGATGAAATCCCGTACGTCAATGGACTCCGTCCATGCTCCCGGCTTGAATCCCTGCCATTCCTGCGGAAGGGCGGGGGATTCCTTCAAGTCTTTTACTATGCTGATCATAAATAGGATGTAGTGAAGAAGACCGGAGAAAGACGCTCCGCGCCCGCTGAAAGCCCGGAAGCGGCGAAACTCCGCACCGCCTGATTATACCGGGAATGTTAGCGGTCAACAAGGCCAATTCTTCCAGGAGGGGAACGGGAGCGGTTGCGCTGGTCTGTTTCAGGCATCTGGCTGTTCCGGAATAAAAAATGAGGGAAATTTACGGTTATGGGGGATAGTTTTTTCTTTACTCTCCAAATTGCCGCCAACAATATTTAACTATCATTTTGATGAAATCCCATTCATTCCTCTGTTTGTTGCTGGCGGGAGTTTCTTGCGCGGCCTTTTTCTCCGGCGCGTGCGCCAATGAGCTGCCGTCTACGCTAAAGCCTCAGGTGAACGAGCGCGCCGTTTATGACTGGAATGGCCGTCATAAGGCCGTGATGGAGAGGAACCGGAGCGTTAATCCGGAATATGCCGTCTTTGGCGACAGCATTACCCACCGCTGGGGAGGGGAGCCTTCCGGAGACAACAGGGCCCTGGGGACGGGAAAGGAGGCATGGAAAAATCTTTTCTCCCCTCATACGGTGACCAATATGGGGTTTGGCTCAGATTACGTGGACAATGCCTACTACCGTGTGCAGCTTGGGGAACTGGACGGAATCTCTCCGCGCGTGATCATCGTGCTTTTGGGAACCAATAATCTTGGCGGCAGGAAGGATACCCCCCAGTCATGCGCGGACAACCTCAAGGCTTTTGTGAGCCTGGTGGGGCGGAAGTGCCCGGCCTCTAAAATCCTGCTCCTGGGCATTCTGCCCAGGAAGGAAAAGGCGGTGGCGCCCCTGATTGTGGAAACTAATAAAATGATATCCGTTCTTGCTGATGGAAAGAGGGTGTTTTTTGCCAATCCGGGCACGGCGTTTCTGGCAGAAGATGGCGTGTCGCCAAAGAGCGGCCTGCTGGTGGATGGCTTGCATCCCAGTGCTGCGGGATATGACGTGCTGGGGAAGGAATTGAGTTCGCTTCTGGAGAAAATAGACGGCAGATACAAGGGAGGTTCCGTAGTTCGGTAAGACAGGAATGGGAGGATGCGCGTCCTGATGTTCCGGCGCGGCATGGCCGGCTGTCGGGGCAGTGGTCTTTTTCTTCCGGGAAAGGCCGCTTCAGCATGTGGTCTTGATGCGCGGAAGTATTTCTTTAAACTGCTTTTCAATTCCGTTTTTCCGTCATGAATTCCCTGCTGTATACGTTCACTGCGCTGCTGGGTGCCGCCTGCCTGGCGCTCCCCGCATTTTCCGCTCCTGCGGCCGCGCTGCCCGCCACCCTGAAGCCGGAACCCCACCAGCGGGATCCGTATGACTGGAATGCGCGGCATGAAGCCGTCAAGAAGCGGAACCGGGCCGTGAAGCCGGAATACGTGATGATAGGGGACAGCATCACCCATCATTGGGGAGGGGAACCCTCCGGAGACAGCAGGAAGGCGGGGGAGGCCTCCTGGGAGAAATTGTTCGGTCCCCATGCGGTGACCAACATGGGCTTTGGCTTTGATTATGTGGACAATGCCTATTACCGCGTGCAGAACGGGGAGCTGGCCGGCATCTCCCCGCGGGTCATCATTATTCTGCTGGGAACCAACAATCTGGGCCACCGGAAGGATGCTCCGCAGGCCTGTGCGGACAATATCAAGGCATTTGTTCGCCTGGTGCATCAGAAATGCCCCTCTTCCAAAATCCTGCTGCTGGGCATTCTGCCCAGGAGGGAGAAAAACCTGACGGAGCCGGTGAAGCAGACGAACAAGCTGCTCGCAAAGCTGCAGAATGGAAAAAACGTCTTTTTTGCCGATCCGGGGAAGGCTCTCCTTTCCGCGGACGGCGTTTCTCCGCGCAATGAATTGATGAAGGATGTAGTGCATCCCAATGCCAAAGGGTACGAGGTGCTGGAGAAGGAACTGGCCGTACTTCTGAAAAAGCTGGATGCGAAATACCGCGGCGGGAAATCCGCGGGCAAGCATTCCTGACGGTGGTCTTTTTGAGGAAGGAGGGAATTGTGCTTGAAGGGGAAGTCCTGTTTGAGGAAAATGTACCGCCTTTAGTATTTGATTTATGAAAAACCTGTTGTTTGCGTTGTTTGCCGGTTCCGTCTGCTGCTGTTATGCCCAGCAGAACGCCGCTCCCGCTCCGGAGCCTGAAATTGTCGCTACGCCGCCGTCCGATGCCGGACGCGGCCTCATCCGCGTGAACTCCCGTGAAATCCGCTATTACTCCGGCACCCGCAAGGAACCGGACTACCTGGTCAGCAAGGACAACGGAAAGACCTGGGAAATGAAGGCGGCTCCGAGCGGCTACCCGCCCAACTATGGAGGCATTCCCAAGGAATCCCCGGCGATTGCGCGCAACCCCGTGACCAGGGAATTCATCCGCGTGCAGCCCATCGGAGGGTTCATCTTCCTCTCCAAGGGAGGCCTGGACGGCAAGTGGTTTGCGGTCACGAACGACGGCAAGCTGGAGGAAGACTGGAAAAATCCGGAGAAGCAGAAAAATCTGAAAAAACTGGGCGGCATCATGCGCACGCCCACCTTTGTCAACAAGGGCAGGAGGGTGATCGTGCCGTTCCATAACATGGGCGGCGGCACCAAGTTCCATATTTCCGACGACGGAGGCCTGACCTGGCGCGTGTCCAAAAATGGCGTTACCTCTCCCAAGCATGAAGCCAGGCCGCCCCACCAGGGCGTCAGGTGGTTCAACAATGCCGTGGAAGCCACAGTGCTGGAAATGAAGGACGGCACCCTGTGGGCGCTGGCCCGCACCTCCCAGGACCAGGCGTGGCAGGCTTTCTCCAAGGATTTCGGTGAAACATGGAGCAAGCCGGAGCCGTCCCGTTTCTTCGGAACCCTGACCATGAATACGCTGGGCCGCCTGGATGACGGAACCATCGTCTCCCTGTGGACGAACACGATGGCCCTGCCTGAAAACGCCACGGCAGGCAACGGCACGTGGGAGGACGTGTTCACCAACCGTGATTCCCACCACATCGCCATGTCTGATGACGAAGGAAAGACGTGGTACGGCTTCCGGGAAATCATTCTGGACGAACACCGCAACCATCCCGGCTATGCCACCCTGGACGGTCCGGAGGACCGCGGCAAGCACCAGAGTGAAATGGTGCAGCTTGACAAGAACCGCATCCTGATTTCCCTGGGGCAGCACAAAAACCACCGCCGCCTGGTCATCGTGGACCGCCGCTGGGTGGCTGCCAAAACGCGTTCCACGCAGACGGGCAGGGACCTGGACGGCCAGTGGACCATCCATACCTATATCCCCCAGAAAAAAGGCCATTGCAGCTATAACCGCAAACCCTCCGCTGAACTGGTGCCCGACCCCTCCGGAGGTGGAAAAAAAGTGCTGCAAATCAAACGCCTGAATGATCCAGAACTGGTTAATGAGAAATCCAATGTGGATTACCAGAACGGGGGCGCCACCTGGAACTTCCCGAACGGGACCACGGGGCTGGTCAAGTTCCGCTTCCGCGTGGCGGACGGGGACCAGGCGGACGATTCCGGCCTTCAGGTTTCCCTGACGGACCGCCTGTTCAATGCCTGTGATACCACCACGAAGGATTACGCCCTGTTCACCTTCCCCATCAAGCTGAAGCCCGCGCCCCATCTGCTGCTGGGCATGAAAAAAGTTCCTTTTGCGCCCGGCGCGTGGCATGAAATTTCCATTCTGTGGCAGGGGCCGCAGGCTGTGGTCTCCCTGGACGGGAAGAAGGCCGGAACGCTGAAAATGGCCAATCAATCTCCCAACGGAGCCAGTTACATCCATTTCATCAGCACCGGTTCCAAACCGGATGCCGGCGTCCTGCTGGATACGGTGAACGCCCGGGTGAAATAAAAGGCGTCCTGCCGCAGGGGGGCGGCAGGAACTCAGCGGCCTCTCTTTTTCGGAAGCGGTGAAGCGTTTAACTCCGGCAGGTTCTTCAGGACCATGTGCAGATGGTCGTTTGACCGGTTGCCTATCTGCTGGAGGACCGTGCGCCCGTACTTGTCACGCAGGGAAGGGTCTGCCTGGTGGTCCAGCAGCAGGCGTGCAATGCCCAGTTTCAGGCGGTCAAGGGAATCGTCCCCCAGCAGCATGTCACGGCAGCACAGCATGAGGGCCGTTTCCCCGGCTGCGTTTTGATGGTTGACGTCCGCCCCCTCGCTGATGAAAAGATTGACCAGTTCCCTGATTTGGGGGAGATGGGATATATCAATGAAAGCCAATTGGCGGCACAGGTTCAGCAGGGCCGTGACTCCTCCGGAATCCGGCGGAGCCGTGTTCATGGGCATGGCCGCGTTGACGTCCGCCCCGTACTCCAGCAGGGTATGCGCGATTTGCAGCGCGGTTTTCGGGGTGTTCAGGTTCAGGGAAAGAAGGGGAGGGGTCATCTCTCCGCGGAAATTGGGATCATACCCGGCTTCGCAAAGCTTGCGGACCAGAAGAGGGTATCCGGCAGCGGCGGCCCAGGTCAGCAGACTGGTTTTTTTACCCCTCAATTCCGGCTGGAGGGAAATATCCGCCCCGCATTTCAGAAGAAACAGAGCCGTTTCCTCATAGGGCGCCCCTCCGATGCCGGCTACGCAGGTCATGACGAGGGGAGGCCAGCCCATCGGGCCCGGTTTATCCACATCCGCGCCGTTTTGGATCAGCAGGTTAAGGCAGGAAAGCCTGTTGTGCACCGGCAGGGGCCTGGTATCGTCCATTCCGGGCTGGCAGGCATAAGTCAGGGGTGTATCCCCCTGTTCGGACCCCGGGATGGAGGGAAGGGCCTGGTGCGGCAGGATGATCTGGAGGTTCGGGTCCGCGTTGCGCTGCAGAAGGCGGCCCAGCAATTGCACCTCTCCGAGCCCCGCAGCCAGGTGCAGCAGGGTTTCGTGGGACGAGGTGCTGCAGCGGCCGTCCGCGCTCTCCGCCGTATTCCGGATCATCTGGAGCCTTTCCCTGATTTCGTCCTGCATGTACTGGCGCATGGAAACCTCGGAAAACATGTGCCAGTCAATATGGCGGGAATTGGGGGAAAGCCCGCGGAAAATGAAACGCTCCGGGCTGCGGTGCGCCGTGAAATCCGCTGCGGTAAGAATTTGCTCCCTTTCCGCTTTTGTCCAGATAGGGTTGAATTTCCATTCCGCGGGGGAAGGGTCATTCCTGAGGAACCAGAAAATGGTGGAGCCTGCGACAAGAGCCGCAAAAACGCTCAAAGCTCCAAGAAACCAGAGGGTTTTCTTTCTTAAGGTCGTGTGTATCATAAGCAGGGGAACTGCAAAAAGCCATGATGCAGGAATCCGTAACTTCGGGCAATGAAAAAATGGTACGCGCAAGGAATGCCCGGAGCGAATTATATGGAAATTTAAACGGCGGATTGTGAATCCGGAGGGAGATTTTTTCCCGCCTGATATGGAAAAGAAGCCCGTGGATAAAGTCATTTGCGAGGGTGGCGGAAAATATGGTGTCATGCCCCGGACGTCATATTGGACATGGGTCTTATGATGTGGTTCATTTAATTCCAATTATTTGAATTATGTCCGGATTCACAATCCGGTATGATGCGTTAGGCGTTGCGGTTGTGACGGCTGTCTTAAAATTTCTTTCATTTGCTGTTGTTGCCATTGAAGTTAAAAAATGCAGGGAGCACCAGTTTTCCGTAAAAACAGCCGGAAAAAAGGCGGTATTTCCGTTACTGTGTGCTGAAACGTCTCTTCCGTCGCCTGGCCCATGCTGTCTGAAGCCGCTCTTGCCTTGGAAGAAACGGCGCATGATGATTCAGGCAACGTTATGGACTCCGTCAAACTTATTGCGTCCGATATGGATGGAACGCTGCTCAATGGAAAGGGAGAACTGGACCCTGCGTTTTTCTCCCTCTTTAAAAAACTTGAACACCGGGGCATCCGCTTTGCGGCGGCCAGCGGGCGCCAGTATGACGGACTGCGCCGGACCTTTGCCCCCGTGGCGGACCGGATGCTGTTCATTGCCGAAAACGGCGCCTATGTGGCGTCTGGTTCCAGAGAATGGCTGGTGCTGGACATGGACCGTGAAACGGTGGCCGGGCTGATTGCCATGATCAGGCGCATTGAAGGGACGTGCATTGTCCTTGCAGGCCTGGACTCCGCATATATTGAAGATAAACAGCCGGAATTCGTCCGGGAGGCCCGCCGGTATTACACCCGCTGCAAGGAGGTGGATGACCTGCTGGACGTGCAGGGGGACAAGCTGCTGAAAATAGCCGTATATGACTTCAAGGGAGCGAAGGAAAACAGTTATCCCCGCCTGAAGCATTTGGAGCATGGCTTCCAGGTGGCCGTCTCCGGAGAAAAATGGATGGACATCAGCCGGAAGGGAGCCGATAAGGGCGCCGCCCTGGAGCTGATTCAGCGGAAACTGGGCATTTCTCCGGAGGAAACGATGGTCTTTGGGGACCAGATGAATGATGCGGAAATGATGCGGCAGGCCCGGTTCAGCTATGCCGTGGCGAACGCCGTGCCGGAAATCCGTGCCATGGCCGCGTTTGAGGCCCCGTCCAATCAGGAAAACGGAGTCATGCAGGTGCTCGGAAAGTTGCTGGAGGTCCATGCTCCGCAGGGTGGGGCCGGGGACTGCTGAGCCGTCCGGTCCATATTGCCGGGAGCAGGGAAACTGGTAAAACAAGGGCATGGGGCATCCTGGCGTGGCTGGCAGGCTTATGTTCCATGCCGGTGATGGCCGTGTTCGCCTGCGTGGGCGGCGTTTTGCCGGGAACTGGCTTTCTGCTGTTCAAGCTGGAGGATCCCCTTCTTGGGATTCTGGCGGGATATCTGGTTCTGATGGAAGCGGCTGGGGACTGGGTTCTCCATTTGATGGGAGCGTAAAGCCGTTGTCCGCGGCAATGAAGGATGCTTCCTCCACGCCTTCCCGGCGAAGGGCTTCCCGGAAATCGTCCAGCGTTTCCTGGTAGCCGTCGTCCGCTAGTTGCCAGGTGCCGAAGTGGAAGGCCATGCCCTGCCTGGCGCGCAGCGTTTTAAAGGCCCGGACTGCGTCGCGCGGCGACAGATGGACGCCTGCCATGAGTTCTTCCGGAAGATAGGACCCGATGGAAAGAAGGGCCAGGTCCGGAGAGCCGAGGCGGTCCCGTATTTCCGCGAAAAAGCGTGTCCGGGCCGTATCTCCGGCAAAATAAATTCCCGGGCCGTCCGCCGCGCGCAGGAAAAAGCCTCCCCACAGGGACCGGTTGGCGTCTCCGTGGAATGGACTGCGGCCGCTGTAATGCCGTGCGGGGGTAAAAGTCACGGTGGTTTCCCCATCCCCGGACGGCAGGGCGGCGGACTGCCACCAGTCCAGCTCGCGGATCTGCGCCTGTGCGCCGCAATGGCGGAGAAGCAGGCGGCGCAGCCCCAGAGGAACAAGAAAGATGGGGTGGAAGCGTTCCTCCAGCCTTTTCAGGGTGGGCGCGTCAAAATGGTCGTAATGGTCGTGTGAAACCAGTACGGCGTCCACCTGCGGCAGATCCTCCCATGCGATACCCGCGGGCCGCTTCCGTTTGGGGCCCATCCATGCCACGGGGCTCACGCGGCCGGACCAGACGGGGTCCGTCAGCACGTTCAGGCCGTGCAGCCGAATCAGGATGGTGGCATGATTGACCATGACGGCCTCCCATTGCCTCCGTTCCACGGGAACATGAAAGGAGGGAATACGGGCGTTTTCCGCCACGGACGGATAGGGGCGCGGACGGCGCGTGAGCATCCATTTGACGATGCTCCAGTGGCTGCGGTGCGGTATCGGTTCCGGAGGGTGGAACCGTTGCGCCGCCCGTTTTTCTAAGGAAAATGTGCGGCAGAGCCGTGACTGGAGGAAGGAATGCAGGGACATGGGGAACGCGGTTCATCATAACGGTTCCGGTTCCGGGAGGAAACGGGCGCCCCCGTCAGCATGAAAGCCGCTGCCCTTTTTAGTTTTGCTTTTCCGGGGCGTATATGGTACATCCGTGCCAGACGTCATGAATCAGGAATTCTTTTCAGTGCTTGTGCAAGTGGTGGCAGCCCTGGGGCTGGCCGGCATTATCTTGTTGCTCAGTATCTTGATGGGCAAGCGCTCCTCCGTGCGCAAGCCTGCGGACATTCCCTACGAATGCGGGATGATTCCCATGGGGGAAGGCGCTCCCATGTTCTCCGTGAAATTCTACATGGTGGCCATGCTCTTCGTCATCTTTGACCTGGAAGTGGTATTCCTCTATCCCTGGGCCGTCAACTTCCGGGACTATGTGATGATGAATCCGGAATCCTTCACGGCCATGTGCATCTTCATCGGCATTCTGCTGGTGGCCTACCTGTACGCGCTGGGCAAGGGGGCCCTGAACTGGCACCACGATCCCCGCTGACCCTTCCTTATTCCATTTCATCAAACGCCGTGCTCCGTCGGGAACGCGGCGTTTTTCATGTGGAAGAAAGGGGACAACCCTGGGAAATCCTATGGCGGGGAAAAATCCCCTTAAGGCTTATTCCTTGCCTCTATGTCTCTTTTGCGGATAAATTCTTATTGTATGAAAGATGATTTCTCTTGCCAGGGAAAGGGAATGGGGATAGCGTCTGCGTGACCAGGAAATCCAGCATGAATCTGCCTCTTCCCAAAACGACGCAGGGCGTCTACCGCCTGTCGGTCAGCACCTTCTATTTTCTCCAGGGCCTGGTATTCGCCAGTTGGGCGTGCCGTATTCCGGACATCAAGAATGCGCTGGGACTGAATGACGCCGACCTTGGCTCCGTGCTCTTTGCCGTTCCGGTGGGGCAAATGTCCGCCATGGCGCTGTCCGGCTATCTGGTGGGCCGTTGCGGCAGCCGGAGGATACTGATAGCGGCTTCCATCTTTTATCCCGCCGTGCTTGTGTATCTGGGCATGGCGTCCTCCTTCTGGGAACTGGCGGCGGGGCTGTTTTTCTTCGGGGTGGCCGCTAATTTGACGAATATCTCCGTCAACACGCAGGGCGTGGGAGTGGAGCGGCTGTACCAGTGCAGCATCATGGCCCGGTTCCATGGCTTGTGGAGCCTGGCGGGATTCTTCGGCGCCCTGCTGGGGGCGGTGATGGTGGACTGGAAGGTATCCACGGAAATGCACTTCATCGCCATTTTCCTGATGTGCATGGTCATTCTGGCCGTCTTTTCCCCCTCCCTCCTGCCGCGGGATGCACGCCGCTCCTCCACCCAGGGCGGAGGCATGTTCCGGAGCATGGATGCCTATGTCTTGGTGATCGGACTGATCGCCTTCGGAAGCATGGTGAGCGAGGGAACCATGTTTGACTGGAGCGGCGTGTACTTTGAAAGCGTGGTGCAGCCCGGTCCCGGACTGGTGCAGATGGGCTACGTGGCGTTCATGAGCACCATGGCCCTGGGACGCTTTACGGCGGACCGCATGGTGATGCGCTTCGGCCCCGTGCGCGTGCTGCGCGCCAGCGGCATTCTCATTGCCTCCGGGCTGCTGGTCTCCGTCCTGTTCCCCATGCTGTGGTCCGCCACGCTGGGCTTCCTGCTGGTGGGCTTCGGTACCTCCTCCATCGTTCCCCTTTGCTACAGCATGGCCGGAAAATCCAAAAAAATGATACCAAGCGTAGCCCTGGCCTCCGTCTCCACCATCGGCTTTCTGGGCTTCCTGCTGGGGCCTCCGGTCATCGGCCACATTGCCCATGCTTCCTCCCTCCGGTGGTCCTTCTCCCTCATTGCCCTGGTGGGGCTGGGCACGGCGTTCATTGCACCCTTCCTGAAAAAGTTCAGGTAGCCTCCCGGAAAAGGGAATGAAAAATTCAGGGTTGTCTGTTTGCCAGGGAGAAGGAAATGAACATGCGGGTGCGTCAATCAACGCAGCCGATATAGCCATTATTATCTATTCCGAAGCTTCCTGTAGGCAATTCTTCGATTTCCACGATGTTGTTCAAGAGAATGCCGCATTCCATCAATTTTTTGATTTCATCTCCGTACGAAACATTGCTGGTGGGGTGGGCATAGACTACATAGATTTTACGGGGGTCGGATGGATAGGCTGAATTGTCCGGGTAAAGGGACTGGATTGCTTGATCAATATCAGTTAGTGCCAGGTTGCCGCAATTGACGTGATGAACATGGGCGCATGCTTGAGCGCGTATGTCTGTCGATGTGTAAATGACTGAAACGCACGACAACAGGTTGGTGGAATACAGCATTGCTGGATTGGCGTCAAATGTTAACAGGCCTTTTTGATATGTAGTCAAAATATTGCGTTTTATTCCCTGTCTTTTCGGAATATATGGAGTTGGGCCCTGATAGTGGCGGGGGGACAGATGCTGACCGTATTGTTGGATGCGTGGTATGAAATTTCCGATATTAACGGGTTCGATTTTCCCTTGGGTACATGTATAAATGGTATGCATGATTATTTTTTATGTTGATAATAAGGATTTTAAATTAATTTTTAAGGAGGATTTTAAAATATTCTCTTTGCCGGGAGTACGAATTGACTTCCAAATGTACGGACAGGGCAGGCGAGTGCGAAGGGCGGCCGCCGGCTTTTCTGTTGGGAGTCGTCAGCCGGGTACTTCTTGTCATTACTGCGGAGTAATTCATCCAATCGCCTTATCTGATGGTAACAAGCGTAAATAATGATGAATAAGGCACTGGATTGTTGTTTTACATGGCGGCCAAATATCCGTGCATGATGTAGTTTGCATGGCGCAAATACCTTGTCAAATAGGGGCGAAAGCGGCGTGAAAGGGTCCAATTTTTCACCATAAACAAAAACCCCTCTTCAAGTTGTTTACTTAAGGGGGGTATAAATGGTGCGCCTGGCAGGACTCGAACCTGTACGCCTTTCGGCACCAGATCCTAAGTCTGATTCTGTATGATAATTATCAATAAGTTATATGACTGTACACACTTTGTACACACTTTTGGTTTGTCAATATAAATGATCATGGGATACTTTCAACCGTGAGAAGATCCCGAAAAAATCAATATGGTTCACATGCCTCTCTTTCCCCGAGAAAGCACCGGGGAAAGAGAAAATGGCTGGTGCGCGATATGTCCGGTGACCGGGAAACTCACCGACTCTTTGATTCCTATGAAGAGGCGCTGAAAGCCTATCAACGACTTCAGCATCAATCATTGAACGATATGTTGCCGGAACACTTGCGAAAGCAGGAATGGAGGGAACATGTAGATGAACAGGACTACAATGCTATTCTTTTATGGAGAGAATTCAGGAGCATCTATGATGAAGTAACCCAACAATCTTCTCTCCCTTTGTATCTGGTAGTACGTGAAGCCTTGAAGAACCTGAAGAGAGAAATAGCCAGTGGCGCGATTTATGGTCGGAAAGACGCTAATGGCAACTGGATGGTAACGCGTACGGACGAGGAAAATTTGAACAGGCTGGAAGAACTGACCAATTTGTTTTCTCTGACCAGATTCCTTGCGAACAAGAAAGAACAGGTCAAAGTTGACTTCAAAAGAAAGTTCGGCACCCTCGCAGAGCAATATCAGGAAGTGATCGATAAGAAGCTCGAATCTAACCTCATCAAAAAAGCCCATCATGACAGCATGATCATGGAACTGCAAAAATGGCTACTGGGATGGGAAGACCTTCCGCTCAATCAGATAATGCCGGACATGATTGAAGAAAAGCTGGCCTCATTCCGATATCGGAAACAACCACTCAGTAATGCTACCAAACGGCGTTACCGTACAACCCTGCATGGATTCTTTGTCTGGGCGCAGAGCAGGGACCTCATTGCGTATAACCCGGTTGAAAGAACGCTTGCTCCGAGAGCGGAATCTGTCCAGATTGGTATCATCTCTCCGTCTGAACTGAAGAAACTCCTGCAAGCTGCCCTTGAGCACGACAGAGGAATGTTGTTCCGATTGGTCCTGGTCGCCTTTTGCGGGCTGCGCCGTTCCGAATGCGTTAGAATAACACGGGATGCCATCCTTGATGAAAAGGATGAAGTATTTGTCTCGGCCTCAATAGCCAAAACCGGGAAACAACGTTTTGTTCCACTCCCTGCCGCTGCCAAGGCCTGGCTCGCCTTGGCGGAATATGAACCGGCTCCTGACGAAATTGACAGATTATACGAGAATCGCCATGGACGCTGCCTCAAAAAAATGGCAGAAATTGCAGGCATCACGCTACCGCATAATGCCCTACGCCATTCGTTTGCCTCATATGCCGCAGCCAAAACACACGATATACCCCGGGTATCCATGTGGCTTGGACACTCGGGAACCAACATGACGGAAAAGCATTACCGGGAAGGCGTTCGTGCTGCCGAAGGCGAAGCATGGTTCCATGTATTTCCGGAGGAAACTGGTCATTAACCTGCTGTTTTTGTTGACCTCCATCTTCAGATGTAGTAACTGGTTTTCGTTGTCCGTCGTCACCATTGAGCGCAGGACATCTTGACGCTCTCAAGCGTTTCATTGGGTTTTCTATAAACCCGGAACGTACAAGGAATGGTGGTCTAGCTCCTCATACCTGTTCCTTGAGTTCCACCCCCAGCGAGTTCGCCGGAGTTTCACGACAGGGGCATTTCTCATATTACTTAATAAGGTTAATTGTCCTGCATTCTTGATGAAGGCAGGCACTCCGGCATAGCCGGGAAGGAGACTCGCTGAGTCTCATAAAACTTGAACGGGAGATCCAAACGAGATCCCACATTATTTTCCCCCTTCAGTATCAAGAGCGCCTGAAGGAACTATTTTCATTAGCAAAGTATGCTCTTGCTTCATACTAATCATGAGTACCTGCAAAAAACAAAGGAAGCGTTCCGACGCATCAATCGAAGCACAATATACCGAAAGAAGAGGAAACTACACGCCTTTCTCTCGGATTATGCTTTCACTCTTCGAAGATCACAACCAGGCAGTTGTCTGGTTCTATCTTTACGCACGTGATTGTTTTACCGTGCATACCATCAGCTCAATCAGTAATGGGACAGGCATTTCCGTAAGAACCCTGCCTTCTGTGCTAAATGCCCTTGCGAAAAATCATTGGTGCTGTAAACAGCGTATACCCAAAAAGGAAGGAACTCCTCTGTATTATCATGACCTGCAAAACTGGAGGGCAAGGACCGCCTTCCCTGATAATTGGATCGAAGTAGCGAAAGGAGGTGTTCCTAGAGGTCTGAACCTTTGTGATCGTCAAAGGCATCAAGACATCTGTCTAAATATCAGAGAAGTTGACAAAAAAGGCATCAAACGCATAGAAATCCCCGTTCCCAACGGGCCAATGCTGGACACTCGACTTACTGCCAAGGACCGGGCATTCTGGCTCTGGTTATACATCCATTGCCAGACGACACCTCCGAAAAATCATACACTCAAGGCCATTCATCAGAAATTGCCTCATTTTTTGAACAAGAAGATCTCTGTGTCTGCGCTGAAGTCACGCCTTAACAAGTTACGCAAAGCCGGGTATCTGGAAGAATCACCTCTCCGGAGCAAGAGGGATGTTCGAGGTACCCTTTGTCTATACAAAGCTGTTTCGAACCCTCCTCTGAAGATACCTGATGGACGTCGGGTACGAATTGAAGCCATGCAAAACCAAGATGAAAATTTGCGGATGACCGAGATGAAGAATTGCGTCGTGAATAACAAAAGTCTGATAACGACAGGTCTCGGCACCGCCTCTGACCTGTCGTTACCGACGACTTCGACAGGAATGAATAGCTCGCCTGCGGCGGCAGGGCTGCGCCCTGACCGCCCCAGTCTCGACTCTTCCCCCGGGATACAGGGTGATGAGCCGCTAATCCCGGAATGGGTTCCTTATCGAAAGGAAGGAGAGGAGGTTTCCTTGCGGGAGCTGAACAGGCTGGTTCAACAGTGGCAGAGACATGCCATGGCCGATGTAAGAAAGGCTATTGCACTGTACAAAAATGAAGAGAACTTGCCTCCCGGTGCTATCATTTTATGGCTGCTTAAACATACCCATTGGGCCCGGCTTCTTTTTGATTCCACCATGACGGATTACGAAGACTATCTGGATGATCTCGGAGCGTTTGCCCTCAAGCGTTCGATCCCATTCGTTGACTGGATTGTCCAGAGATTCAGCACACGCAAACAACCGTTCAGTGTGATTCATGGAATTCATGATTCTCCCGAATTTTACCACCCTCAAGCGATAATCAGTTGGCAGTCAAAAATAACAGAACGTATATGCTGTATCGTATCTCTGTGCCCGGAAATGCTGTCGGAATTCAAGGAATGGCCAAAGCCGATTGACGGGTACCATATCCCCTCCTGGACAGAAAACGGGCTGCGGTCGTATTTGAAATATCAACGTGAAATCTGGCTCGATTCCAGTATTCAAGCGTGGAACAACGGCCCCTTTGACGAGAAAGGAATTCCGCGCTATTACGGCTTTGCTTCGGGTGGTATCGAAGCATATGTACTGGGGTGCTACTTGGGCAGAATCAAAATTCCAAATAAACAGGTGCAGGAATTTCATCAGTCACAAAACTGGAAAGAACTTTTCGAACATCCTGATCTTTTCAGATATCTGGAGGAGAAAGCGACAGACACCGATTATCAAATTTTGTTCGGAATGAAAAAACGGCAGCTCAATGCGTTAAAAACCGAGTTTGTCAGGAACCTTGTGGACGAACTCATGCAGTTGCGAACCTATGGACTTGACCTCATGAAATATCAGGGTGATTCAAAACAATAAACTGTTTGCAACAAGGAATTCATACAGGAAGTCCGCTGCGTGGCAGAATGTCCTCGATATTGGGGTATAAATGGCTTCAGAACGCCCCGTAAGGGAGCTGGCCTCATATCTCGCTCCGGAGAATAAACGGCCTGCCTGGGGCATCCTGGGGCTAAAAACAATCACAGCACCCGGAGAGCCGTCTCCGGGTGCTGTGAGAGAATGCTGCAAGATGGTCGCAATTATTCTGCAGAAGGGGATTTATTTCTTTTCGTTATCAGCAACGCCCTTCTTCTTTAGAAGAAGGGCGTGCAGAAAGTTTGCCTGTGCGGTTTTATTCCGGGAGGAATGATTCGCATGCGTGTTATCTCAAAAGTGGTGGCGCAGCGGCCTTACACACCATAACTCAAACCTCTGCAATCTGCTCCTAATCAATCATTAGCACCGAATATCCCTCATTAGACTGTTGCCATTCTGTGCCCTCAGTGTCACATTTACCCCTGTTTCAGTGCAGGATTTTGCAAGAAAATGAGACACGCAGTGTCACACTGGGTTCAACTACGATATTCTCGGAGGCTCATACAGCCCGGCTTCCCGGAACTGCTTGATCATCTCCTTATCCTGATACTCGTTGATCCATTTCGGAATAGCAGCTTTAACCGACTCTGGGGTATACAGTTTGTACTCGTACCTGTGTTTATCCAGACTGGGAGAGAACAAGTACTTGCAGACGTAGGCCCAGACATATCCGGGCTCTACATTACCCTCAATACGTATTCATAATCTGAGGCCAGAATCGGAACCTCCCTGCGACAGCTAAAAAACAGCTCTCCTTCATGATGAAGAAGAGCTGCTGAATGGAGGCC
>OGXE01001939.1_pt1 | contig 16496 bp, 15 predicted proteins | sample 1576181 | NCBI WGS metagenome assembly OGXE01 (sample SAMEA3541478, study PRJEB24748) | human gut metagenome | biome: human gut; feature: human-associated habitat; material: faeces | place: China | collected 2012 | reverse complement strand
ACCATCCAGACAATAGTATCCGGATGGTTCGTCATCTCTTAACTTAATGACATTGGAAGAATAGCTTTTATTATTTATTGAATGTCAAACCGAATTACAATCAATCGAGTACAGAGTTTTGGAATGAATTTATCCATAAACTTTATTATGATGATGAAGTATTAGTTGTGCAAAGAGCCGATAAATTGTTTGTTGCAGATTCGTTTACTGTTAACGATAAAATCGTATTCGGTGAGCACGTGTTTAAAGATATTCATATCGGTGATATCACGTTGAATAGTGATTACAAACAATCAAGAGTTATGCATTTTAAGTTAGGCAATGAGAAGATAAAGGAATATTTAGATGGTACTTTAGCATTGCAAACTTCTTTGATTCAAACCGCATTGAGTTCATATAAACGTGCAAATGGATTTAAGATGAAAGCTCACATCGGCCGTATGCAAGCCAATAAAGATTTGGAAGATAAGATTAATGATTTGTTAAACAATCAAGTTAAAACTTTCATGAAAGCAGATAACGCATTGTTACCTGAATACGAAGGATTAACTTTTGATGAGTTTGGAAAAGAAAAGAAAAATATAGTAACTACTCGAGATATTAAGGCCTTATTAGATGATACTTTAGAGCTCACTTGTAAGGCTTTTTTAATTCCAGTGAACATTTGTAATGGAGATGTAGCAGATACATCGAAAGCGGTGGATGACTTCTTAGCATTTTGTTTAGATTCAATTGTGAAATTGATTCAAGATGAAATCAACGGAAAGCATTACACAGAAGATGAGTACCTACGAGGTACTTACATGAAAATCAACACTCAAGCAATCAAACATATTGATGCTTTAGATATGGCTAACTCAGTCGATAAATTAATTAGTAGTGGTGTTTATTCAATCAATAACATCTTGCGTATTTTGGGCGAAGAAGAAATTGATGAAGAATGGGCGAACGAGCATTACATCACTAAGAATTACAGTGGTATCGACTCAACCAGTCAATCAATGAGTGAGAAAGGAGGAAAAACAAATGCCGAAGATGAAGGTAATGCAAATGCGAATGCAAGTTAATGAAGCTAAGCCAAATGAAGCAGACCTTGAATTGTACGATGAAATTGGTGAGTCTACAGACTGGTGGACTGGAAAGACATCAGGCATCAGTACCGAATCAATCACTCAGTTTTTAAAGGAAAATCAAGATGTAGGTACAGTTAATTTACATATTAATTCAAATGGTGGATTAGTATTTGAAGGAATCGCAATTCACAATGTTTTGAAAGGCTCTGGCAAAACTGTAAATGTAATCATTGATGGTTTAGCTGCATCAATTGCGAGTGTAATTGCGATGTGTGGTGATACTGTAAAAATGTATCCAACATCACAAATGATGATTCACAATTGTTGGACATATGGATGTGGTAATGCTAATGATTTTAGAAAGCTAGCCGACCAAATGGACAAGATTATGGACTCATCAAGAATCGCATACCTAAGTAAAGCTAAAGATAAGCTTACAGAAGAAAAGCTTAATGAACTGTTAGATAATGAAAGTTATTTAACCGCTCAAGAATGCTTTGACCTAGGATTATGCGATGAAATTATCGGTGTTGACACTTCTAAAAAAGAAGGTGTTAAAGCCGATGAAAAAAAGGCACAAAAGGTTGAAGGACCTTTAGAAAAATCACCAACTATTGAACCTTTAAATAAGGGAAATGGTTGGTTTTTTTAATGCAAAAAATTAGGAGGAAAAATTAATGAAAACTAAAGAAGAATTATTAGAAACTTTAAGACAAGCTATTGATGATAAAAGTTCAGATGGCTTATTCGATGCGTTAAGCAATTTAATTGAGAATCAAACTGATTCAAAAGCAGAGCAGATTTTACAAGAAGCATTACGAGTTGACGATTCAAATATTTTAAAAGCACGTGGAGCTCGTCAATTAACATCTGCAGAAAAAGCATTTTATAACAAAATTATTGATGCAATGCGCTCTGACAATTTCCGTCAAACAATTGACAACATTGATACTGTATTACCTGAAACAGTTATCGAAGATATTTTCTCAGAAATTGAAAATGAACATCCATTGTTATCTAAATTAGATATTCAAGTAGCATCTGCAAAAGTTAAATTGTTATTCGGTGTTGCAGGTGACAATAAAGCAACATGGGGTAAATTAACTGATAAGATTGTTACTGAAATCTCAGGATCATTTGAAGAAATGGATATTTACCAATTAAAGGTAAGTGCTTATGTACCTATTCCGGAATCAATGTTAGATTTAGGACCAGTTTATTTAGACAGATTTGTTCGTACATTGTTATATGATGCATTATCAAATGGTATTGAAGATGCATCATTGAACAACTTGGAATCTGATAAAGGCCCTATCGGTATGATGGCTGATTTATCAAAAGGTACAACTAATAGTGGAAAGACTACTTACGCTGCTAAGGCTGCTAAAAAAGTTGTTAATTGGACACCAAAAGGTTTGGCAGATGTAATCAAAGCTATGGCAAAAGGTCGTAACGGAAAAGCTCGTAAGGTTACTGGATTATTCATGGTCGTAAGTCCTGATGATTATTATGGATTAGTTAAACCTGCAATTTGTATCCAAACTCCTGCAGGTGACTGGGTAGAAAAATCACCATATCCAATTGACATCATCCAATCAGTATATTGCCCAACTGGTAAAGCAATCATGGGTATCGACAAAAAATACATGATGGGAATTGGTACTGCTCAAGCAGGTAAATTAGAAACATCTGATGAGTTCGCATTCTTGGATGATAACAGAACATACAAGATTAAATTGTATGGTAATGGTCAACCAAAGGATAACAACGCATTCCAGGTATTAGATATTACTGGATTGAAAGAGTTAGCTTTCAAAGTTGATTCAACTACTACAGTAGAAGGTCAAGTAAATACAAAAGCAGCTGCTTAATCCATAAAAGAAAGGTGGCATCTAAATGGATGAATATTTATTAGGCTTAATCAAGACTGATTTAGGCTACAAGTGGTGCGACGATGCCACAAACGAAAAACTAAAACATTTAATCGCAGAGGGATTAGCTTATCTGAAGAAGTATAGTCCTTCTGCAGATTTTCAAAGTGATGAATTTTCTAGAAGTTTATTAAAAAACTACGTGCTATACGCTTTATCAAACGCAACTGATGATTTTAAAGTTAATTACAAAGATGAGATTATTCTCTTTAGTGATTTAGGAAGGACAAGCAATGCTAGTCAAGAAACAGTCACAGAGTAATACAACTTTCAATGATGGGATCTTGAAATCTGTATCAATTAAAAATGGTGGCATCTTGAAAGACTTATCAAGCTACATTCCATTTGGTCAAAAGACAGTGGGATACAATCGTTTTTTCAGAGCGTACAACAACGATATTAAAATATCGAAAGTTGTGGTTGTTCCTTTTGAATCAGGACTACAAGATGCAGATTATGTTGAGTGTGGCTTTTTTAGAGAACCTAATCAGCCGAGCATTTATAAGGTAGTTCAATGCCAAGAGTTATTTGACTCAAAGCCTATGTGCCTTCAGTTATCTTTAGAAAAAGTCAAAACAAAGTTTGATGATAGGAGATTGAATGAGAGTACAAATTGAAGGATTGGCAGAGATGAAAAAAGCCTTAACGAAAAAGAAAGTTGCAGTTGAAAAGATAGCCTCGGCAGTTACAAAAGCAGGAGAAAAGGCCGAACAAGTTGCGAAGGAATTAGTTCCTAAAGATAGTGGAGCATTACATGACAGCATCCAACACAAATACGTAAGTGGTGGTAAAACGGTCATTATTGATGCACCTGCTAAAAATTCTAAAGGTGTTGAATATGCTCAGTATGTCGAGTTCGGTACTAAAAAGCATGGACCTGCTCAAAAGTTTATGCGACCTGCACAAGATGAAGGAAAAAAAGTGCTAATTGAAGAATGTAAAAAGTTGGTGGAGACAAAATGATAAGTGAATCAATTTATGAATTATTAGGGCAAGCTTTGGATAAAAAATATGATACATATTATTTAGATCAAGCACCTGATGATGCAGATTGTCCATATATTCAGATGTATTCGATTTATGATAGTCCAAGCCAATTTAAAGACTGTGAAAGCGGAAGCTTCAATTTAGATGTTCATGTATGGCACTATCGTTTAGATAAACGAAAAGAAGTAGCAAACATTATGGACGATATTTTGCGAATTGCAAAGCAACTAAAAATCGAAGGACATTCGATTGTGTGCTTATGTGATGGAAGAAGAATATTAGTCGATAATTCGACAAGTACAACGTACTTGCACGGAGTAATCACTTTGAATTTTAAATACATTTAATTAAGGAGGAAAATAAACATGGAAAGTGTACATGGTAGCAAGATTATTTATATGTATCGACCATTATCTGAAGCTAAGAAAAGTGCAGCTTTGCGTTTAGCTTTTGTAAAAGAAAATGGTAATACTATATCAACTGATGCAGATACAACTCAGACGAAAGATGGTGTGTTGCGTTCGCCAAGCCAACCAGAAATTGAAATCACTTCTACGTCAGTATTAGCAGTTGGCGATAAAATGATTGATTTATTAAAGAAAGCTCAATTAAGCAATGAGAAAGTTGAAGTATGGGAAATTAATTTAGCAGAACCAGGGACAACTGATGGTAAATATAAAGGAACTTATTATCAAGCATACATTACAGAGTCAGAAAAAAGCTCACCTTCGGACGACTGGGTAGAAATGTCGTTAACATTCGGAATCGAAGGAAAAGGAGCAGAAGGAGATGTAACTGTGCCTCAAAATATGCTTGATGAAGCGTTGTATACGTTTACTGATACAACTGCTCAAACAGAATAGTTTTTTAAAACTATAGGGAGATTTAGTTCTCCCTTTTTTATTTATTTTTATTTATGCGCATAAACAAAAAACGAAAAGAGACAAAAAAAGGAGACTTAACTTATGAATATGCAATTAGAAATTAACGGAACAACATATGAATTTAGATTTGGTATTGGGTTCATGAAAGAGATTCAATCTCGATATAAAGAGATGGCTTCAATTTCAGTAGCAATTCCAAGCGGCTTCAAATACGTGGTAGCTAGTATGCTAGACGGTCATATCGAAGATTTGTTTGATATTCTATACACTGCTAACAAAACAGAAAAGCCACGTATCACAGAAAAAGCTTTAATGGAATATTTAGAAGATGAATCAACTGATATTGAATCGTTAATTAAAGAAGTAAAAGCTTTTTTATTAAAAGCCAATGCATCGAAGAGCTTGATGAATCAGATTATGGAAGCATTGGCAGAGGAAACAGTGGAAGCAACGACAACAAAAGCAAATACGAAAAAGAAATAGACTACATCACAGAGATTTACGATGATGTAGCTTTTTTTTGCTTTAAAAATTTGAAGTTTACATCGTTTGAGCAAGTTGATCGTGTGACTTTGGCCGAATATAAATTGATGCTTAAAACTAATTTAGGCAGAGAAGAAGAAAAAGAGTACGACCGTCATTGGAGGGCCTTTTTACAAATGGCAGTGCAATCGACAGTCGGAAAAGGAAAATCACAACGAATGCGTTATTCAAAATTTGAAAAGTTCTATAACAGAAAAAAAGCAAAAAAAGAATTGGATAAGATATTAAATCCAAAAAGCGAAAGCAAAACAGAAGAAGAGTCTCGTATTGAAAGATTAATTGAATTTAAGAAAAGAAAGCGAGGCGATGAATAATGGCAAGCGGTGAAAACTATAAAGTTAATGTCACCTTGAGTGCAAATGATAAGAACCTATCGAAGACATTATCGAGTGTGGCAAAACAAAGTGATTCATTCCTTAGTAAGCTTAAAAATAGTGCGGTATTCGGTGCATTTGCTAGTGTAGGTGCTAGTGCGATGCATAAAGTCACAAGTGCGATTAGTGGAACTATATCAGAGCTTTCATCTTCCAACGTTGCGTGGAAAACATTTGAAGGCAATATGCAGATGTTAGGTCAGTCGAGTAGCGAAATCAATAAAACAAAGAAAGCGTTACAACAATATGCTACACAGACTATTTACTCTGCATCTGGTATGTCTCAGACTTATTCACAATTTGCTGCAGTCGGAACTAAGAACTGTTTGCAATTGGTTAAAGGTTTCGGTGGATTAGCATCGGCTGCGGAAAATCCAAAACAAGCGATGAAGACTTTGTCACAACAAGGTACGCAAATGGCTGCAAAGCCAATGGTTGCTTGGCAAGATTTCAAATTAATGCTTGAACAAACACCTGCAGGTATTGCTGCAGTTGCTCGCGAAATGGGTATGAGCACTTCTGAGTTGGTTAGCGCAGTCCAAAGTGGAACTGTTAAGACTGAAGATTTCTTTAATGCAGTAGAAAAGGCTGGTAATAGTAAAGCATTCACTAAGATGGCTACAGAGTATAAATCCGTTGGCCAAGCGATGGATGGTTTGCAAGAGACTTTAGCTAATAAATTAATGCCTGCGTATGACAAGCTTAGTCAAATTGGAATCAAAGCGTTAAGCTCAATCATTGATGGATTAGATGGATTTGATGCAAATATATTAACGAACGGAATTGATAAAGTAATTGATACGTTTAAAAGGTTTGGCAAAGCGTTTGAAAGCACAGGCGCGATTAAAGCATTTAAAAAAGCATTAAGTGATGTTGGTGGTGCAATTAAGAATGTGATGAGTCAATTCAAAGATACAGGATTGATTGAGAAGTTCGGTCAAGTGTTTGGTCAAGTTGTCAAATTTGTATCACAAGCAATTAGTGCAGTCAGTAAGTTTATCGGTAAATTAAATGGTGCTCAATTAGGTGGTATTGTTGGTTCAGTGTTAGGTGTTGTAGGTGGATTTAAGGCTTTTAATTTTTTGAAGAGTTTTAATCCATTTAATATTTTCAAGAAAAATGCAGAAAGTGGTGTGGAAGGCGCTACAAAAGCACTTGGTAGTTCACGTAGTAAAGTTGCTACGATCATAAAATCAATCGGTCAATCAATCGGCACTGCATCAAAAGGATTAGGACAAGGCTTGAAAGCTACATTCCAAGGCTTAGGCCAAGGGTTAAATGGAGCTTTAAAAGGTTTAGGTCAAATGCTTAAAGTCGCTAATCCCGTGAATATACTGGCCTTAGGTGGAGCGCTATTCATGGTTGCAGCAGGTATCGCTTTAATCGGTGAAAGTGGCAATGGCTTAAGTTCAATTGCAGAATCACTTGGTAAAGCATTCAGTGAAGTGATCGCAACTACAATTGATGCGGTAACTCAAGCGTTAATTGCATTAGCACCAGTGCTACCTATAATTTGTGATGCATTCGCACAATTAAGTCCATTAGTTGAGGTGTTCGGTGATGCATTTGGTACAGTGATTGAATCGGTAGGCAATGCAATATCGAATATTATAAATGCGATTGGTCCGGTAATTGAAAATGTTGTACAAATCATAGCCAATGCGATTGTACAAATCGTACAAGCTATTGCTCCGTTTGCACCTGCAATTGCAGATATGGTACAAGCTATATCTGATGCAATTCAATCAATTTGTGATGCATTTATTGCATTAGTTCAGAATATCCAACCAATCGTTGAATCGGTCAAAGATTTAGTTCAACAGTTAGGTGATTCAATATCACAAGTGTTTGAGTCGGCATCTGATGTGATCACATCATTCGGTGATGCAGTAAGTGGTATTTTAGATTCACTAGCAGGTGTGATTGATTCGATTGGTCAATCGGCATTGAATGCAGGTAAAGGATTCAAGGAATTAGCAAAAGGAATCCAAATCATTACAGGTTTGAATTTGCTCGATATGGCCGCATCATTAGGAGCAGTCGCAACAGGTGTAGGTGCGATAGCTACTGCATCAAGTGGTATTGGTGATGCAGGTGCTCAAATCATGAGTCTAGCAATCGGATTAGGATTGATGGTTGGATATACAGATAGCCTAAGTGCATTAGCAGGTGTAATGCCTGGTGTAATTGCATCGTTTAGTGGCATCGAATCAATTGCAGGCCCATTAGCTAGTGCGAGTAGTGCAATGATTCAATTCGCATCAAGTTTAATCATAATTACAAGTGCTACATCTGTAGCTAGTTCATCATTGAATGCACTAAGTAATGCTTTAATGCAAGTTGCAAATCAAGGTGGGCAAGCAGGTACTCAATTAGGTACTAAATTTAAGACTGGATTACAGAGCGGATTAACTCAATCGGTGAGTGTTGCTCGCTCAATGTCGAAAAGTATTACAAGTGCTTTAAAATCAGCTTCAAGTGGTGCGTATTCGGTCGGTCAAATGATTGGTAATGGATTGGCTAATGGTATGGCTAGTACATTAGGAAGAGTAAGCACAATTGCTACACGATTGGCACAAGAAGCAGAAAAGGCTACTCGTGCAGCTGCTAAAGTTCATTCTCCATCAAGAGTGTTCATGCTAATCGGTAATTACATCGGTAAGGGGTTCGCAATTGGTATTGAGCAAACTGAACGAATGGTTAGAAAAGCTACTGAATCAATTGTAAGCATTCCTAACGCTCAAGCATTGGATGGCTATGGATTTAGAATGGATGGAGTAAGTAATGTTAATTCAACGACTTATGATTTTAATTCAAATCAGAATTTCACATTTAATTCGACATTGACTCTAGATGGTCGAACATTAGCTAAGGCTTCTAATAGATATACTGAAGAAGAGTTAAATAAGAGTGCTAAATTCAAAGAAAGATTGGCAGGTGTTGTGTAAATCATGCTATATGGATTTAGAGATACGACAGACACAAGTGGCGCACTAGGTAGTAATTTACCTAGTGAAGCCATGAATTTTAATGGAAAGTTTTTAGAAAATGAAATACCAGGATATAGAACATTGACTGTAAGTGGTAGAGAATTGATTGGCTCTGAATTTAAAGTTAAGGACATTGAAGGACTTGATGGTACGATTTGGAAAGAAAAATACTTGAAGCCACGCACGATCACAGTGAAATATCAGATAAATGCATCTAGCAATAAAGAATTTAGAGACGCGTATAACAAGATGAATTTATTGCTAAGTGGTGAACAAGTTAAGATTTATTTTAATGATGAAACTGATAAATATTTCATTGGCACTAAAACTTCAAATGATGAAGTGGATGGTGGCACAAATTATGTAATCGGTGAAATCGAAATCTATTGCTCAGACCCTAGGAAATATTCATCCACAGAAAAAGAGTTCACTGCAACGGATGGAGTTCTAAACATTGTCAATGATGGTACTGTACCAGTTAGCATTGATTATGACATTACTACTACATCAGAAACCGGATATATTGGTATCGTATCAACTGAAGGAGTCATGCAATACGGAAAGATTGAAGAGCTTGATTCAGAAACATATCAACAAAGCGAACATTTAGTTAGCATCAACAATTTCTATAATTGTGCAGATGACACTAGTGGAACGGATGTAATGCATCCTCAGTACGGTTCGAATGGTACATTAGCCGAACACACTTGGTTTAATCAAAAGTTTATTGGATTTGGCACTGTTGGAACAAAAAAAGGGTCTGCGAGCGGTGGATTAAGAACCTTGGTAATACCTGCAGATTCAAATGGAGATACAAGTGGTGCTCAGAACTTCTATTGTTATTTTCATTTGTTGTTCTATGCAGGTCTAATGGGGCAAACAGGAGAAATGTGTATCAACTTCTTAACTGCAGACAATAAATTGATATGTGGTTGTAACTGGTACAAGACAGATACAGTAGGCAATACAGGACATTATGAGTTTTGGGCAAACGGCAAAATGCTTAGAAACTTCTCATATACAACTTCACATTTACACACACAAAATCCTTGGTATTGGAGTTGGGGACATTGCGATGTGTTAAAAGAAGGCGGAAACATCCGATTCTTCTACTGGGGAGGATATTACAATTATTATATTCCAGAAATTGCAAATATGAAGTGCGCTAAAATTCAGATTGCGTTCAAGCAATGGGGCGATAGAGGCGGTAATCAACTGATGTCAATGATGGGCTTTGATGTAATCAACTTCACAAAAAATAATGTATCAAAATGGAGAGATATTCCTAATAGATATCCTAATGGTACGAAAATTACAATTGATGGTAAGTCATCACACGTTTATGTAAACGGAATGTCTAGACCTCAAGATGAGGTTCTAGGAACTAAGTATTTTAAAGCACCAGTAGGCACTACAGAGATAAAGACTACGTGCTCAAGTTGGTCAAAATCAAAACCAACAGTAAAGGCTAGAATTAGGGAGGCATGGTTATAATGGAACAAATCAGAATAGCAGTATTAACTCCTTACGATAAGGTTCTAGCTTTTTTAGACAATACAGTGCCTAGCGCAATGCATTACTTTGATGAAACATTGCATACATACTTGAAAGGCTCAGCATATACATTTGAATTCACTACATTGACTGCACATGATGATGCAGCCTTTTTAGTTGAAGGAAATAAACTGAGCTTTACAAGAAAAAACAAAGGCTACTACTTAACTATCATGAACGTTGAAAAGGGCGGTGATACAACAACTGTTACCGCCTATGGTCTTTGTCTTGAGTTAACGAACGAATATGTAGATGCATATAAAGCTCCTAGAGCTATGTCATTTGCGGAATATGTAAGTGCGTATGGATTTGAGCAATCGTTCGTAATTGGCAAGAATGAGGTATCAGATAAACGTATTACACACGAATGGACTGGCAGTGATACAGTACTTGCAAGATTGTATTCAATCGCAAATGTATTTGATGCAGAATTAGAGTTTGTTACAAAATTAAACGATGATTATTCTTTAAAAAATGTTGTATTAAATATTTATCGTGCTCATTCAGATTCAGTTCAAGGTATGGGAACAGATAAACGCAGTACGATCTTAAGATATCCTAATGATGTTTACGGAATCACTAAAACAAGTGATATTACAGAGTTGTATACAGGTATCAGACCTACGGGTAATAATGGGTTACAACTTAACTCGATTAGTGGCCGTGTAGTAAAAGATTCAAATGGAAATGTTTTGTATAAAGTTCAAGGTAACAATATACTTGCACCTCAATCTAGAGATAGATTTCCTAGTACGTTATTAACAAATCATTCAAACGATATGTATGCAGTGCTAGTGTGGTCTTATGAAACTGAAAATGTCGAAACATTATATGGTCAAGCTTTGGCTCAATTGAAAAAGAATTGTGTTCCTAAAGTTACATACGATGTAGATGCATATATTGATGCTGATATTGGCGATACATTTACCATCGAAGATGCGGAGTATAGTCCTACTTTATATTTAGAAGCACGAATAACGGAACAAGAGATTTGTTTCACGGATTCCGAGAAGTGCAAGACTATTTTTGACAACTTTGAAGAAAAGCAATCACAGATTAGTTCGGCTTTGATCAGTGAAATGAACAAGATGATTGAATTGAAAAAAGTTTATGAAGGTTCAATCGTATCTTCAAATGGAGTTCTTTTTAAGACAGATTCAGATTCAACCAAATTAACTGCATTGGTAAAGGATGATGGTGTTGATATTACATCTAAGTATTCAATTATTTGGTACAAAGACGATGTGCAAATATCAACAAATCAAACTATCACAATTAGTGCATCAGACCTATCAGAAAAGGCCGTATATCGATTTAAAGCTTTGAGTGGTGAAATACTTAAAGCAAGTGCAGAAGTCACTGTAATGCGATTGCAAGATGGTCAGAATGGAACAAGTGCATATGTACATATTGCCTATGCCAACAGTTCAGATGGACGTGTTGATTTCAGTTTAACAGATTCAAATCGTAAATTTATTGGTCAGTATTCAGATTCAAAACAGTATGGCTCTGAAGACCCAACTAAGTACAGATGGAGTGCAATCAAAGGTGAAGATGGTCAGTCATTTGTGAGTGCTGAAGAACAGTTCTATTATTCAACATCACAAGCCGAATTAATCGGTGGTGAATGGTTCGTTGGTAATGTGGTTTATCAATCAGATAAATTCCTTTGGAAACGTTGGAAATGTATGTATGCTAACCCAAGTGAAATCAAGTACACGAAAGCTATTTTTGATAACACGTGGAATGAGATTGATGCAAAAATCGGTGAGATTCATACTCAAGTGTCTCAAGCAAATGTGCAATCAAAAGAAGCAGTTGAAAAAGCAACACAAGCTCAGACAGATGCAAGTAAAGCAAATGAATTGGCAAATACCGCTAACACTCAATCAAGCGAGGCTAAGCAACTAGCACAAGATGCGAATACTAGCACTGGTAAAGCACAAGAACAGATTGATGTGATTAAAGGAGATATCACTGATTCAAAGCAACAGATTCAAGATGCAGTTGATAAGGCAAATGCCAACGCTAGTGAAATTGCTACTGTAAAAGAAACGTATGCTACAAAAGTTGATTTAACTACTGAATCAAAATCTATTCATGCAGATGTTACAACTGAAATTGAAAAGAAAGTCGGTGAATTGTCGACTGCTGTATCAGAAACTTATGCTTCTAAGAGTGATTTAACAAGCATTGAAGGTAGTTTAAATACCAAGATTAAACAAAATGCCGATTCAATCACAACTCAAGCAAGTTCAATTGAAAAGTTGCAATCTGATACAACTAAAGCTCAGAAAGATATTATTGATGCAACAAAGAAAGCAATGGATGCTCAAACTCAAGCTAGTACTGCATTAAGTAATGCTCAAAGTGCTCAAACTCTAGCAGATGAAGCAAAGAAAAAAGCAGACAGTGCTCAAACTAACTTAGACAATGCTAATAAAGAATTGGCAAATGCAAAAGCTAATCTAGAATCAGTGACTGGTAGAGTTGATGCGACTGAGAGTGAAATTACAAAAGCTCAAACTAGATTAACTAATGCAGAAACTGCAGTCAAGAAAGCACAGACAGATGCAACTACTGCTCAAACTAATGCACAGACTGCAATCAATAATGCTAAGACTGCACAAACAACTGCAGATACGGCTAAAGCTAACGCAGAACAAGCTCAGAAAGATTTAAATGCATTAACAAATCGTGTTACTAAAACTGAAACTGCAATTAAGCAAAATGCAGAGGCGATTAAGTTACAAGCTACTTCAGTTACTGAAATTAAAGGAACTGCAGATAGTGCGAATAGCAATGCATCAAGTGCATTAAGTAAAGCTAATAGTTTAACTGATAGAGCTAATAAAGGTGAGTTTGACGGTCGAGGAGTTGCAAGTACATCTGTTGAATACCAAGCTTCTACATCTGGAACAACTGTACCTACTGGAACATGGGTTAAAGATATTCCTGCTGTTGCTGCTGGTTCATATTTATGGACTAAGACTACAACTAACTATACAAGTGGAGCTCCTACTGTTGGATATTCTGTAGCTCGTATGGGTGTTAACGGCGCAAAGGGTGACAAAGGTGATAGAGGAGCTACCGGAGCAACAGGTCTACAAGGTGCAACTGGAGCTACTGGCCCACAGGGTATAAAAGGTGATAAAGGCGCTACAGGTGCTGCTGGACCTCAAGGAGTTAAAGGTGATACTGGTGCGACTGGAACAGGTGTAGCAAGTATGACTCAACAGTATTACATGAGTGATTCGAAGACTACTCAAAGTGGTGGATCATGGGTTGAATCAATGCCTACCTGGTCAAATGGTAAGTATTTATGGACTAGATACAAAGTGGTTTATAAGAACCCTGCTTCAACAGTTTATACAACTCCTGTATGTGATAGCTCATGGGAGGCAGTTAATGAAGAACGTACAGAACGACAATCTGCCATTGAGACAAAAGCGAATGAAATTACTGCGAAAGTTAGCGAAACTTACGTATCAAATTCGGCTTTGAATCATTATAAAGAAGAAGTATCTACTCAGTTTAGCCAAACTAAGAGCGATTTTACGTGGTCAATTAATCAAAGCGTGACTGATGCTAAAAATGAAATGAACGGCCAAATAAATAGTGTAAATGGTAGATTGGATGGTTTGAAGCAAACCACAGACAACGTAAACAGTTATATGTCTTTCGATAATGATGCGTTGACTTTAGGTAAATCAGACAGTGCATTTAAAACTAAGATTACAAACCAAGAATGGTCGATTCAAAAGAATGGTGCGAAAGTTACTTATATAAACGATCAAACAATGTACATCACAGATGGACAATTCACACAGTCTTTGAAAGTTGGTGCATTTGGATTCGTGCCAAGAGCAAATGGCTCGCTAGACTTCAAGAAAGTAGGGTGATTAAATGGCAGAATTTAGTGGTGGAATACAAATTGGTAGTGGTCAGTGGGATAAATACTCGTTAATATTACGAATCAATGAAATATCTTATTCTGTTGAAAACAACACATCATATGTAGAGTGGTGGGTTGGTATTCGATCTAATACGCAGTACCATACACACAATGGAATTCCAGAAACATTTAAAGTATCCGTGAATGGTACTCAAGTGTTAGATCAAAGCTTTACACCTAATGTTCCAGCTGGAACTCTTGTTGGTGTAAAAAGTGGAACGGTAACTATTTCACATGATGCAGATGGTTCAAAAACAATTTCAGCAAGCGCATCTTTCAGTGGAAGTAACTCTGGATATTATGCACCTATTACTGGTTCTTGCAGTGGTACTGTTAAATTGACAACTATTCCAAGAGCATCAAGCATATCTATTGATAGCCCTAGCATTGAATGTGGTAAAACTATAAATATTAATGGCTCGAGTGCTTCAAAAAACTTTACACATAAAATCTACGCAACATGGAATGGTAAAACAAGTGAATTAACAACGATAAGTGGGACATTAACACCCACTTTTTCTTATACGATTCCTACCGCATGGGAAAAGGACTTACCTAATTCGACAAGCGGAATTGCTACATTTACATTAGAAACATTCAGTGGTTCAACTTCGGTTGGCTCAAAATCAGTAAATGCAACAATTAAAGTAAGAAGTGGAGTCGTTCCTAGTGTTGGAACGGTCTCGATATCTGATATAAATTCAATCTGCGTAGGAATAGGTCAACATGTTCAAAGTCAATCAAGAATAAAGTTCTCAATTGCTACAAGTGGTAGTCAAGGCTCAACTGTTACATCTGTATCAACTAAATTTGAAGGACAAACATACAATGATAGTTCATTTACTACAGGTACTGTACAGGGAAGTGGCAAGTTGTCGTACACAATCACAGTTACAGATTCACGTGGTCGAACTTCATCTAAGAGTGGTTCGGTCACTGTATCTGCATACAGTCCCCCAAGCTTAACGAATGTAACTGCAAAACGTGCTAACTCAAGTTATGCGATTGATGAGGCAAGTGGTACATATGTTTTATTACACTTCAAAGTTGGATTTACTAGTTTAAGCAATAAGAATGTAACATCATTCTATATTCAATATCGAGCAAGTGGAGCTGGTTCATGGACGAAAATAAATTCGTGGGATAGCAACTATACTCTTGAGCAAGATTACAAAGCAGGTAATTTATTCACATCTGCAACAAGCTCTTATGAAGTAGCTTTCGGTGTTAAGGATAAGTTCATGAATGACTATTCATGGCAAATATTTACTGTAGCACCTACTTACTCGTTAATTAACTTTGGTAAAGATGGAAGATCATTAACGTTCTTCGGTCAAGATGGAAACCAAAAAGATACATTAACTGTACTAGGTGATATTGTAGCTCCAATTTTCTTAAATAAGATATTCCCGGTTGGCGCAGTCTATATCACATACGATAAAAAGAACCCAGGAACATTCTTGGGTGGAACTTGGGAACAGTTCGGTCAAGGTCGAACTTTGGTCGGAGAAGGTACTGGAAACGATGGTAGTACAAGTATGTCCTTTACATCCAATTCTGAAGGTGGTGAATACTATCATACGTTATCATATTCTGAAATGCCTGCTCACGCACACGAAGTTGGTATATGGGATACATCTGGGTCTTTAAAGACTAATCCGTGGGAATTTATGACTATTTACGGTTCGCATCATTCTGATGATCAAAGTCACAATGTAAACAGTATTCATACAAATGGATCTGGTGGCAATATTCCACACAATAACGTGCAACCATATTTAGTTGTTTTCTTTTGGCGAAGGGTAAAATAGCTACTTGATACGTCTCCAAAAGTAAGTTACCACGTAAGGTTGTACATTATCGTGAGGTTTGTTTCCGCCTGTTGGCCATGTTTGACCGTACCAATAATAATTAGTTCTATTAGCACGTTCAGTGGCTCTCGTAAAAGGCACATCACTATATGGATTACCATATAATGCAGTGGTTACATCAGTTTGTTGGTCTAAGATCCAATGCGTATGGCTCGGTAGCTCTTCACGTGTAAGTTTATGATAGTAGTCACCGCCAATCCTTCCAGCAGTAAATGACATACATAAACATTATTTCGTTCTTCGCCAGAAATAAGTAACGATATAAGGTTGAATATTATTGTCTTTATGATAACAGATACAGGGACTTACTATGCTTTGGTCATTTATTGCTGTC
>OGXE01001931.1_pt1 | contig 16539 bp, 18 predicted proteins | sample 1576181 | NCBI WGS metagenome assembly OGXE01 (sample SAMEA3541478, study PRJEB24748) | human gut metagenome | biome: human gut; feature: human-associated habitat; material: faeces | place: China | collected 2012 | reverse complement strand
TTTCTTGCTCCGGCTCATAAGTCGCCCAGCTCCGGGGGCTTCTTCTGCGGGGCAGGCTTGTCCGGGCTTTTCCGTTCCGCGCACTCCCGTTTTGCGTCCTCCAGTCGCTCCCGGATGGAAGGCTTTTTCTCCGGCGTGGTCCTGCGCGCCTCGGTCTGGGCTTTCTCCAATTCCTCACCACGGCGGCCGTTGTTGATGATCCCGTCGATCATGCCGTAGTCATCCTCCAGGGTCATTTCCGCCGTGCGCAGCGGGTTTTCCGGCTCCACGGGAACGGATACGATCTGCCCGTTGATGCTGGCGAACAGCTCCGGCCGCTTGAATTGCTCGGTGTATTTCTGGATCATGTCCGGGGGCAGGGACGCAAAACTCTCCGGCCCCAGGCCCACCACCAAGAAGGTGCCTGCCACAATGTCGTAAATCTCCCCATGCTCGTCCCGGAGAGAGCGGTTCAGGTCCAGACCGATGAGCTTGCCCTCGTCGTTCAGCACCAGCCCCACCGGATCGTCAAAGGGATAGGAGGCGGCAATGTCGCCGCCCACCTCCGCTTGCAGCGCATGGAGGCCGGGGTCGATTTCCTTCACATAGGGTTCCTTCATGGGCTCCACCACCAGGACAGTCAACTTCTCCGGCGCGGTATGTTCGGGTGCGTCTCCGCTGGGGATGGCAAAGGCGCGGCTGCCGTTGGCCATGATGAGATACTTTCCGTCCTCGGACTCGTGGTGGAAACCGTATCCGGCCGCCTCCATCTGTTCCCGGCTCATATCCGTCACATGGAAGGTGCCCCTGGGAGTCCGCACCGTCTCGCCGGTCTCTCGGTCATCCGGGGTGGGCGCCGCTTGCTGCCCGTACAACTCCGCTTCATACTCCCGGTTTGCCTGCTCCGCAAAGGACAGCATCTCGTCCACATGGGACTGATCCGGGTTTTCAATGGCCTCCCGGATCGCCTGGGGGTCCACATCCAGAAATTCCTCATAGCCGGTGGCGTCCTTGAACTTCTCGATCTCCGAAGGCAGATAGTCCTCCTGGGTCTGCCCCAGGGCGGCCAGTTTCTCGTCCAGGGCGGAGATGCGCCCGGCCATCAGGTTTTCGTAGATTTCTTCCTTTGCCGCGTGTTCCTCCGGGTGCTCGGCGGCATACTGCGGATCGTTCTGCCGGAAAAACTCGTCCATATCGTAGGCAAGGTCCATGGCCCATTCCGAAATTTCTTCTTCGGGGATGTCATCCTGGAAGGTCATTACTCGGTATTCCTCCGGGATGCTACCGCGCTCACCATCGTAATACTCATGGAAGCTGTCCCCGGTATCCCGCACATAGCCCAGGTCGGTGAACTGGCCGCTTTCCTCCAGGGCGATGTCCCGCCCGTAGGCTTCATAGTCGATGTAATTGCGCAGATGCTCCGGCACCTGCATGGCGTCCAGTTCCTCGATATAATACCGGCCCAGATCATCGTGGTCATGGATGTCGGGGTAAACATCGTAACAGTCCAGGTTTTCCGTCAGGTTGATAAGCTCCTGGATGCTGCCCGTGTGATCGCCGATCTCCATAGCCGCCTGAAACCGCTCATATTCATCCTGGCTCATATCATCCAGTTTGGAAGCCAGGTAGTTCAGCTCGTCCAGGTTTGCATACTCACCCAGCAGGTCATAGAGGCCGTCCACATAGCAGTCGTAGTCCGTGATGAACCATTCCTCATAGGTCTGCCCGAAGTCGTCCTTCGCACCGATCCCGATACGCTCAAAGACCTTTTTCAGTTCCTCCGCCGTGGTGGGGAACTTCACCCATTCGCCCACAAGGGCACCCTCGTTATATTTGCCCAGGTTGGTGATGAAAGCGGCAAAGGGATAATCTTTGTCATAGTCATAATGGGGCATAACGACACCTCCTTACAGTTCCGGCGCAGACTTTTCCCGATGGGGCTGCGCCTTGCTCTGATTGGCACATTCCTTCCGGCTCTGCTCCAGCCGCTCCTTGATGGAGGGCTTTTTCTCCGTCTGCCTCTCCCTGGGACGCTCATGCTCCCACTCGTCGCCGGAAAGGGTGAGATACCCTTTACTGGTGAAGCACCCCTGTTCCTCCCGCATGGCGTGGTTGCCGAAAGGAACGGGATCAATGGCGTCCAGCAGCTCCGGGGGCAGAAGGACATCCAAATGCTGCGCCAGATAGCGCCAGCCCACATCCTCCACCTTGCGGATGTTGGGCTCCAGAATGAAATACTCGGTATTCGCGGGAAACTCCCGGAACTGCTCCAGGGTGGTCAGTCGGAAGGGAGACTCCTGGACAGCGGCCAGGAGGTCACGGTCCTCCGGGGAAAGTCCGGCAAGCGCCTGGGCCGCTGCCTCCAGTTCGCTTGCGTCACCGCCTGCGGGGAGCAGCGGCTTCAAATGCTCCATGAAGTTGACCTCGGTTTTACTTTTTGCCATGCACACCATCCTTTCGTTTGGGAAACTCCAACTTGAAATTGACATACTTGCCGCCGGTATCGTCCAGGATCACCACGGCGTCATAGGTGGAACCTTTCTTCTCCGACCACATCCCCTTGACGGAAGTGTGGCCTTTTTTCAGAAGGTCGGCCGCCATCTTCCGGGTCATTTCCTTGCGGCGGCTGGTCCAGAAACGGTCATTCTTCCACATGACAAACTGGCAGGCCCGGTCCGAACAGGCGAAATTCTTCTTGCCTTCATAGACCGGCTTGCCGCAGCGGGGGCAGAGGCCCACCGTCTCTTTCTCCGGCTGGAACAGCTTTTGCCCATCCTCGGAAATGTGGGAGTATTTCCGCACCAGCTCCGCCGCCATTGCCTCGATCCCGTCCATGAAGTCCTCCGGCGACGCCTGGCCCTTTGCCACCTCGTTCAACCGCTGCTCCCAATCCGCTGTGAGCTTGGGAGAGGTCAGCAGCTCCGGCAGCACCGTGACCAGGTTAACGCCTGCCTTTGTAGGGATCAGGTTCTTGCCCTTGCGCTCCACGAACCCGCCGGACACCAGCTTTTCAATGATGGCCGCCCTTGTCGCCGGGGTGCCCAGGCCCTTGCGTTCTGCCTCGTCCGGCATATCTTCCTTGCCCGCATTCTCCATGGCCGACAGAAGGGTGTCCTCCGTGTAGGGCTTGGGGGGCGAAGTGAAGTGCTCGGTGACGGAGGCGGAGACCGGCTCAAAGACCTGCCCCTCGGTCAAGGCGGGAAGAACACCCTCGGCATCTTCATCCTCCGGCTTCTCCTTCAGGGAGGAACGGAACACCTCCTGGATGGCGCGCCAGCCCTGGGAAAGCACCTGCTTTCCTTTTGCCGTGAAGGTATGTCCGCCGCAATCAAAGGTGGCCGTGACCGCCTCATACACGAAAGGCTCCGCCGCCGCACACAGCAGCTTGCAGCAGACCAGCAGAAGGATATTGCGCTCACCCACAGGCAGCCCCGGAACGTTCGCTTTCTCCAGTTCCAGCGTCGGCAGGATCGCGTGATGGTCAGATACCTCCTTGTCGTTCACCAGCGCCAGAACATCGGGGAAAAACTCCGGGCAGGCATCGAAGGGCGTCACCCGTGCTGCCAGATGCAGAACCACGGAGGCGGTCTCCGCCATGTCGCCGGTCAGATACCGGCTGTCCGTGCGGGGATAGGTCAGCAGCTTCTTTTCATAGAGCGATTGGGCGTAGTCCAGGGTTTGCTTGGCCGTGTAACCGAACACCCGGTTCGCCTCCCGCTGCAAGGTGGTCAGGTCGTACAGTTTGGGCGGGTTCTCCGTCTTTTTCTCCCGCACCAGGGATACACACACGGCCCGCTGCCCGTCACAGGCATCCCGGATGGCCTGGGCGTCCTCCGGGGAAACAATGCGGTCGCTGACCGCCTCGGCCCCCTCCAGCGCCAGCCGCACATAATGGTATTTCTCCTTGCGGAACAGGACGATCTTACTGTCCCGGTCGGCCAGCATCGCCAGGGTGGGCGTCTGCACCCGCCCAATATTTAACGTTCGATGATACAACACCGAAAAGAGCCGTGAGGCATTGATACCAATAAGCCAGTCCGCCTTTTGGCGGCAAAGCGCCGATTGATACAGCGGGTCATAGTCCGCGCCGGGGTGCAGGTCGGCAAAGCCCTCCCGGATTGCCGCATCCTCCATCGAAGAAATCCAGAGACGGGAGAAAGGCTTGGAACATCCGGCAGCCTCATAGACCAGCCGGAAGATCAGCTCGCCCTCGCGTCCCGCGTCGCAGGCGTTGACCAGTTCCGTCACATCGGGGCGCTCCATCAGGGAACGGAGAATGTGGAACTGGTCAGCCTTTTCCTCGGACACCACATAGTGGAAGGGGGCGGGCAGGATGGGAAGGTCCTCATACCGCCACTTCTTATAGCGGTCATCGTAGGCGGCCGCGTCCGCCAGTCCCACCAGATGACCAATGCACCAGGAAATGAGCCAGCCGCCGCCTTCAAAATAGCCATCGGCCCTGGATGTGACACCCAGGGCCGATGCGATACTCTTTGCTACACTCGGTTTTTCGCAGATCACCAATTTGCTCAATTCTGCTCCTCCTGTTCTCCCTGTTCAGGAATGTCCTCGTTTTCGTATTCCTCGTCCTCGAACTCATAGTCGTCCGGGTCGGCGCTGACCTTTGCGCCCTGCTTGGGCTTGATGAACTTGATGTAGGCGAAGGCTCCGCCACCGCCCAGAGCCGCCAGCAGCAGGATCAGCACCAGGGCGCCGCCGCTGCCGGACTCCTTCTCCGGCTCCGGTTCAGGCTCCGGCTCCACCTCCGGCGCTTTCCCGGCACACTCGCTCATATTCACCGCGCAGACCGGACAGGCGGTATTTACCGCACCAGCCTGGCATTTCTCGGTGCAGGTACAAGCAGCTGGCTTTTCCTCCGTCTGTCCGTCCTCCAGCAGCGCCATCAGGTCGGCTTCATCCACCTGGTTCAAGAAGTGAACGGCGGTCTCCTTGTCCTCGTTGGCCCGGTCGATCAGGATGTAAAAATAGTTGCCCGCTTTTGTGGTCACGGTGATAAGCTGTTTGTCGCCGTAATAATCGTCCACCAGCGTGGCGTTGCCCTCCGGGGTAAGGGGCTGGCCCTCCGGCTCCATGCCCCCGGTGGCGGGTTCCTCGGTGGGTTCCGGCGTCGTCTCGGCGGACTCTCCCGTGTAGTAGTCGCCATCCCCACCGCCCGCAAAGGCGGTGACGGAGAAGGCGGTCATGCACAGGACCACCACCGTCAGGGACGCCAAAAGGCGGAAAACTCTGTTACGCTTCATCTTCGCCGTCCTCCATTCCTTTCATATCCTCGTCGTCGGGGTCCGGCGCCGCCTCCGCCTCCATCATCCCGTCGGGCAGGGTGATAAGGCCGCTGGCGTAGGCCTTCAGGAAGGCGGTCAGCTCCTTGTTGTCCATGCGCACCGCCTTGACCATGCGGACGATCTCCAGGTTTTCTTCCTCGGTGAGCTGCGCCTCCAGCTCCCGAAGTCGCTTCTGCTGGGCGGAGATCTTCTCCTTCGTCTTTTCGATGTCTTTGCGAATCTTCTCAACCGTTGCCATGTGTGCAAAACTCCTTTCCAAATCGTTCTCTCCAGGAATAGTTCCGCCCCAGGCCCTTGACCGTTTTCAGGTTTTTCCGGGCGTTGTCCTCCAGCGCCAGGGCGCGGCGGAACAAATCGGGATGCTGCTCCCGCAGGGCGGTGATCTCGTCGGGTTTCATGCTGGGACAGAAAAAACAGGACGATTTTCCCGGCTGGGGCAGCCCTGCCGCCTCGATCTGCCGGATGCAATCGTCCCGCGTCCATCCCCATTCCATCAGGGGATACCACTTGCTGTATTTTCGGTCGGCCAGGTCTCCCAGCAGCACCTTGTCGCTGCGGTAGCCCTCGCCCGCGTCGTAGCCGATGAACTTGACCACCCGTTTGCCCGCCGCCCACGCCTTTTGACACGGCGGGTAATGGTTGCAGAACTTTTCCTGCGGCCCGATCTTGTGTTTCAGGGAACACCGCTTGAAGCCGTAGGCAATGGACGGTAGGCTGCAACTTTGCAGACATTCATCCTCCAGCGTCAGCCGTTTCCCGTCACGGGTGGTCTTATACACTCTGATAATGGGAGGCATCCCGTGGTCCTTCAGCCAGCGGTCCATCACCTCCAGATAGGCGTAGGTGTGGGGATGCTCTGCCCCCGTATCCGCAAAGAGAATCAGGTCCACCGGGATACGGTGCTGGTGCAGCCCGATCAAAAGGGCGGTGCTGTTGGCGCCGCCCCCATAGGAAACCATATTGATGCTTCATCACCTCCATCAGTTGTACGGCGGTCTGCCGTATGCGTAGAAATGGGACTGCCAGTAGCTCGTGTTCAGGTTGGAATACTGGATGGGGTCGCCGCAATGCAGCATCATCCCGTCGCCCACATAAATGCCTACATGAGATACGCCGGTTGTGTCGTAGGTGCCCACGAAGAACACCAGATCGCCGGGCTGGGGGTCGGATACTGGGGTGGAAATATTGTAGAGCCCCTGTGCGCCCAGCCGCCCGGTATTGCACAGGCCGCTGTTGGTCAGCACATAACTGACGAATCCGCTGCAATCGAAAGAAGTGCTGGGACTGCTGCCGCCCCACACATAGGGATAACCCAGGTATTTTTCCGCCTCGGTAATGAGGGTGTTGAACCGCTCGTCCGTCAGGTATTCAGCGGGAATCTCCCAGGCGGTGGGAGGGTTGTCGATGTACTTGTTCACATACCCGGAGGACGGGAACAGATCGGGGCGGTTGCCCAGGGTGGACATATAGGTGGCATACAAGGAAAGCTGTTCCTCGCCCATCATGTAGACAGGCACATGGGAGAGGTCGAAGTTTTCCAGCGTGACGGTGCAGATGGTCCAGGTATAGGGCACCCGAACCGTATAGGTGTTGCCCTCGCTGTCCGTCCGTGTCTCCGTCCGATAGCGGGTCTCCGTGGTCACGGTTTCGGTGAGAATGTATTGCTTGTCAAAGAGGGTTTGAAGGTCGCCCTGTACCTGGTCAATGGTGAACACCCCTTCATGGAGTGCCGACAGAATGGAGATCAGCACATAGGGGTCGTGCTCAATCTCGTCCAGATCAAAGTGATACTCGTCATAGTCGTGGGTGGCCTCGTAGGTATCCAGATACTCCCGCAATTCATCCTCTTTGGCGCAGTAGGCTTCTTCCGCCGCCAGCATGTCGGCATCCTCGGAGAGATAGGAAGATGCCATGATATTGGACACCCCGCCGCCGAACATGGAGGAACAGGATTGCAGGGAGCCAAGCAGCATCACCAGCAGAAGGCCGATGCCGCCCACGATCAGCGCGCCCTTCCAATGCCGTTTCAGGAAAAGGGCGGTGCGCTTGGACTCCTGAGCGGTTTTCTTGGCCGCCTTTGCCGTGGCCTCCGCTGTTTTCCCGGCCTGGGCGGTCTTGCCCGCCGCCCGGTATGCCGCCGCATATTGCTTTTGCAGCTTCCGTTTCTGCCACAGGCGGGAGATGAGATTGGATGCAAGCTGGGGGTTCTCCGCCACGGCTTTCCGATAGTAGAAATCCGCATTGGCCTTGACCGCCGCCTGCTCCGCCTTTGCCGCGTCCCGCCAGGGTTTCAGCTTGCGTTCCGCCCGCCAGTTCTGGACACGGCGGTTTCCGTAACCCACAGCCTTCTCAACGCTGCGTTCCCCCAGGTGGCCCGACTGGACGCCGGAATTTTCCTGCTCCACCTCCCGGACCTTGCCGTGGATGGCGGCGCCTGCCTCCTGGATGGGGCGGGACAGCGGATTGGTATGCTGGGGGGATGGCGGTTTGGACGGAACAGCAGCCTTTGCCGCATCAAGCCGGTCCGCCGCTTTATCCGACTTGCGGATGGCCCCTTGCAGCTCCGGCGCCGCCCGGTCTGCCTCGGTAAACTGCAATCGGGAGGATGGGCGGCCCGTTGCCGCCTCGCCCTCCCGGTAGGTTCTGCGCTGTTTCCGGCGCTTCTTCTTGGCTGCTGCCTGTACCCGGTACAGTTCCGCACGGTCCACCGCTTTTCCAGCGGCGCCCGCCGTGTCGCCGGATGCAGAATGGTCCTGCTCCGGCGTCCGGTCAGAGGGATAGGTCGTCTCGCCCGTGACCAGATTGACGGATACCGCCCCGTCACGGGTCATCTTCTGCGCCTCCTTTTCGGGGGCTTTCCATTCTTTCAAGGTGCGTCACCTCCTGTTCCATAGGGGCAGATGTTGACACAGGCCCCGGTTTCGATCATGGCGATGTACTGGAAAATGGGATAGGCCTGGGGCGGGCAGACCGCGTTCCCCAAGGTTTTCAGCCGCAGCGCCCGGTTGTCGGTATCCTCGGTCATGCGGGGGACTCCTTCGGGCTCGGCACGCCATAGGATGCGTCCGTCCATTTCGGGGGGAATCCCATAAGCCATTCCACCCAGTCCGGGTTCAGCGCCGCTTTCTCGGAAAGGGGCTGCTCCTGCCGGATCACCTGAGCCGACAGGTTGGAGGACGGGGATTTGTCCCGGAAGGCCGCCGGTTTCAAAGTGGAGCGGTAGCCCTCCGATGCTGCCGGGGTCAGGTAGAACACCGCCGCCGACAGGGACAGGCTCCAGATCGACCCGTCCTTGTTCCGCTTGCGGAATATCCCGTTGTCCGACAGGTACACATCCAGGTTGGCAGCGTCCCGCCCCGTGGATTTGTCGGAGGCAAGGGGTGTGGGAAACATCAGCCGCGACGATAAAAGTTCGCTGGCGCTCATGCCATGCGCCGACACCGCAAGCCGGAAATACGAATGGGAGAACAGCGTATCCCGCTTTTGCCAGGTCAAAGATCGTTTTGTCGAGCCCCATATTGATGAAGCCAGCAACATTTTCCCCAAGCACCCAACGGGGCCGCAGTTCGGCAATAACGCGGCACATCTCCGGCCACAGGTAGCGTTCATCCGCAAAGCCCCGCCGTTTTCCTGCGGTGGAGAAAGGCTGGCACGGGAATCCGCCGGAGAGGATGGTAATGGTTTCAAGTCCTGTTTTTTCAAAAAACGCCTCCTTCGTGAATGTGGTGATGTCGCGGAACTTCGGCACATCCGGCCAATGTTTTTGCAGGATGGAATAGGGATAGTCCGCCCACTCGCATTGACAGACCGTTTCAAAGCCCGCCGCCTCCGCCGCAAGGTCCAGCCCGCCGATGCCGGAAAACAGGCTGACATGGGTGAGCTTATTCATGGCTGATCTGCTCCCCAGGGATCAGCTCCGCCCGGAACCGCTTGATGACCGCCGCCTCCAATTCATCCTGACAAAAGTTGCTGTCAGCGGAAAGACCCAGCTTGCGGCGCAGCCTGTTCAGCGTCTTTTCATAGTTCCCGTATTTCTTTTGCAGTCGGAGAAAATCTTTCTCGTTCTGTGCCTGCGACAGACACTTGGCGATGCTGTACCAGGTTACCAGGAACATGTGCAGTTCGCTCACCAGCAGCCGGAATCCGCTGCCGGGGATCAGATAGTGTTCCTCCTGGCGGCCGCCGCCCGGTTCGGGTTCGTCGTCCTCACACTCCACATAGAAGGCGTCCAGCTCGCACAGCTCCCGCGCCTTCATCCCGGCAAGGTCCGCCTTGTCGCCGAACACCAGGTAACGGCCGGGAATGTTCCAGGCGTCAAACTTGTCATCGGCGATCTGGCCGTACCGCTTCGCCGCCGCAATGAACGCCTCCACATCCTCCCGGTCCTTGATTTTTCCGGCAAGGAAGGCAAGCTGATGAAGCAGCCCGTAGAGATGCACTTCCTCGTCGATATGTGCCTCATAGGTCTTTTCCTCGATGACATACAGCTTTTCCTGTTCCATATCCTTATCCCATCCTTTCCTTCCATTCCAGCCGCATTTGCCCATCATCCAGCAGCAGACGGATCACATTTTTGCCCTGGGGCGTAATCAAGGTCTGCTGTCCAAAATGCCCATATTTCCAGAAGTCCTTCACACGGAATAATCCGTTATTGGAGGGCTTGGCATAGGGCAGAAGGTATCCGGCCGGGCAGCGGTACAGAAATCCCGCGTCCATCAGGAAACGGCAAAACGCACGCTCCCCGATTTGCAGTTCTTTCGCCGTGGCTCGGATATTGGTGCAGTTTTCTTCATGGACAAAGGCGTCATAAAAATCTGCTTTCGGCCGCAGCCGTTCCACCTCGCCGGAGAGCTGCCGGTTTTTCTCATGCTCGGCAAGAAGCTGGTCGGCAAAAGCCAGCAATATTTCCGGTTTTTCCGCCGCCTGCTCCAGAAGGGAGGCAGTCATGTACCCGCCCGTCTTGCGGATCATGGGGAGAACTTCGTCAAACACCCATTTTTCAAAGCGTTCCGCACCAGGCAGCCGACTATGAACGATCAGGCGGTACACATCACCCTCCGGGATGAATGTCAATTCCTGTACGCCTCCTTCTGTAAGGGCGCCCCGTTTCAGGGCCCCCTTACAATGCGTATTGATGGCGTTCCTCGGTTTTGCATATCCCAGGGCTTTCGCAACATCAAATCCGCAAAACAGATAATTGCCGTTTTCTTCGATCACTCGGATGCTGCCAAATTCGCGGTTATTGAAAACCGCCATCTTGTTATCCATTCTGGTCCTCCTTTTCGTCGTCCACAGTTTCGTGTGCAACCTCGCTGGGCTTGGTGGTGAGCAATTTATAGAGCTCGGTGTCTTTCGGGAAGTCATCCGCAAAGGGCAGGATGACATTGTTGAAGAACAGCAGCCCGTGGCCCGGCTCGGAGTTGGTCACATAGGCAAGCTGCTCCGATGAAATGTTCAGCCGCTCCGCCAGTATCTTCCGGTCTCCCGCCGCCTGGTTGAGCATATAGATGAAGTCGCTGTTTTCCAGGATGTTTTCGATCTCCGGGGAGGAAAGCAGGTCTTTGGGGTTCTGGGTCGCCCCGGTAGGGATACCGCCCCATTTTCTGAACCGTTTCCAAATCTCGGCGCTGTATGCGGCGGTCTGTTCCTCCTTCAGCAAAAGGTGGAACTCGTCCACGAAATACCAGGTGGAGCGCCCGATAGCCCGGTTGATGGTAACGGTGTTCCACACCGCATCCTGAACAATGAGCATCCCCGGCTTTTTCAGGTTCTTGCCCAGGCCCTTGATGTCAAAGCAGACAAGGCGGTTGGAGATGTCCACGGTGGTACGGTGGTTGAAGAAGTTCAGCGAACCGTTCACATAGAGGTCCAGCGCCTGGGCCACTCGGTCGGCCTCCGGGATGTGCTGGGACAGAAGGGCGTTCATCAGGTCGCCCAGAATGGGCATATTCTCTGGCCGGGGATCGGCAAAGTAGGGCTGGTAGATCATCTGTACCGCCCGGTCAATGACGGTTTTCTCGATGGCCTCCAGCCCCGTCTTGCTGCCCATGATGAGCTCGCAGAAGGATAAGACGAAATCACTTTTCAGCGCCAGCGGGTTTTCTTCCTCGGAGTAGTTGAGGTTGATGTCCAGAGGGTTCACATAGTCGGTGCTGGACGGGGACAGCCGGATCACCTGACCGCCCAATCGCTTCACCAGGGGCGAATACTCGTCCTCCGGGTCGCAGATGATGACATTATCCTGGGTCATCAGCATGATAAAGGTGATCTCCCGCTTGCAGCTCATGGATTTGCCGCTGCCGGGGGTGCCGAACACAAGACCGTTGGGACAGCGGGATTGCTTGCGGTCCAGCAGGATCATGTTATTGGAAAGGGCGTTGAGCCCGTAGTACATGGCGTCGCCGCCCATGAACACCTCCTGGGTGACGAAGGGGACGAACACCGCCAGGGCCGAAGTGGTCAGGCTCCGTTCTATCTTGATGCGGTTGAGCCCCAGGGGAAGGCTGCTCATAAGCCCGTCCTCCTGCTGGAAGTCCAGCCGGGTCAGAAGGCAGTTATAGGTCTGGGCGACGCTGGCCGCCTGGGATACGGCGATCTCCAGCTTTTGACGGGTCTCCGCCGTGTGCAGCACCAGGAAGGTCATGTTGAACATTCTCTCGTTGCGGGATTGCAGGTCGGTGAGCAGGTCCTTTGCCGCGCCGCCGTATGTAGAGAGGTCCGAAGGAAGGATGTCCATATCGTAGCCGCTGCGCACCGCCCGCTTCTGCTCCTGTATCTTCATGGCGTCCAGGTCGGTGATCTTCCGCTTGACCATTTTGATGGCCTCGTTCTGGTTGATGCCCCGGATGTGCATGGTCACCATGATATTTCCGTCCGCCTCCATGAAGTCGGTGAGGATACGGTCGTGCATCTCGGGCGCCAGGATTTGCAGGAAGGACACCGCCCCATACCGCTTTCCGATGCGGAAGGTGCGGGTCTCCCCGAAGTGGAAGGAGGACGGAGAAATGAAGTCCTTCACCGAAAGGCCGCTGGCCGGGAGCCAGTCCCATTCAAAGGCGAACTGCCCGCCCTCCGGGTGGAGGATGTTGTAAAGCAGCTCCAGCCGCTCCTTTCCATCCAGCACATGAGCGGCCGCACCCATGACCTTGAAGCGGTTGAGGGTGTCGGTCTCAATGCGGGCAAACCGCGCCCGGGCCGCAGGGAGGTTCTCCGCCTCGATGGTCAGGGTCACATACTTGGTTTTCACATAGCCGTTGTTGCCCCGCTTGTACTGCATCCGCAGGATGTCCACCGCCTCGTCCCGGATGGGGTCCAGGTCGTTGCCCTGCCTGCGGATGCCGAACATTTCATCGGCGGCGCTGCCTCCGCTGCGACTGTCCAAAGAGACCTGAACACCGATGGAGGGGTCGTAGCCGTTGTAGAAATCGCAGAGGCTTTCAAAGATGCTCCGCTGATCCTCCGGCCCCGCCAGGCGGTAATTCACATCCTCAAAGGCAATGGTCTTGGAGAAGGCGCCGCCCTCCAGCCTGCACAGACCGTCCGGGAACATATTCTGAAACGGGATGCTGTCCTGCACCGTATGGGCTTTTCCGTCGCCCTTCGCCTGCCGGATCACCGCCTCGATCTGCTTGCGCTCGGCACGGGTGAGCTTACGCTTTGCCGGTTTTTCTGCCTTTTCTCGCAATCCGCTTCACCTCCTGTTCCAGTTGGGATTGCCGCACCAGGGCGGAATAGAGATTGTTTGTCTGGTAGATGCGTACCTTCGGCCGGATGAATTTGTTCTGGATCAGATGCCCCAGGAACACTTCCAGCGGCTGCCCGTTCTTCTCATACATGGCGAACAGGAAAAAGGGCAGCATCACCAGGATCATGCACAGCGCCGCCGTGGTAGTTCCCAGGCTCGCCTTTGCCAAAAAGAAAAGCGGCACGCCTACCAGCGCCGCCGCTCCGAAACAGATCACTTGTCGTTTGGTCAGCCCGAACAGGACCTTGCTCTGTATCCGACTCAGGTCCTTCGGGATTGTTACATAAGCCAATGTTTCACACCTCCTTCTTCATCGGCGCATAGTCCTTAAAATCTGATACGGAATGAAAAATCCGTTTATTATTTACCCATCTTTGCAGATGGCGGGTAATGCGTGGAGCCGTGGGACGCTCATAGATCATCACATAGGGATCATATCCCAATGCCCGCAAGGTGTTTACCCGGTACAAATCCTGTTCATGGGTGCTGCCGTAATTGGTCAGGACATAGACACGGCGGTTTCGGTCGCTCTTTATGGAAGTAAGTTCACGAAAGCGACGGAAATACTCCGTCAGGTCCTCGTCCGGTTATCCCATGCGAAATGCACCGCTTTTGTCCGCACTTTGTTCAGTAGAGATACATTATCACGGCTGATAAGGCGAATATCGAGCCCCTGGGTAAAGTCCACCAGCGCCCGGCTCTCAATTAGCTGTTCAATGAGCCTTTCATGGTCGGGACAGGCAAGCAGGTTCGGGTCCATCAGTTTGATTTCTTCCTCACCATTCCAAAACTCGGAAAGATCAGCCACCCGGACGCTCCTGCGCCCTTCTTTTTTGCTGACAATACAAAATCCGCAGTTCCTTGGACAGCCACGGCTTAAAAAGCCGTAGGCTGTACCTAAAAACCGCGGATATAGAAAATAGTCCGGCCGAATATGCTCGATCTCATGCGGGAGGTTTTCGCCGGGGCCGTAACCTGTACCGCCCTGGATGACCTTATCCGCATTGCTCACCTGTATGGTGTCTTTGGAATAGGTGTCTGTAAATACCCGGCTTTTATAAACAAGGTCATATTGCTTTGCAGGGTCCCACCATTCCACCCGATCCCCGTGTCTGGTGTGATACTCCGAGAGCTTCATCAGGCACAGGTTGGGAAAATTGTGCGAGTCCACATCAATAAGGCCTACTCTCAAATATCTGCCTCCTTTAGTGGGCGCCGAACAGGGATTTTGCAAGGCTGCCGGTCTTGAACAATGTGTAGCACAGCAGAACCGTATAGCCCATGCACCCCCAGATGGCAGCGGATATGTTGTCGCCGGATGTGGAGATGCCCTCCACCAGCACGGCATAGATGCCCACGCAGATCATAATGAGGAAGGCCTGGAAGCCCAGGGCCAGCAGGGAGCGAAGGTAGTTCTGCCCCGTGGAGCCCCATTCCCGGTTGACCATCGTGGCAAAGGGAATCGGCCCTATGGAGGTGACCAAATACACCTCAATCATTCTGCCGTAGATCACCAGGAAGATACAGATGGAAAGAATCTGCGTACACAGCCCCACGAACACACTCTGGAACCACAGCCCCAGCAGGGCGCCCACGCTCCAGTCGGCAAGCTGGGTCTCCAGATTGCCCACCACGCCGGAAATGTCGATGCCTGCGTCCGAGATGATGACCCCCGCCGACTGACTGACCACATTCTGCGCCACATCGAACACCGCCATGACGATGTTCCAGGTGTTGGTGACGATCAGCACCGCGCAGAAGGTCTTGAAAATCCACTTGAAGAAAATCCAGGTGTCAAAGTCGTGGAGGTTATTTTTCTCGATGATGAGCTGGATCAGCTCGTAGCACATGACGAAGGTGAGGATGATGCCAGCGATGGGGACAATCACCGTTTCCGAGAGGTTTCGGATCATGTTGAAGATGCTGCTGTTCCAGGCGGCGGGCGTCATGCCGACCTCCCCGGCGATCTCGCCCACCTTTGTATTCAGGGTATCAAACATCCCGGTCAGGTTTGAAATGATACCGTCAATGAGCAGTTCCTTGAACCACTCCTGGATCATATCCAATATCAAGGGAGATCACCTCCTTTGCGGGGGCTCCCGCTATCAAGCGAAAGCCCCCGCCGGTTTTGGAGAATCATTAGGTGGTGGACAGCAGACCGGACAGCAGAGGGATCAGGGTGATGCCGATGAGGGCAACGCCGCCGCCCGCCATGAGCTGCTTGATGCCCTGGCTTTTGGAGGCAGGGTTGTCCTGGCCGTAACCTTCCAGAAGGTTGATGCCGCCCCACACGCACAGGCCGCCGCCCAGGGCGATGACCAGAGTCTGCAAAACGTCGATAGCGTTAGTAAAAAAGCTCATATTCACATTTCCTTTCGTTCAGTTGAATTGTTGGGTTGAAGGTCGGTGGCTTTCAATTCGTACAGATCGAAAGGCTCGTCCGGCTTCACAATGGCCGGTCTGCGTTTCATGTACCGTTCAATGTCAAAGGTATTTTTCTTGTCGGCGTCGGCAAGGTACTTGTAGCGGGGATGCTTCGTTATATCAAACTTGTCGCTGAAAAACGGCCGCACCCCTCGAAGCTGCAAGATACACTTGCCTCCGTCCATCACCGCAATCTCGTCCTGGGTCATCAGCTCTTTGCCACAAAGTCAAGTGGTGAATTCCCAAAAGGCAAGCGGCATAAAAGAAATCCATCTTTTATATCGCTTGCCTTCTTGTTTTGTTTTGATATTATTTACGGTATTACCTTTAATTTGGGACAAAAAAAAGCAGGAAACCTTTTCAGATTTCCCGCTTAGTAAAACTGTGAAGTTCTTTTAATTTAGAACGCTTGTCATACATCCTTAAATAATTCTATCTTTTATGAAATTCAATTATTCTGGACTACCTTATTCTGTTGACGGCATATGAATACCCAGAAAAACCACGCCAAAAGGACTTTCTCTATGACAAATTTCCAGTGGTTCACCATTCATAGCCATCTCATATACTTTTTCAGTAACTACAAGGTCTGTTTCTTCCCCGTTATCCATCACAATAGTCAATTTGTAATCATCATCATCTACATCTGGATCTTCTGCATGGCTATCCACAATAATAGCTGGATAATGTTGGGCTGGTCCAATAAGAGCTGCATTTACACAGTAATGAAGTCCACAAGCAATGGACAGTCCAACCACTCCCATGTACAACCCTGCGGCTACCCGATTCCGCTTCGGTGAACGAAGAACTTGCAGCACAATCAACACTATGGTGATGGAAAGTATCCGAATTAGCCATCCCCAGTTGCCATCTTCCTCCCGAAGCACCAAATCGCCCCAAATGTCACTAACTTGCCAGAAATAAGTATATCCTATTAACAAACAAATAATCAGCGGGACATGGATGTGCATGGCTCTCCACTCTGGGGTGGCGTTCTGAGGCTTGTCTCCAAAGGAGAGTACGGGAGCAAACACCAAACAAAATAAAAGAAATGGAATAGGAGCAAATGCACCAATTTTCATAACAGTA